>Ga0208794_1000239_pt1 | contig 42841 bp, 43 predicted proteins | sample 32_taG_FD_184106 | JGI IMG/M metagenome (GOLD analysis project Ga0208794, IMG submission 184106) | Marine viral communities from the Gulf of Mexico - 32_GoM_OMZ_CsCl metaG (SPAdes) (version 2) | ecosystem: Environmental > Aquatic > Marine > Oceanic | place: Atlantic Ocean: Gulf of Mexico... | reverse complement strand
TCTTTACTATTCCAAGCGCCCCCTGATCAGGAAGCAACTCACCCACTGTGTCAAGCACGTTCGGGGCTTTGCTCTTGAGCCAAGCACCCAGTTTAGTATTTTTAATTTTTTTCTTTTCTGACATTACTTTGGTTCTGTTAAGTTAGGTTTTTCTCCCCTATAAATCCTTGTGTAGTTGGCTACCCCAAGGCGTGCTTCTTTAGCGATCTTGAAGATGTCTTCTTTTGGCACACCATTTCTCTCTGCAGCGTGCATCAGCTCCGCCACCTCTTGCTCCTTGATAAACAACTGTTCATTTGCTCTGTTTACGTCTTCGTATCTAATGTTTCTTGCAGAAATGAGGTCCTTTTGAAGGTCTCTTAACCTGTACCCAAGCTGCTCTCTGACATCAATACGGTAAGGCTTCAGTCCAGTAAGCTGACCAACGAGCTCAACAAGTTTATCGTCAGAGTTATAAATTTTTCTAATTGATTTGAAGGTGCCTGGCTCGATAGTTCCTTCATACAAGTACTTCAGTATATCCTTTCCTTGCTCCAAATAAGTGTCAGCCTCATTGTAGATCTTACCGCCAGTGTCTTTACGGTTGTAGGCGATGTTACCGAATCTTCTTGTTGCGATGTCCACACCAATGAAAGGCTCGACAATCTGAAACAAAGCATCACCAAAGGATTCACCTATACTTTCGCCTTCGATTATTGAGTTGGCAATTCTATCGAAGTTTCCATAGGGGTCAGATGATGAAACATCAATAAAGGCAAACTTACCATCCCCAAATCTAAGCATCAAAAGGTTAGCCTTCTGAGTCCAATCAGGGCTAAACAAACGGATGTCTTTACGCCTTTGTTTTTCTTCTTCTGAATCTGAAAACATACCCACCAAGCCCTGAGCCCCGACTCCTACAGCTACCCCAAAAGCTGCAATAACTGCTGATTTACCCGCCTGATAACTTGCCGCCCCTGCAAGCCTTTTAGCACCTATCTTTCTAATTTCAGGGTTGTCAGATGATGATTCTAAAAATCCTAGTTGAATAGTATTGTAAGCAACTCTATAGGATTCAGCCTGGAAAGAAACAAAGTTTCCGATCAAAGGATTTCTCCTAATCATCTTGATAGCCTCTGGAACCCTGCTGTAGGTGGGGTATGTGTTTTTAACGATAGCAGCGACGTACTCATTCAAGAAAGTTTCTTGTTCTGCCGTCATCAAATCAGACTTAGACTTTCCCAATAAAGCCTTTGCATATCTGCTTTTTTCAATCTCAAAAGCTACAATCTTAAAGAAATCGTCCTCCGCCTGATAAGCATCTTCAAAAAACTTTCCTGTTTCTCTCGCGGCTGAAAGCGTTTGATTCTTGAGTGTAAGCTTTTGATTGTTTAGCCTATTCTCCATAGCCACGGACATGTTCGCATCTTTAAACATGTCTCTGATTTCACCGATAGATGCGCTTTGCTTCACGATGCCGAGCTCAATGTACTCGTTCATCCTCTCGTTCAAAGCTTTGTTGTCCTTTCCCCTGAAGTCGTTTTTAATGGTTTTATAAGCATCATTCATGGCTGAGCCAAGATCTCCAACCTCAAATAGGTGGCCGTTGGCATACATAAATCCGAGGTTACCAAATACGTTCTTGCCGTGAGTCCCCAACGAAAGAATCGTCTTTGCATACTTAGTGCCGACAATAACCTTGAAGTAAGCATCCAAAAATGCACCAGTGTTTTCCTCTACTCTCTGGAACTCTTGAGCAATCTCTGGTGTAGTAAACATACCATCTAGTTCACTACCCGTACCCTCTATCTTATCTGTGAAGATGCCAGTGCTTTCAGATTGCAAGAATTTACCTGCCCCAAGCTTGGCTGTTTTGTTCAAAAACCTTTGTGCCTCTAAAGTAGCAGACATCCTTAGGACAGATTTGGCATAGTTTTGCACTGGGTTGGCATACTCGCCCATCAAAGCCCTAATTTGTTTTGGTATTTCTTGACGTTGTTCAAATATTTTCAAGTCCTTTCCCATCCCAGCCTGAGCGAAAGCTTTTACTTCACTAGGGTTTAGGTACTTATCTATTTCTGCTTGAACTAAAGACTCAAGGAAAGCATCTCTGTCCAGACCCTGGACATTTGCATCCGTGTTTACAAGGCGATCTGCTTTTTCTGACAGCGATGGGCGGATAAAGTTCTTAGCCTGTTCGATTGTTTGATCTTCAACCTGTGACTTCCAGTTCTCTCTGTCATATACTTTGTAAGATCTAGTCAGATACTGACCAAGATTAGCTATCACCTTGTCAATCTGACTTGAGGGGACAAGTCCTTCATTAATCAACTCAATGCTCAGCCTGTCGATCTGATTTCTCAGTGAAATAGCAAGCTCTTGTGCCTCAGGTGTTAGTCTATTTAATCCCTCACCTCCTCTAATAGCATCATCAAAGTCAGCAGTAAAGGACTCCTTAGCTTGATCACCATCAACACCCTTAAGCAAACGGTTAAACTCAGCAATGCTCTGCTCTACAACGCTCAGCTCCTTGGCTATCAAAGCCTCTTTCTTTTCTTTGGCTTCAAAAACACTTTTTGGCAAGTGCCTTCTGGCTGAGAAGTACCTCTGCTTTGCATCGACAACTTTAGACTTCAACCCCTCGTCTTTGATAAACACTCCGTCATCTTTGAGCGCCTGAAGCCTTTGTTGTGGTGTCTGCTGGGGTGGGTCTGGCTGAGGTGCTTCTGTTTCGATTGAAGGCTGGTCCGTTTCTGCTGGTGTTTCTACAGCCTCTGGTTGAACTGGCGCTTCTTTAGGTTTACCCTCTTCTACCAGGTCCATCAGCTTGTCTCCGATAGTCTCACCAGCCATGGCGAACTGCTCATCAGCGGATGGTCGCAACACACCGTCAGCATCTCTATACACGTCTGTACCTTCCTTTACGTACACAGAGGTACCCTCAGGCCCAGATCCTCGCTCAATCTTTCTGTAGCGATCGCCGCTGCTAATATCCTTCACGAGATCGTACTCAGACAGGTCTAGCTTCTGGCTGGCAGGGGTTGGCTCTGGCTCAGGCTGTACAGGATCTGCTTGGGGTTGCTCTACAGCATCCTCTATCTCTTTCTTTATCGTAAACAGATTGTTTAACTCTGCTTTTTGGTTTGCTATCTGATCGGAGTTCAACTTAATTCCAGCAGCATCTTTTCCGCTCTTAAGAGTTTCTTTTAAGTTCGCTATCCTTCTGTTGATAGCAACCAGTTGATCTTTGCTTTCACCTTCAACAGCGTCATGTAAATCCCCTTCTTTCTTTAGCAGAGAATCAAACTTGTTCAAAGCTTCGTTCAGCTTTTTCTCTTTGGCCTTTCTTATATCTGGGTCGGCTTCATTGAAGTAAGAGCGAGACAGCTCTTGAACTTCTTTTTCTATCTCAGATCTTTCCTCTACAGTGGAGCTGTGACCTGCCTTCCTTGTGCTTGGAAGCAAGCTCGTAGCCATCGTAGCCCCTTTAACAGCAGAACCCGCTATCGTGCCTAAGAAGGCAGCATCCAAAGCTTGATAGAGATTGAAGTCTTGAGATTCCCTGCCATAAGAGAGATCAAATGCTTTGTCTTTGACTTGGTTTGCTACATCTACAAAGCCCTCTTCAACACCCTCGCCTAGTCCAGTTGTTACAAACCCTCTGAGAGCCTGCACAGCATCGCTAGCGCCCTCTGCCGCCTTGGGACTAATCTTCTTGGTCAATCCTGGCAAACCTACACCCAACTTCTGAGATATACCCGTGCTGGCCCCTTCAATAAATCCAGAGAGAATAGACCTTTGTTTTTTTTCTACATCAGAGAGGGAAGGGTCGTACCTTAAATTGGCTGCCTCTTGAGAAGCAGAGGTGATACCAGTAAATACAGGGCCAGCCCCTGGCACTAAGAAAGGGAGCAAGGTTCTCGGCGCATCAAAAGCTGCCGTCAAACCATCAGCAAAAAGCATCTTCAAACCATCGCTAAAGTTCCCCTGAAACAACAGCTCTGTAGCGTTCTTTTCTCGATTTTCTTCTGACACCCCCAGCTGATTCAAAGATACATCCCTTCTCAGCTTGTTGTCTCTGGCTATTTCATCGGAATCGGATATCAAATCCTTTTCAAACGGGCTGTCGTACAAGAATGCCTGAGTATCCTTATATGACTTTTCGTAATTAGACACAGCAGATTTAAAGCTGTTCTGAACTACGTTAAATACACCTAGCTTCTCTGCTTCTTTGTTTTCTCTTTCTAAAAAGAAGTTCTTGTAATCCTCATTTTGCTTCTGTTGTTTAGCGAACATATCACTAAACACTTGCGGATCGGCAACCGCAGTGCCCACAAAATCCTCACTTACACTGGAGGCCGAGGGTGTAGTCTTTGGAACCAACGGAGAAGTGTACTCCGTAAAGTCCATCTCCAAAGGAGAAACGAACTCTGACTCTTCTTTTTTTTTTACACCCCCAGAAAATCCTACCAAGGTTTTAAAGGCATCCATGTCCTTAGAATACCCATCAGACTGAGCAACGCCAAACATAGTGTTTACCGCACTCTCATTTTCAGACATTAAAACAGTAAAGTCCTCAAATGACTTTTGGTAACCGTCTCCTTGCGCTAAGCTGTACAGTACTTTTAGAGCCTCTTCGTTCATAACTTTGTTTTAAAAGTCTTTCATTGTGCCAGTAACCGCTGGTGCTTGAGTAGTAGTAGCTTGTGAAGCACCTGACTTCTCGTTCTCAAGGAACCAGTCTATGCTCAAGTCGGTATTCGCCCCGTAAGTGCTCTTGATTATTTGATCTAACTGCTTTAGAGTATTCAAATGAGCTGGGATATCAGGATTTAAAAGCACGTCAGGAATAGGTCGCTCACCTTTTTTCTCTAAGTTTTGTATATCCCTTAAAACCACTACTTTATTTCCTTGCGAATCCACTATCACGCCTATTGATCTTGGATTTGCTATTACACTGAAGGGTTCAAATATTGGCTCAGACGTTACTGAATCAGTCTTTCTTTCTCTTCTCATCTCTTCCTTAATGTAATCCGTAAGGTTTAGCCTCTGTTGGTTTGTAGATAGCTCACCTGTAGCCCAATAAGTGGCTTTTGGAACTTTTGCTGGCTCACCTTCACCAACAAGTATTGGTCGACCTTCTTTGTCAAATTCGCTAATCGTGAAATCAATGCCTTCAGGAATTAAAGAGTTTGGATCAGGTTCATAAACAGCCTCAAATGTAGAGGTGTTTTTTACAGATTGCGTAAGGTCAGCCTCTCCTTGAGCATCATCGTCTAGCGGCTCTACAAAAGACACCAGCTTAACAGCCTCATTAGCCATGAGTTCTTGTGGGGAAAGTCCATTTACTGCTGGGCTACTACCTTCTGAATAGTTTTTTATAGCACTATTGTTGGCGTTTTTAATACCATTCTGCGTAATAAGACGAACAGCTTCAGAGCTTGCGAGCTGTTTCATTTGTTTAACGGTGTACTCTCCAGTGTCTTTAAAGTTGTTTACAATTTTCTGAAGCTCAGTAGCCACCATGCCTGGCGTAACATCAGCATACTCTTCAAAATCTGGTTTATATAGCTGCTGCTGTGTGATACCAGGTGCCTGCATAATATCTCCACGCCCAACACCTTCGATTGGATTTCCAAAAGCATCTAAAAAAGTGCCAATAATTCTTCCGTCTATGACATCAAATTCTTCAAACCCACCTTTGTTAAAAATGCCTGTTTCTCTAATAAAATCTTGATCAGTGCTAACAAATCGTGCTATGTCTGTATCTATACTACCAGGCTCATTTAAGCCTTTACGCATTCTAACTCTATTCTCCTCTGCCGTATCAGCATAACTTTGAAAGAAATCCCCGTATTCAGTGACAGAGTCTGCCAATTTTAAAAACATAGGGTCACCATTTGTAGCAGCAACTCTTGCCTGTTCTATAAGCTTACTGTGTGCGGCTCGGTGCGTAGGAGACCAGTTATCTGTTTTGTATCCGTCAATTTGGGACAACCTTGCGTTCTGCTGTCTTCTCCTTTCAGCATCTCTGGCAACATCTAACCTGGCTTTTTGAGCCAAGAGAGGGCCTAGGTTTTGTGTACCCTGAGTTATCGCCTCACTAAATGTTTTGCTAGGCTGTAAAGGGGCTACGTAAGCTGGAACTGGACCGTTTGCCATTACGCTTCATTAAATTGTGGTTCCTCTAAAAACTTAGCGGCTTTATACAGGGCAAGCAGCTGCTCGTAAGTGGGCTCTTCTTTATTTACCATGGCATAAGCCTCTTGCAAACCTGACGACTGTTCTGGGTTGATGATGAACTCACCCCCCGTAGCCTCGGCTTCTTTTTCGCCAGTCTCTTCGTCTACGATAGCCTTCTTGTTGGTGCTGTGATCGAACTCTCCCTCTAGCTTTTGCACTGGAGGTTGCTTTGAGTCTTGCAATATTGCAATCATCACATCTTCTTTCATCTCTCCTCCGTGACCGTACTTTACCTTACCGCCTTCTTCGGCAAAACCTCCCGTAAATTCAATTACTGGACCTACATTTGGAATAAAGCCTGGAGGTGGAGGCGGTGGTGTGGTATTTGGAAAACTAAAAAATGATCCTGGTCCACCACCTATAGATGTACCATCAAGGCCAGAAGAAGCTAAAGCTGTACCAGTTTGAGTAAGACCTTGAACAAGGTTGGGTCCTATGCTTCCTCTTTGAGCCTCTAGCATAGCCAAGTTTTGTGCAGCCGTAGCCTCTGAGCCCATGGCTCTTTGCAGTTTGAGTTGCTCTAAGTTTCTCTGTAAATCTATGTTACCAGTCAAAGCAGCTTGTTCTAACCCAGCCAATCTCCCCTCTGCTGCTAGCTCTCTAGACAAATCGGCTTGCTGTGCAGCCGTAGTTGCCTGTTGAGTAGCCTGTGTGAGTCCTGGTACAGCCCCCATCAAAGCTCTAGGGTCAGTAGCTAAAGTTTCTAGCGCAGTAGCCTGCTGCGCAGCTATAGGTGACAAGTCTGTAGGGCGCATACCTGCCTTGGCCAGTTGCTTTTCTGCTTCAGAAACGGTGTACTTTACGTCAGCCAACGAGCCAAAAGCAGACTGAACGTCTTGCCTGGCTTGGTCTAAAAGAGGCTGCTGCGCGTCTTGTTGCTTTCTTATCCTCCCTCTATCGAGGAGACCCCCAATTCCCTGTATCGCTGCCTGTATGGCTAATAACTCTGCTCCTGTCATGATCTACAAATTTAAGCGTTTTGATTTAAACCCTTATCTAGCTTAGAAAAGGCGTATTCTGCGTTGATAGAGTGAAGCTCCAAGGGTTTCGAACTAGCAGATTCTAACCTAAGGTTTAGGTATGGACCCCTCATCTCATCACCGTTGATTTCAGCTGGAGAAACAGCAAAAAGGTTTGACGCTGTAGTAAGATACTGCTCAAAAGCTTGGAGGTATAATGTAATAAAACTAGAATCACCTAAGAAATTTGACGGGATAGGCAAACTTAAAGTCATAACTCCGTTACCAATAGAAACAATGCTTATATCAAGCCCCAATAATGAATTCTCTAGCACTACAAAAGGAGGGGTAGCACTAGAAAAAGAAGAAAGTGTTTGCAACTGACCTGACAAATCGGGATCATCAAAAGAAGCCAAGAGAATTATTGAGTTGCCAAAAGGAGCCGAAGGAAAAGAGTTTACCTCTATGGCATTTAGATTTACATCGACTAACACATTAGGGCTAGCTTCTAAAAGTATCTCTTGCAAAACCTCTGAAAACAGTCCGTCTACAGAGGTAGCGCCAGGTACAGGAACTATGTTAGCACTAGAGTTCAGCCTAGATCTTGGGACCTCTAAATACTTAAACCCTTCTTTGTCCTCAAGAATCTTAGATGTCAGCAAACTTTGCTGATTGTTTGAGTCGTCGTACTCTTCGTTAGTGCTAAATATGTATGACCAATTATTTCTGTTCGTCTCCAAAGAAACAGACTTAAATATCTTTACAGAGGACGGGTCATCATTAAAAGACAGCTCTATGCTAGACTTGTTTTTAACTCCATAGAAGTCATTTCTAGCTGAGTTCTTATCATGCAGCCACGCTGTGCCTACGTTGTCTTTAAACGACAGGATTTCGTCACCAGAAGAAGCGTAACACGTCGGGACAAACGAATACCTAGTCGTCCAAGCGCTTTGCCTTTCTGAGTAAGCAAACGTAGCTTCAAACCCGTTTGATGTTAAAGGTATCTCTGCCATGAATATTACAGATTAAAAGCTGGGTCACTTAAGCTGTACGAGGTTCCTTGCTCTTGCGTTCCAAATCCCCAAGTGCCTAACATATTTAACAAATCTGCGGCGCTAACTTGATTGTCTTCGTTAGAATCAGCTTTGGCAGCTAACTTAACGTAGCTAGCAAGATAGAAATACTGCCCTACAGTCATAGTCCCATCGTCTATCAACCACAATATTGTTTCTAAAGAAGACGGTCCAGCAGGAATTCCTCCTTGGTCTGGAGTTGGCGTGCTAGCAAAGGCAGGTTCGTCAGGATCGGTTGTTACTCCGAATACTTGAAGCATTTGAATTAAATCAAAAGTATTTACTGGTCCCTGTTCGTTTAGGTTAAGACTAAAGTTGTCATTGATTTGAGCTCTAAGCAGGTGGTACTCCCCTACTGTAAGTTCATTTTGAACAAACAAATAGTTTATGGCTCCATCAACACTTTTAAAGTAGTTTACCGTAGTTGGCTTTGGTTTACTTGGAGGTGGTGGGGTAGCTTTAGGTAGCGGAGGAGTGGATGTTGCTGGTATCAAACCAGAGAACATACCAGTGCCTTCAATGTACTCCTCTCCAAAATTTTCAGCGAACAGTAAAAAATCACCAACCGTATCAATCAGTTGGTTTCCATTTAAATCAAACCTAGCCATCTTTACGTTGGTTTGATTGTCCACTGCGCTCTCCATGAAGTTTCTTAAATCTAATAGCGTAGGCTCACCTGCGGTGCCTTGTAAGTCTTGTAGGTATTGGAATGCTAATTCTTTGCTCATGTCTTGGTCTGTTAAGTCAGTTCCATAAAAATCATTGTATGCTTGTGTAAACGGAGAAAGCGCTTCACCGTCAGAGTCATCTTCCGATCCGTCATCACCATTACCTTCATCTTCTGATTCTTTAAACAAAACGGTTAGTGGTAAATCTAGAATTGGTGTATCTGGGTCGTTGCTGTATATCTCTAAGAAACTATTTATTGGTCCATCTTCCTCTGGAGTTATGATAGAAATCAGTATTGTTTCTGATCCACTAGGCTGTATCACCATGGGATCGTCGGCGCTAACATTAGCGTTAGCAGATACCAACTCAAAGTTTATGGCCTCACCATCGTTTATGTCAAAGTCGGTTATAATCAGATTGGCTGATCCAGTATTAGATACTATTACCTGTTTTGGAGTAACAGTGTCTGTAAGGGTTAGCACTCCGAAATCTAAAACATCCGAAGGGTTTATTACTATGTTTGGCTCAAGCTCTTCTACGGGAGTTACATCATCTTCTTGCGTCTCTTGGACAACCTCTTGGACAAAGCTTGTGCTCCTTACGGGGATGTTTACAATGGACAACAAATATTCTTCTTTTAGAGTATCATAGCCCCCTACTACACGGACATTATCACCTACTTCTATGGCTTTTTGTAAAGAAGCTCTAATCAAAGAAGACATACCCTTCTCAGATATTTCTTCAACACCAGACTGCCTAGTAAATCTGTACACTTTAGAGAGCGATTTATTGCAGAAGTAAACTTGCTCACCTGAATCATAAACAGAAGAAGGGTCATCATCACATCCTGAAACACCAGGGTATGCTATAACTTCTCCAAGCACATTTAGTGAAGCTATAATCTGTTGATTGCCTGAAGCATCCGACAGCACATTTTTGTTTACAGGAACGATACTGACTTTTTCTTTTTGGATGACTACTATGTAATCGTTATGGTTCGCTATGTACTCTATATCTCCGTAACGATCTGATAAGTCTTTGAAGTTTGCTAGAGAAGAGTTAAAAGAAGAATACCTGATTCTAAATGATTCAGGGTTACTAGGGTCTGAATAAGTTATAGTAGCCTCCCTTTTAGTCTCTGCTGCATCTTCGAATATGACGTTTGGTCTACCTCTAGAAAAAGAATCTGATTTAAATAAATCTGTAGCGGACTGCGTTTCTAAGAATACATTCTTAAAGTTGGGCTGAGGTGCAGGATCTGCGCCGTCATCGTCGGGTATGATGTCTACATACTCTCCGTTTTCAAACTCTCTAATATTTGTAGCAACTGGTCTGAACCAGACATCGCCATTCTTTACTACAACAGGATTTACATCATGAACTAAGTTGCCAGAATTATTTTTTACAACTTTATAGTGATCACTTATCTCATAGTAAATCTGATCTTCTACATCTATAGACTTCTTTGGAGTGCGTATTTCTACAATACAGTTTTTTCCCCAGTTGTGAAGGTCTGACAATACATCGGCATGGCTAAATCCAAAAGCCTCTGGATTATCTTTTATCACCAGAAACTCCCCTTGTTGATTTTGTTCAGGGTTATTAGATAATGGATTGGTTTCATTTTGCCCGTCACCCAAAACAACTAAGTCAACTACATCAAACTCATAATCTTTATAGTTGATTCCCGCACCATCAAAGTAAGATATCACCCTTAGTTTATCGCCCTCTTCAAACTTATAAAGATTCAAGCCGCCCTCTTGAGTTCTTGCTCCAAAAGCATTCACATAAGAAACTGGGTGTCCTTGCAAATAATTTAAGGAAACGTATATGTTTTTATTAAAATCAGAAATCTGAACATTGTCTGGATTTCCACCAACAAAAGCGCCACCTGCACTGTACTGCACGAAGTCTTGAACCGTGCTGTTTTCTCCGTAAACTATTTTGTAGCTATGAGCCCAATCGGGAGGCGTACCAGTAAGTTGTAGGGATACTTCTACTGCACCTTTTCCGTCATTGCCCAGCCCTCTCTCTTCATTTGTATATCCCTCAACAAACGCGGTAGTTAAGTAGTCTACAAATCCGTGCCTACCCCTTTCATCATAATAAACAATACCGAAGTCGTGGCTAGCCTCCGTTTTAAAAGACTCCACACCACCAAAATCAAAAGATCCGCTAGCAAAGTTTACAGTTTTATTTAGTTCTACCGAGGATTGCTGTCTTGAAAAGTCTACGCTGTCAGAAGTTAAAGATGTGCCGTTTGCTGCCGCCTCTGGCAACTGATGGATATAATCAGTAGTCTCATCAAAGACCCTTTTCAAAAACGGGAGCGTTGTTGCGACTGAATCAATAGACTCAAGGTCAGCTCCATCTGGATCTATATTGGGAGGACCAGAAGGAGGAATAACAGACTGTATTTGACCAGTTGGTCTTAGACGCCCACCATAAAAAACAGTGTTTTCGTATTTATACTCTTCAACAAATGGAAGTAAATAATCTGGAGCATCATCATAAACAGGACCAAGAGCTAATTTTTCATAAGGGTTCACAGTAACAGAACCCTGAGCGCTCATTTTCAAACGGTCATAGTCATTTTCGCTGTCAAAAGACCTAGCGGGTCCACCGCCTGGGCCTCCCTCTCCATCAGCAATAATTCCTATAGGATTAACAATTAAATCAGCACCTAAATTAAGTCCCTGCACAAGAACATTTTGAAAAGTAAAACCCCCAGTCACGTTATAACCACTTGGGGGAGCAGGATAGCTGTGAAAAATATATTGAGGCCCATTGATAGGAAATACAGAGCCTCCTGTATAATCTGTTTGATTGCCACTACCTGAAAGATATCCAATTTGATGTCCATACCCTTTAGTAACTCTAGATTCTGAGTTATCTCCGTAGGGATTATTAGCAAACCCATGAATTTGATCAGAGCCTATACCTACAGAATCTAACCAAGAATCTATGTTATATCCAAATTCTATTACATCTTCTTCAGATATGACAATCCAACTTAAAGCAGCAGCAGTTTGAGTGTCAGGAGCCGTATCATGCAAACAAGTCAAAGGCTCTACATCACTAAAATCAACCAAATGCAACATGAAGTGCGATGAAGTTGACGAATCATAATTAAAGTAAGAGTCTCCAGAGAAAAAATCATCGCTACCTTCAGAGTAAGCATCTGTAAGTGCCTGAGAGTTTTCTGAGAGCATCCAAGTAGCCTTGCCTTTATTAAAAATAAAGTAACCAACAGGCACCCCGCTTTCTTGGCTTGTAGGTGATCCCGCAATATCCCCATAAACAGCATTGATTAGCTTATTTCTACTGTCGTTATCTGCATCTTCTTTACCCACGTAGGGTTGTGATATTAAATCACCACTAGACAATCCCAAATCAAAAGAATAAGAAGGCGTGCAGTTATTTTCTAGTATTGTTATACCAAAACCTGGTATTTCAAAAGGCTCAACAGTTGTGTTGAAAGTAGCAGAGGGTATGTTTTTGTTTATAAAGGCTTCTCTAACAGCTAAATTTAACGCTGATTGAGCATTAGACAAATCCTGAGTTATTTCCAAGCTGGTAGAAAAAGTAATTGATTTGCCCTTAATAATAATCGGATGAGCAGCACTGCTTCCAACGACAGCGTTGTGTTGCTCTACCATCGCAACACCTTCAATACTACTAGGACCTGTATACTTCCAATAATTACTGAGGAGATAATTATAGTTGTTTGCCCCGCTTGAACCACCAGCAAAACCAGAACCGTCGCCAAATATTTCACCGTCATCAAAAGCGCCTACCCCTGATTCTGTTTGACTTAGTGCATTTCCTTGGTTAGCATTAACGCCGCTAAATAAACCCTCGTCATTAGAGGATACTAGTTGCGGGCCTACCTGCCGAGTTTGACTGACCCCTCCTCCTTTGGTGTGAAAGAAGTGAAAGTTTGTGTCAGGAGTTAGAGTGACAGAAACATTTACGATTGTATCCGCTGGAAGAGAGTCAGGCATCTCTTGAAAATCCATAAAGAATGACACGCCCTGCCCAAACTTTGGGCTAAAAATAGAAGGCACAACATTTATTGTGTACGTAATAAAGTCTTCTGGTCGATTCTTATAGATTACAGTAGCTATGGCTGTAGTAGTAGACTTGTTAAAACCGTCTACATAGTTTCCGTACATCAGCCTGTTTGAAGAAACTGTCTGAGCTACAGCGCTACGCGGAATAGAATCAAACTGCTTGTTTACTTCATTTGTACTTACACCTTTAAGTATTCTGTCGTTAAAGAAATTGTACGATGTGACTCCTGCGTCTAGTTCGTCTATAATTAAAAAGCTACCGTCGTTTCCCTCTCTACAAAGCAATCTTACCTTTTCTATCTCTGGACCTTGACTAGGTATAGTAAGAACGCACTTGTTGAAATCTGAATGGTTTACGTATGTCTGGGACCCTTGATCTAAGATGCTAGGTGGGAAAGCCACGTCAGAATAAGATGAAATAGCGCTTTCTGCTCCGTCTTTATAAATAGTTTGGTATGCAAACTGAAACCCTCTAGTTCTCTCAAAGTTACTAGTAGAGCGGTCTGGTTCATTCTGAAACACAAACTCGATAGGAACGAGCGGAGTTTTAGGACACGCTGTTATAAAGTCAGCCTCTGCATAAATATCCGAACCGTTAATTTGTTGACCTTCAGATTCTACAAAGGCCCTGTATGCATTTATTTTTCTTGGTTCGTTTACACCATCAGTAAAGTATAGAATTACATCCTTATCTAAATCTTCATCCTCAAAGCTTCTAGATGCATTGCTGTATACGATATCGCCCTTGACAAATCCATTTTGAGGGAAATTAAACTGAGCACTTCGATAGATAAGTCTCAACACAGGGTTGCCTGTGCTTTCACCTCCAAACGCAGTTGATAGGATATCTTTTTTATCGTAAGCCCAAACACCATGTTTGTCGGCATTTACGCTGTAGACAAAGAGATAAGTAATGTCAGTCCTTACATCCTCAACCGATCCTAAAACCCTAGCGTCTGATGGAAGACTTTCCTCAGGATATGCATCTACAGCTACGTTACCGCGTATGTTTTTCAAGACGTCTTTACCTGCATCTAGCTTCTTGCCAGTAGCGTCGAAACCTTCGTTGTCAGGACCTGAATAAAGATTTAAGGCATCCGACATGGACACCTTATTCACGGTCTTATTGTCAGCATCTGAGTTTAAGACCCTAGGTATTCTTTTATCTATAGCCATCAGTACTTAGGCGCTTGCATAAAGTTCTTTCGAATAGTCTTTAGGGCTTCATCTTTTGTGAAGTTGCTGAGTCGTGCGTTCGCCTTTCTTCTTTCGTTGTAAAACTCAGCCCTAGCTCTAGCCTTCTCGTTGGCTGGCACAGAGGATTTACGCTCAATAATTTTGTAGTAGATATAGGAGCGCAATGCTTCTTCAGCATACACATGTACTTCAGGGTCAGTTGACCTAGCTTCATCTGCAATGTACTCAATCACTACATCGCCAAACCCATTGTTGGTTTCAATCTCTATCCTATTCTGGTCTAAGTTTAGTCTGTACTCTCCCGCTAAGTGTCCCCCTCCAGCACCGTACAGCCTACCCGCACCGCCCTGGTATATGTAATTTTCGAAAACGTACTGACCAAAATCGTTATCAGAACCAGAGCTATTATCCGTAGCGGTCTTATCGTCCTCTCTATTATCAATAAAGTTATCTTCAATGTTTAGTGGATCACTAGCACTATCTGTAGCAACATTGGGGCTGCTTATCTTTCTAGAGTAGTTTATGTTTTTGTTTTGCGCAAAAACTCTAACTATACCGTCAGAGTCAATGATGCCAATCTTAATCAAATCAACAAAGTCCTGCGGAAGAATTATCGTATTGTTTGACTGTATAGTCCGCTTCAGTGACTTTACCTTTTTACCAAGATCAAAACCAATCTCGCGTATACCTCTCAACGCAAAGTTTCTTATAGCGGTGTCAGAAGCATTGCTAGCATAGTCGTCTCCGTCAAGAGTAATAATGAAATCTCTTATGATTTCGCTGAGTTTTACCTTATTAAATGCCATTATTCAGATGCTTCTTCTTGTGATGCAAACACAGATACCTGCGTTTCTCTCAACCTAATTCCAATCAACTTAGCCAACTCCATCACCACCTCTGTCAAATAGTGAGGCGGCAACATGAAGTTTCTAGAGCCTTGAGCATTAAATACTTCTAAAGATTCGCCGTTGTAACTTGCTGTCCTGAAGTCGTAGTACGGTGCGTCAGGTAAGATGTTGCCTTCGCTATCAAACGAAGTAGGTTTAGCGTAGTAATTTAAGTAAACAACGGGTATTGTAGGGGGAAATATTTCTATGTCTACAGCAGAAATTAACGCTACTGGAAAGCTCTCTGTGGGGTAAGAAAGATTACTACCTACTATTCTGTCAATCTTCTCAGGATCGTACACTAGCTCACAGTTAACTAAATCTTGATTGGCGTTTGTAGCGCCTTGAGGGTCGAACAAAGAACCTGCGTATATAGATACTATCTTAGATAAATCAGACGGTTTTTCTAGCAAGCCGTTGTTGTATTCTAAATCCAACAAAGCAGCCTTCCTTCTCAAGTAAAAGGCTAAGTCCTCTTGCTTTTGTTTTCTTACAGACTTGTCTCTACCAGGCTCAAAATTCTGTCGGCTCAAGCGTTTAGCCGTCACAAGCTCAGCAAACATTTCATTGTAGATATTCATCTGAGCCAGTGCTGCAAATGAATTGAATACTTGAGGTGTAATGAAACCTTTTTGCTCTTTGTTAGCGAGGTCCCTTAGAGCTGTATATACTTGTAATACGCTTACCATAATACAAATATACTAAAAACAAATAGGGTGTAATTAGTAGCTAATTCTCGCAGAGGTAGCTACCCTCGTGGTAGATTTAGTTGATGTACCTGTAAGCTTGCTTCTCTTTCCACCATACAAAGAGTATAGCTGAGCGGCTAAGTTTGCAGCTTCACTAGCTCCGATGTCAGAATTTATAACTCCAAACCTGTAAAGCTGCACCCGCTGTGTGCTTTGAGCACCCCCAACCTCTCCTATAGAGCCCAAAACTAAATCGCCATCTGTTCTAGAGTCAGAATTATTAGTAAGCTCAGGATCTATCTCAAGTGTTTTTGCAGGTAGCTTGCCAATAATGTCTCCATTCCTGTTATGAAGAAACATATTGCCAAGTATATCTCTACGAATAATGAAGACATGATTTGCATCATACCCTTTGGCATCTGGGTCGGGATCGGGGAATGCAAAAGATTTAGTTCCGTCCTCTGTGGATGTGGTGTCTACAAAGGCTGGATAGCCAGTCAGAATAGTATCGTTAGCAATAGCAGCAGAATCTGTTTTAGTATGCCTTACAGCAAATACATTTTTGCTTTGACGCATAGTGTTGCTTCCGTCAAACTTGCCGTTATCAGAGGGGACGGCTCCAAAACCAAACCCGCCACCACCAACATCACCATATAAAGCTCCAATGCCATACGTAGCGCTGCCAGCAAGACCGTTTAAATTTACAGCCACATAGATGGTGTAATCTTGCTTTATCTCAAAAACATTGTCTAAATTAAATGCATTAGAAGTTCCAATATTAACTGCTGGCTTAATCAAGGTGTCGTCACCACCGCTCGCAAGTTGAGTCCTAGTGCTGCCCGTCTGCTGAGAAAGATTGTGATCTAAGCCTGCTGTGCCTGAGTTTTTCCAAGAAGTATTAGCTGTGTTGTGAGTTTGAACCAAGTTTTCATGATTGTAATCAATCACTGGAAGCTCGTTAAAGAAGATCTCAGCTATTGTGTTCTGGAACTCTCTTTCTTGCCTTCCAACAGAAGGCCGCTTGTTTATCGTCTTCACAGGGGCAGAAGAAATCGCAGGCAAGACATCATTAACGTCTTCAACAACAGCTTCTCTAAATGTAGATTCACTAGACACTACATCAAACTTCATGATGTTTTTAGGAGTGTTCCTAGACATAAAGTTTATGATGCTTTCTATTAGGCTTGCTTCTTCACCCTGATTGCAAGAAACAGTTATAGTTGTTTTGAGCAATGACTCTCCCTCTTCTAAGGCAGCTTCATCAAAACCGTTGCAGTCCTTAAACGTAAACTTGACCCTTCCGAGTTCCGAAGTAATGAACGTCAAATTTTCGGACGGTATTGCTATGGTGCTTATACCAACACCAGTATCTGAAAATGAAGCGCTAGTTGGAGACTCTATCTCTCTACGGAAAAAGAAGAACTTTCTGTCCATGAAACAAATATACGAAACAAAAAAGCCACCCGAAGGTGGCCTTTCTTTATGCTAGCTTGTCTAGCCTTTCCTCTAAGGCGGAAAGCACTGATGATCCTTTCTCTGTCAGACAGAATCTAACCATCACGTCTACGGGGTCTTGACCCACAGGGACAGAGACAATTAGGCTGTTGGAATCAAACCAATATACCCCGTTAGATTTTACATTAATGATTTGATAATTCTTTGATTGAACTACCAAGGATCGTGCTTGCACGTGCGGAGAATCAAAGGCTTGAATAAATTCTTGCGGTTTTGTTTTAGCAATACGCAACAGGTTGTATCTAATCTCTGATACAGGGGTATTGATGTTGATGTTAAAGTACATCGCTATTGGCAAGAGGTCGTTGATATCTTTATCTCTTACAAGCGCCACTGCATCTGTAGTTAAGAACTCTTTTTGCAGCTCCATTTCAGCGTCTTTCTTTTTGTTCACCTCTCTAAAAACTGTTCCTCCATTAGCTTTATTTTGTGGGTGAAGCTCTAAAAACTTACGAAGGTTAGGTTTTTCTTTAGGAACAAATATTCTCCCCTCTCTAAAGGCTACAGATTCGCGCTTAGCGTTTTCAGACTGTTGATCTCTAAATATAGATTGTTCGTTAGGACAGTATCTAATTTCCCTAACAGAGTCAGAATCACTATCGTAGATAGTCACGCCTTTTTGTGGTAGCATGTAAACTATTCCTCCACCTTTGATAATCTCGTATTCTTTGTGCTGAAGCACTTGCTCTTTTCTCTTGATAGAGCGCTTCTTTTTTGCAGGGGCAGCAGGTTCTACTGCCTGTGCGGGTGCCTGGGCTTTTTTAGGTCTCCCAGGAGACTTCTTAGTTTGTGTAGTCATATTAAATTGAATTAGTAAGGCAAATATAACTAAAATAAAAAAGGGGACCGAAGCCCCCTTTCTCATAGTAGTTTTTAATTATTAAGCTTGGTCAGCCTGAACTGTAAAGTCAGAAACCGCACTAATATCCCCTACAAGGTAATCACCTGTAACATCATCAGCCACGACCAAAAATGTTTGCTTTGATAAAGCAAACGCCTCGGCTAAGCCCTGCATTACAGCTTTTTGATTGTTTGTGCCTACTGTCAACGTAACGCTATCATTCTTTCCAAAAGCAGCATCATCATGAGATGCAAAACTATTGTGCTTTTGAGCAAAGAAAAGGGTCAAAGTAGTGTCACTTACAGACTCCATTCCTTTGAATGAAGAAAGCGGGTACACATTTGATCCGTCAGCAGCATCATCGTCATTACCAAGGGTGGCATCGCCACGAAAGTATAGATATTTTTCAGCCATATTTTCTAAGTATTTATCAGTTTAACAATTAGCCCTTAATGATAACGTGCTGGTTAGCAGCGCGAGTAACCAAAGCAATTTCAGAGCGGTAGTGGAACGTAGCAACGTCTCTACCAGCATCTCCGTTGTTTGTGTGACCCAAGACACCACCACCAGTTACCCAGTGCTCCATCTCACGAGAGTAGCCGTTTGCTTCTTTGTAGTACATAGCCAAAGCAGGAGCCTTGTATCCTGTACGTGGGTCAGTTACTTGGCTCATAGGAACCATGCAACCTTGCAAGAAGTTAGTGGCACCCAAAAGCGTAGGATCGTTCAACAGCTTGAAATCGTGCTTGTGGAAAGTATATCCACCACGAGTAAAGCTCTTGAATCCAAGCTTAACAGCCAAATCAGCGTCGTTGTTAAACGCACCAAACTGACCAGCCAAACCAGCAGTAACGCCAGTAGAAACACCAGAAGCGAGCATGTCATCAATAGCAAGGTCTTGCTTTCTGTTCAAGTACATAGCGTACTCAGAAGTAGCTCCGTTCTTGTCAAGTTCCAAGATGATATCATCGAACTCAGCAAAGCTGTCCAAAGGATTTGCGTTCGCATTAGATACGACAATGCCTCTAGATTCAACAGCAGAGATGTAACCCTCTGAACCGAGACCTGGAGATTGTGCATCGTTATATGCAGCAGAAGCAGCGTCACCGAAATCGTTGTCATTATTCTTCTCCGAGAACAACAACATCATTTCCCGACGATCCTCAAAGCGTCTACGAGCTTCTTGCTCACCGTACATGAACCAACGGAAGTCACCTCCACCCACATCGATGTAGCCAATGTTAGTTGCTTGTGAGCCATTTACTTGGAAACGGTCCTTTACAATCATGTAAGGGTTCTTACGTCTTACAACGTCAGCGTCAGTGAAGTGAGCTGGTTGCTCAGTTCCTTGTCCATAAGTGTTTCCAAGAACAATGAATTCTCTGTCTGTAGAACGAGAACCAGTTGCGGCCTCGCCATCAAGAGTTGCAAGCATGTATTCAGCAGCGGTAGTAGGAGAGGTAGTGTCCGCATCAATAACGATGTAGCGTCTTCCATCGTCTGAATCCATCAAAACATCGTTTGGACCAATCGGCAAGCCGTTAGTGCTATCAGCAGAAGCATGAAGTTCTACTTGGTCACCTGAAGCAGCATCATCAAGAGATCCAGTAATTGTTCTGTGTCGTCTTCCGACTTCGAAGTATTCAATCTGGTCGGCAGTTCCTCCAGAGTTGATTGCGCCAGTGAGCTTCAAGAAACCAGTGATGCCTTGATCACCGTAAGTTTCTACGAGCTGTGGCATGACATCGGGCTTGTTATGATCAAGCAGCGTGTCAATAGTTGTATATTTTTCGGGTGTCAGCCTAAGATTAGCGGGTGCGCCATCTACGCCTCCAGCCGCAGCAGCAGTAGTAGCCATAATTTTTACACTTTAAAAGTTAGTTTGCTAGACTGACCATTAATAATATTTTTTAGTTGGTCAGCTAACGGATTAGTTTGTTGGTTTTGATTCCCTTGTTGCGGAGTTTCAGTAGAGACATTGGCCGCTGTATCTACAAGCGTTTTTTGTCCGTCACCCAATCCTCTGGTGTAAGCAGACTTAACGATTCTGTCAATGTTGTCAATGACAGCCATGTGAGACGACAGCAAGTCGTAGTCCCAAGTACCGTCCTCACGAACGTAGGGATCAAAGAACTCGTCGAGACGAGCATTGCGATTCTTTAATTGACTTTTGTACTGATCGTCAAGACCGAATTCAAAAGTCTTCTCGTCACCAAGGTCAAACTCTAGACCCGTTAACGCATCAACTTCCTTGGACATTTCAGATATCCAGTTGTCGTCAATTATAGATTCTGGTTCGGATGCTGACTGTTCTTGTGGGGCAGGAGCAGAGTAGCTACCTCTGATATCTTCAATGCCCTTTCTAGCTTTGTCACCATCCATTTTCAACTGAAGCTTGCCAAGCGTAACCTCCTCTTCTGTATACATATCGGGGTCAAGCTTGTACTTGCTGTTGACTAAAAGATTGAGTTCATCATACGAAAGGTTTGGATACTCATTCGCCATTTGAATGCGAATAGCTGTCATATCATCCATACCCTCTGGATTCAATGACTGGTATCTAAACCAATCTTCTGGTGCGCGGCCCGTTTCCTCTACGAACTTTGCGATGGCCTCGATCCTCTCGTCTAAAGCTTTTGCTTCAGTCTGTTGAGTAACAGAGAGGTCATCAAGAGAAGCTACGTTTCTTCCAAGCTTATCGCTCAAGAAAGAAAAGACAGCAGACTCGATATCCTCTTCTGAATACTCAGGTTCTGTATATTGTTCAGTCTCAACAGTTTCTACTTGAGGCTGTACGGATTCTTCTACTACGGGAGCTGATTCCTGTACGGGTGGCTCCTCGGTAATTGGTTGTTCAACGGGCTGTTCTACGACAGCTTCTTGTTGTTCTACGGGTGCTTCAGTTGTAGTTTCTGAAGCTGAGTTCATAGATGCAGCAAGGTCCTCAGGATTACTGAAGACCTTCATTCCTGCAATCTCTTCGATTGGAGTTTGTTCCATTTTATTTAATTAAGTGTGTATTAGTATTCAAAGCCGAAGACAAAATCAACACTGTCTGCGGCGGTAAAATTTGGGGTTGTAGAAGCAACGGAGATTACAGCGCTAAAATAAATGGCATTTCCAGATTCAATACTGTTTAAAGGTAGCTCTAAACCTCCTGTTGGACTTGGATCATCTTCATCATAATACCTATCTGTAAATCTAACATTCAAGTTATCTAATTGATTTCCAGGAGATGAACCACTCATAACTACGACCCCGATAAATTGATTCGCCCTAAAGTTAGCAATGCTTATGTCAGCTGTTGCATTTGCCGTACCTAAGTTGTTTGTGTTTTTTTGAAAAAAATAAATAGACAGCGTTTCGTTATTAAGCTGATTTTCAGTATCAACAACAAACAAAGATGTTAATTTAGCACCCCGATTAGGAAGTTTTAATTCAGTGGGATTAAAAAGAACGTCCCCCTGTACAAATTGCTCTGCCGCAATACTTGGAGTTACAGTTACTGATTTGTATGCCATGTCTTATTTATTATCCGAGTTGAACTGCTGAGTTGTCGTTACCAAAGACGCCGTACTCAATGATTGAGTCAACCCTTGTGGCGATAGCTTCGTATGTTTTATCTGGAGCAATAGGAATAAAAGCAAACTCTCCACCGCCAATTTTGGCTACAAGCGCGGTGTTAGCTTCTGTTTCGTTCCTAACGTAGATGTAGTTCTCCAGCTCTGTTTCTAGATTTCTGATAAACAGATAGGCTCTGTCATTTTTCTGATTAGCCTTATACAATAGCTTATCGTCAGTATCAGCAGCTGTACCTTTTACTTTTGCCCTGATCAAACTGCCAGAGTCACAGCTAATAACTGAGTTGACCGTCAAGGCTAAATTGCTTGTCAGGACATCAGCGCTGTTTATGCTAAGAGCTGCTGTTACTGTTGCCATTATGCTTCAAAAATCAGTGCGTACTCAATAGTAAACGCTGTACTCACACTGGGTGTGATGCAAATGTCATTCGCTGCATCGTGCGCAGACCAAGGGATAAACATCCAATCCCCTGCATACAGTCTTCCGATTTCTTCTGGAGTACCACCAGAATCGCCAATAGAAATTGTAGCGAACTCTGTAGCTACAGTGCTAGTGTTCTTGATGTAAAGCTTGTGAGCCCTTGCAGCGGTGTAGTCGGTACCGTCAAATAAGTTGTACAGCGAAGTAGAAGTAGTTGTTTTTCTACCTACACCTGTAGTCTGATCTAAACCAGTAAGCGTTCCCGCCTTGGTGAGTGTCGCTGTAGTTGACAGCGCAAGAGCGTCACCAGTGAGGTCAGCGCTCGAAAGTGTAATTGTTGCAGTTGTTGTAGCCATAATTATTAGTTATATGAATGCAAATATAACGATTATTTTTTCTTCTTCTTTTTACCCTTTCCCGCTCTAATCTTAGCAGCCTCTCTTTTTCCAAAGTCACTTTTCACTCTAGCCATGGCCCAAGCGTGTTGAGATACTTTCGGCCTATTGCCAGAAGACATATAGGCAGCAAGACCTCTGCGATACACTTCTTTTTGTGCAGCGCTAAGGCCAGCCATCCCACCTTTTTTTAGCTTCTTGACTTTCATTACATTCCGAGCATCTTTTTGGCTTTAGCTCTTTGCGCTGGGTCTTTCAACAAAGCCCCCATCAAGCTGCCTCCGTCTTTGAATACTTTGCCGCCGTATACGTACATAGGCATTTTGTGCTTGCCACCGTGCTTCATCATGGGCATTTCTTTTTTCATCATGCCACCGCCTGGCATCTTCTTGACCTTCATCTTCCCGCCCATCATCATTTTTTTCTTACCGTGATCCATAGTTTTATTTTTTAAAAGTTTATATCTTATCTCTTTGCGCCATGAGCCTTTTGAGCCTTGCGGCTACAGCAGGGGGAAAGCCTTTCTTTTTTCTTTTGGCTTTTGTACCTCTGTGCTTTTTGTATATCTCGCTAATCTGTGACATCAGCTTCTTTCTTTTGCCCACGTCAGCGCTGCCACGAGTATACTTCGGGTTGAACTTCATCCCCTTTTTTGCTGATGGAGCAAGACTAGAAAGAAAAAATCTAGTTCCACCCCCTGGTAGATTTCGTATCTCAAAGTTTCGTGTTTCATTAAATCCCTTTACATCTAAAGCGTCTCGGCCAGCATCTCTATTTAAAACGCGAGCAAAAGCTTTTCTTGCCTGATCTCTAGGCATATCAAAATCAACGTAATCTTTGTTGTCAAAGTCTACATTTGCGCTCATTTTAATAGGCTTAATCTTCTTAGTTCTGCCTCCTTTTTCCATAGACTTAGGTTTCTTACCCGCCTTCTTCATGGCGATAGCAATCGCTGCTTGCTGTGCTGGATTCTTTGCCATCACTTCTTCTTTGGGTGGTCAGCCATCTTGAACGTAGCTTTCTTTACAGCACCAGGGTGTGGTACGTAATCACCTTTCATCAAATAATATCTTCCGCTTTCTTCCATCCAGTGAAAACCTTTGGGTGGGTCAATAGACATCTTTTTATTAGTGATGGTAAATTTACCACCTTTTTTATATCTCATAGTTTTCATCAGAACGAGCTCATTATGATTTCATCTATAGCACCCTGAACGTCTTTCTTAGTTGCATCTAAAGACATCATGATGTTAGCTTGAAATCTTTTTTCTTCTTTTCCTTCGTTAAATATAATAACAGTAGGAACAACAACTATGCTGTGCTCCTTCTGCATATCGGGGCGCTCAAGGATATCAACCCTAGCAAACTGACAGTCGCTAAGCTTGTCGATCCAATCCACACTATTCTGTGCGTTGAAAGCTGCGTTGAATTCTACCACGCAAATTCCTGACTCACAGACGTCTGATTCCTCAGCCGTTACAACAGCCACAAACGCAGTGGCCGACAATAAGGCAAATAATACAGTTGCAAGAGTTTTCATTCTTCATCGTAGTTTATCTATTTTCTCTTCGATACGCTTCATGTCCTCCTTGATCTCGGTCACGTCTTCTTGCGTGGACATAATCGTTTGTCGAATGAGTTGGTCTTTCATGTCAAATTCCATGCGGGTGATCTCTGGGTCTGGTGGCACAGGCAACTCCTTCGCTTCTGCAATGTCCGCCTGTAATACGAACCACATGCTGATCACGGCTGCCATGCCAGCGCCAATCCCTGCAAGCGTTTTGATGCTTACGTGAAATCCAGTATCCTCGTTCAGTTCTTTTGCCATATCAAATAATTACGTAGTTCACACCGACAGAGAAGTTGTGCCATTCCCTGTTCCAGTACTTATGGTATCTGCCTTCGAGGAACATCCCCAGGCTCTTGTTTAATTTCCATCCGAATATCAACCCGCCTGAGTAGTCAATCCACTGGTCGCCATCCAGGAAGTTTTGATAAGAGTATTCGCTGTCTGATTCCAAGTGATATGGCAATACGTTGGCCCAGCTGTGAAGCCAGAAGTCCTGCGTAAAGTGATAGAAGTCAAAGCCTGCGATCAGGGAGTAGTTCCACTGGCTGGGCAGTTCGTTTCGTTTACGAGCTGTGTAGTCGCTCAAAACTTGTGGTATTACCACAGACTCCCATACCTGTACGTTCTCTGCAACTACATCGCCGTCAGGGTTCAAGAACTCGCCAGAATCAAAGTCTACGCTGTAGCCTTCTTCGATAGCCAGCTGTGTGTAGTGAATGCTGTTGTTTGATAGCGTCCAGTCTGCGAGCGGGTTGTACCCGTATGGCTCGGACAGCCTTTGCACTACGCCGAGGTTGAGCGAAAGCTTCTTGCCTAGGTTCAGCCTGCCTCTCTGCGAGCCCTCGAAGTAGCTGACGTCTGCGAATCCGTCCTGCAAGTACTCTACTTTGGCAATCCAGTTCTTGGCTACGTATCTCAGGAAGTGGTCTTGGTTCAGGAACTGCACCCCCTGCTGTCTTTGGTACGATCCTTGGAACAGGAACTCAAAGCCCTTGACTTTTCCGATGGTGGCAGCATCGCTGTATGACTGCTCATTGCCGCTGTAGAAGTTGTTGGCTCTATTCTCGTATGAGAACCTGGCAATCTTTCTTACGCCTGCTGTGAGCGAGTAGTCGAAGGGAGTCTCAATGACGTCTACTTGCAATGGTCCATTAGCTACGGAGTATACATCTACGTCAGACACGGAGTTGTTTCCGCTGAAAGCTGTGTAGAACGTAGCGAACTTAAATGTCTTTTTCAAGAACTGAGCTTCAGCAGTAAAGCTGAACATCATGAAAACCAAAGCAAGAATCAACCTCATCTCTTCAAAATCTTTTTAGTCAGGATAACCTTACCCTCTACCATCCAGTCAACCAAGTACACGCCGTTCTCCAAGGAGTGCATGCCGATGACGGCTGAAGAAGTTCTCTCGATTACAACCTTTCCGTTCAGGTCTCTCACTCTACACAAGGAGCCAGGGAGAGTGGATACGTAGATCACGTCATCGAATGGGTTGGGGTATACGTTTAGGTCATTTACGCTGTACACTTCTGTGACAAAGTTTGTCGTGTACTCACAAGTACCATCGTCGTCAGTGGCTTCTTCGTTATAGTTGTCTGCCAGCGGATCTGTGCAACCAGGTATCTCAAGCTGGTCACAGATTCCGTCCTGGTCTGTATCGTATTCGCACTCCCCGTCGCAGTCGTAGTACAACTCTGGGTACTCACATCCCCCGTCATCCAATGCGGCTTCCACTGCGTAGTTACATGCCGTCTCGTCTGTGCATCCAGAGATACACCATGAGCTGGACAGGGTGGGCAATACCTCTACATACGTGTTGTTGTATGTCCACTCATCTATACCGAAGTCCAACCAGGAGAAAGGTGATGGTCCGTTTACATCTAGCAGATGCAGGCTCAATACCCCATCCACATAAATCCTGGGCCAGAACTGCACTGCGCTGTCCCCAGACTCAAGCGGGAGATAGCTCTGACCAGTAAAACAAACCGTGTCATTGGTTTGACCCAGCACTTGAAACTTAATACATAGCTCTGTGATATCGTCTGTCCCAAGGTTGGTCATGTATATGCTCGGCGCCAAATATGGACCGTATTCGTCGCAGCCTGTGTTGTAAAGAACGGTGTCAATCGCAAGATCAACGCTGAGCATCTCTTCACAAATGTGCTCGTCTGGGACGATCATTGTTGCGGAGTTGTTCAGTGTGTTAACCTCACCTACAGCATTGACAACCTCAATTGTGTATGGCTCACCGAACCCGTCGTAGTTCAACCATCCCAAGTAGTAATACCTAGATTCATTGGGGTCTAGCGACATGTCGAACAAGGTTGTGTCAGGACACACCTCAAGTCCGTTTTTCTCGTAACAGAAGTACTCGCACGTTTCGTCACCGATATTCGTAATCGTGAAGTGTACAGAAAAATAAGGGTTGGGACCAAGACATAGGCTGTCGGTATACAAGTCCTGAACGATCAGGTCTGGCTGAGCAGAGGCTGCGGTAGAAATTAGAGCCAGTGCGAGAGCTAAGTGTCTCATTGTTTAGATATGTTTTTTACGATGGATCTACCGTCATGCCTGATAACAACTTGATATAACCCCACTGGCATTCCAGACATATCAACTTCATTATCAGTAGTTTGGGGAACGACAAGCGCCCCGACAGAATTGTAAACTTCGATGGTTACAGGATTGCTAGACCTTACACTCAAGGTTCTAGCCACAGGGTTTGGGAACACCTTGATTTCAGAACCGAAGTAAGGAATGTCTGTCGCGGTCCCTTCTTCACAGTAACTGTACAGATTCACACAGGTGTCGTCCCACTCAGACTCGCAGCAGTAGGGGTCAACGTCAATCACCCACATGTAGCACTCGTCGTTCGCCCAGTATGGATCGCCTGGTTCCCCTACGCATCCAGCGTCATACAGGCAGGACTCATTGTCTGGTGTGTTTGCCTCTTCGTCGTAGTTGAAGGCGTTGATGTCTGTGCATCCTACGATCACAGGGACGCAGCTCTCGTTGTCAACATTCGCTTCTTCATTGTAGTTGAGCGCTTCGGGGTCGGTGCAACCGAACACCGCTAGAACCTCGCAGCTACCGTCATCAAAGTCTGCTTCGTAGCCTTGAGTGTAGTACTCCAAGTATCCAGCTTGTGTGCACCCCGCTGCGTAGTAACAGCTTTCGTCATCTGTATTTGCCTCCTCGTTGTAGTTCTGTGCATCTACGTCCAGGCAGCCGTAAATGTATGGTACACAGCTAGTTCCGCAGTACGGAGTAAAGTGGTACACGTTCCATTCTGGATCGCTGAACGGCTGAAGAGCACCCTGCCCGTTATCAAAAAATGGATTGTCCCCCTCGATCATCAGGGTATCTCCAGCCTCGTTGGTTATAGTAATAGAGTTGTGCAGCGTCTGAAACTCGGTCTCTTGTGGAGGCTGTTGCGGGCTGCCGATCTCGAAGTAGTATACGTCCACCTCTTCGTCAGAGTCCAGCACCAAGTCCCACGACTGGGAGAACTCGCCTGGGCCCACAGTAAAAATCCATTGCAGGTCCCCCTGCTTGATGCCTACGTGTGAATTACCCCATCCGTCACCAGCATCGTCCTCAAGCGTAATCGTTGTTACACAGGGGCTGTTCAGGTCGGAGATGGTAGCATCAGCATCGTAGTTGAAGGCTGTTGTGTCCATGCACCCCCAAGTGTGAAGCGTGATGCAGTCTCCTGGCTCCGTAGCGTCTGGGTTGTAGTCAACGTAATCGTCATCCATGCAGCCAACTACTGGAGGATCGACAGGGCAAGGGTCTACAAAGACGGCGCCTGAGTAGGCCACAGTTCCGCCGCCCTCTGCAAACGCGATGTCCTCAAGCTCCCACACAACAGAGTCATTGCATGCCGTGATGACTACGCCTCCGTCAGCAACACCACCCGTGGCGCTTCCGTTCAGGCCATCACCGTATGTGTCTGTTAGGATGAGCTCAAAGCCCAGCGACACACAGAAGTCATATGTGTAAGTAGCTAGCTGATCACCGAAGTTAAACTGTCCTGGAAGCACCTGCTCGTAGAACTGACCTACAGCCAAGTCAACCAGCGTAAACCCAGTCTCGTTGGGCCAGTTATCTAGCGTCAGCTCCATGGATACAAACGCCTCACCCTCTGGGCATTCGCTTACATTGCATGTGCCGTTATCCTCTGTAGCCCATGGGTTGTAGTTGTTGGATGATTCATCCATACACCCAGGGATCGGCAGCTCACAAGGCACGAGCGTAAACGGAATGTTGAGCTCAGACCCTCCGAAGTCGTACACAGCCGTGTCCAGTCCGCAGTTGTTGGTCAGGCTGAACCAGCCCTCACCAAAACCACAACAAATTCCGTCTCCAAACGAATCGTAAATCACGAACTCGTAATCGCCAGGAGGCAGAATCACCATGCTGTTGAAGAGATTGTTGCCGAAGTATCCACCAGGCGATGCAGCTACTACGGCTGGACCTGCTGGCAAGTTGGGATCGTATATCTCCCAATTAGTTTCATTACCATATTGGTCTGTAAAAACAGATACGTTTACCCAGCCAGGCTGAGCAAACGCATAAATCGGTAATAACAATAAAAACAGCGTAAGTCTTACCATTTCACTTTGTTTGCCCAGTATGCAGCACTGGATGGTCCCTTGGCAATGTTCTTTCTGTGTCGAGCCTTGAATGACTTGCGCTTCGCTTTCATGCGAGCGCTTTCTCCTGGCTTGGGCTTACCAGCGGTTTTAGCTCCCTTTTGACCAAAGCGAATGATCTTAATTTTACCACCTACTCGAACGGCAACAACGTGTGATTTCTTTCCGCCAGAAGTTCTCTTCGGCTTATTCAAGCCAGAAAGTCCGTAGCGTTTTAACTTTGCTTTTTCGCTTTTAGTCAAAGACATTTAGCAAAGATAATAAAAATAAAAAGTTATGATTTGACGCCATACTGGGCAGCACCGCCGTCTCGTATTGCAATAAATATTACACTAAAGCAGTGGGTTCGTTGGAATCATTCCAGTCGTCCCCATTCAACAGATTAATAATTTCTTCATGAGTATATGGCTGTGATTTTGTAGTCAAAGCCGCAACAGAAACGGGTTGGTCCCCTTCATATTTAACGAAGCTCTGCGTCTCTGCTAAGTTCTTTCTCAGCGTATCTGCTGATGTCTCCATGACTTCTGAGAAGTCGATAGTGTCTACCTCTGTGAGGTCAAATACTACGTATTTTCTATTATCGTGAGCCATCAGAGTCCGTGTTTTGTTTTACTTGCGTTATAATTTTGAAGAACCTCAGAGGCAGTTAGCTCTGCGTCGTACATAAGACATTCGCCTATTAAGCCGTCGTAAAAATAAAGCTGGTTGTCATCTGCTCCCTGACCAAAAGTTGCACCAGAATAGTTTACAGAATTACTTCCGCTTCCTGCATTAACAACTAATGAAGTCGTTTGGGCCACCCCATTAATGTATATCGTTCCACCAGATGCTGTTCTGCTTCCATCATGAGTAAAAGTAGCTTGCGCTGGATTTGCTGTCAAACCGCTAGCCCTCCAGTATTGAGAATGACTGTTATTGTGACGTGCCGCAGCCGTTACGCTGTAATTAGAGTTTGTAGTACTGTAACTTATGTACAAACCGACAAATGTGTAATCGCCATATCGCTCAAAAGAGCCAAAAAGACACTGCGATCCATTTTTTGAGTCGTGGTCATAGAATGCTGACCAAGTGTAAGAATCAGACAAGTCAACAGGAACCATAGTACTAGGAGTTGAATTTAAAGTACCTGTGTAGTCGTTCGTTCCATCAAATGCAACCCACACGCTACCGCCCGTTGGTTGTACTACGCCATTGCGATATGTTAAGTTATAACCGCCTGATCCTTGATCAACAAGCTGCGTAGAAGTTGCACCACCAGTCAAAGAAGCGTCGTAATGGTGAACAAGATTGGAAGTTACTATTCCTGACGGAGAAGCAGCAGGAACTGTGACACTAGAAAGTTTTGCTATGCTTGCTTTTGCTACATCATCAATCTTTGATACAGAAGAAAGTGCTATAGCGTTTACCTTACTTACAGACATTAGGCGGTAATCTCAATGAAGTCACTAGAAGGATTAAACCAAATCTGTCCGTTGGTTCCATCCAAACAATACCCAATAATTCTGACGATATCTCCATTACCAGATGGAGCTGTGTTTGTTACGTGACCTGCGGTAGTGCTTACATACAGTTCATCTCCAGTTGCTTCTGTCCCGTCAATAGCATTAGAGTCCATGGTGTATATACCTCTCAATAACATTCCATCCGTGTCTGAAGCTGTCCCCTGGGCTATAGCCAACAAACAAGGACCAGAAGTAGCAACTGCGTCAGCATCTGCTTGAGCCCAGTTTCCAGAAGAATTAAAATAGTAAAGATCCCCTCTGGTCATACTAGTAGTTCCACCAAAGAATACTACATCACCTTGACGACTATGATCAGTGTTTGATGTTTTAGTAAATTTATTTTCGGTAACGCTTAATCGAGGTGCAGTTACAGTGCCTGTAGAAGGATTGTACGTTAAATCTCCATCTGCCTCTAACCCCACGTTACCGCTTCCTGCTGCTCCAGCAACAAAGGTTATTACGTTTTCTTCGTCAGTGCTTTCATTGTCGGTTACTGTAACCGTAGTGGCAATAGCAGCCGTACCTGAAGTATTCTGGTTTCCTGCGCTATTTACACCTGGCAGGTCTATATTGCCAGTGCCGTCAAAACTAACACCTCCAATATTTCTAGCCGTAGCCAATGCTGTCGCAGTAGCAGCGTTACCAGAGGTATCCTGATTACCCCCACTATTTACACCTGGCAAGTCTATGTTGCCTGAGCCGTCAAAGCTAACACCCCCAATGTTTACAGCAGAAGCCAAAGCTGTCGCTGTATCAGCATTCCCCTCAAGAGCCCCGTCAAACTTAGTAGCTTCTATCTCACCCGAAGCCTTCATGGTGATTCCGTCACCTCCGCTAACCCTAAATATAATCTGGTTATCAGTGCTAAACTTGATTCTGTTATCGGCATCTCTACCGATCTCTAAGCTAGAGTTTACTACAGAGGTGATGCCTGTTTGTGCGGCCTCTACATTTAGGGTTACGCTACCCGAATCGCCACCACCAGAAAGACCAGTGCCTGCGGTAACACCCTCAATATCCCCGTCACCACTACCTCCACCACCTGCGGCAGCAATAGTAATTGCACCATCGGCGTTTGTAATGGTAATGTTACTACCAGCCGTAAGGGTGCCAACTGCTGGACCGCTACTACCGCCTATAAGTAACGACCCATTTGTAGTCATGGCCGCAGCAGCTAGCGTGTCTGTTCCGCTATCCTGCGTAATGATTACAGCTTTGTCTGTAAACGAAGTTGCGTTGGTTCCGCCCTTTGAAACTGGTACAGTATCAGTTAGGGTAGACCCAGCAGCGGGAACAGTAATTGCAGCGGTCCCGTCAAAATCCACCCCATTGATTGCTCTTGCCGTGGCAAGTGCTGTAGCTGTACCAGCGTTGCCTGACGTATTCAAGTCAGAGGCAACGACAAAATCCATATTGCCATTAGCGTCATCATACGTAACGGCAATGCCTGTTTTTGTTCCGCCAGTAGCGACTAAGGGTCCAGCTATATCTTGAACTTGCTCAGTAGAGAGCTGAGTATTAGTGTCTGTAGACGCTATCGTAATATTGTCTGCATCTGTGTGAGTCAGGGTTATATTAGATCCAGCTACAAACTTGATGTCGTCAGTTCCAGAACCCGCACCACCCGTAGTGTTTCTAAGAATGATGTCATTAGAGCTATCTACAAAAGATAGCGTGGTTGTGTTTTGAGTGTTGGTATCTGTAGTTTGGGCAACCCAGTCTAAGTTGCCGCTGCCGTCAGTCTTCAAAACTTGATTTGCACTTCCATCTGTGTTTGGAAGCGTCAAAGTGTAAGAAGCTCCTGCGGAGTGGGGCGGTCCCTTAATTACAATGCCATGAGTGTTCTGCTCACAGTTTAAAACAAACTGACCAGCACCCTTGTCAGAGTTGCCTTTAAATACAACCTTACCCGTGCCGTTAGGATCAAGATCTATGTCGCCGTTAGAAGTGCTAACAATATCATTTCCGTTTACATCAAGGTTGCCACCTAGCTGGGGCGATGTATCAGAAACAATGTTTGTTCCTCCATCAGCCCCATCATTACCCGCTGGGCCCTGGATTCCTTGCGGACCCTGAGCACCTGTAGCGCCTGTAGCGCCTGTGGCGCCAGTAGGACCTGCGGGGCCAGTTGCACCCGTGGCTCCTGTATCTCCAGTGTCGCCTTTGTCGCCCTTAATACCCTTTTCTGTAACCGTTACAGAGCTAGAGGTTGGAGCTGTAACTGTTACCGAAGTGCTACCTGATGCTGCTGTAACTGTTATAGCCATATTACCTAGAGATATCTTCGTTTACAGTAAATGAACCTCTAAGAATAGTTGTAACGACATCACCTACTTTTTGCTGGATATCGTAACTAAATATACCGACAGGAAGATTTGCCATCGTATCAGCAGATGCAGTAACTTTTACAGTTCCGCTATCAGTAATATCTGTAAACTCAAAGCCTGTGCTCAGCTTACCCTTTTGACTCTCGCTAAGTTGTTTAGCATCTGCTTGAGAAGACGACAAAGTGCTAGATGCAATAACTTCTCTCTCAGAGACCCCAGACCTAGTTCTTTGAGCAGATGTTTTCACATCCATCAAAAACTCATAACCCAAAGTAGATAACTGTAAAGCAGTGCCACTAGAGTCTTTTAAAGTCAACGTAAGAGAAAACGTATCACCTCTTCTGCAAGTAATATCTAATTGTTCTGCTACATCTAAGTTTACGCTACTTGCCATATCAACCTAATAGTGTGTTTGTAATATTTACTGGTATATCCGAGCCCTCCGTGATTTCACCTCTCTTTCCCTGACGTTGAGATATAAGCTTGCTCTGCTTCTCCGCCTGCTTATCTATCCTTTCGTCCTTTCTGTTCTCCTTGAGAACTTCGATCTTTTCTTTAAACTCTTGATCGTCAGTCTTGAATCCAAGAGTCGCCTGAGCTTTAATTATCTCAATCTCTTTTCTAAACTGATGACGTATCTGTTCAAGCTGCGACTCTAACTGAGTTTTAAGCTGCATCTTTTGAGCGTCTATCTCTGCCTCCATCTGCATCTCTTGCATCCTGGCTTGAGAAGCAGCCTGAGCAGAAGCCTGAGCTTGCTGAGCCTGGAACTGAGAATTTTGCGCAGCGATCTGTTGTTGAGAAGCGATTCTCTTTTTCCTTCGGATCACAAGCAAACGCTCAGCTTGATTCACATCCTTTATGTTGCGAATAGCTATAGCATCTTCTATGTCTATTTCTTTTTGCTGCAAAGAAATTTGTATGTTCTGCTCTAAGTATGCTTTGTCTTTGTCTTCCATTTCTTTGACTACCTGAACGCCGAAGTTGTACATCGGCAAGTTACTAAACGAAGAAAGGACAGACATGTTTTCTTTTCCAATAGCGTTCTCATAAACCCGATACAAGACAGACTCAGAAGGAAGTATCTGTATGCACTTCACTATGTCTTCGCACACATATTTAAACAACACCATAGAGGCATTAGTGATATCGTATATAGCATTGTTTCCAGCCGCTATAGCTTGTTGCTGAACACCCACAAGTGTATCACCCTTAGGGGTAGAAGCATCCATCATCTCATTAATGCCCGTAGTGTCACGAATCATGCGGAGGTAATGATTGTACAATCCAATCAATTCATTGATGTTGCGGATGCTGTTTCCGATTTCTCGTACAGGAGGATTCTGGAACCCACCTTCTGGGTTCTTGCTTCTGTAGTAGAAGACACCAGTCTGTTCGTAGATATCGTGAAGATCCAGAGGTTGCAACTCACCGCCCTTTCCAAGCTGTACGTTTTCTAAGCCCTCGATATCAATAATCAATCCGTCAGGCTTGGCCTTTGCAATAGCCTGCTGCAACTTCAAGTGAGTCAACTGCAACATATCAGCAAAACCCGTGCAACTATCTACCAAAGACTTTGGCATCATGTTGCGGATGTTTGTCGCAACTACAGAATAAGAAAGTCTGCACTTAGATATGTCATGAATATTCTTAGGGATATTCTTGCTCATCCCATAGTTGAATATCATATCAGCACCACCCAAAATGTAACTACCGCCATATACAGTGGCGATCTCCATCTTACTAGGCTTTCTTTGAAATACGCTCCCTTGTTTGGGCTCATAGTTGAAACCCTTCATAAAGAAGTTTACGTTTCCGAACCTGTTCTCCTTTTCCTCAAAATGAATGCAGTCAACAGAGATGAATTCAAAATCCAATATATTAACCATATACTCATCGTACCCATACTCCTGGCGCATAAGTCGATTGTTGTAAGAGGTCTTGTTTAATGCACTAGAATCATTACCGTACTTCCCGCTTACAGTCTTAGCTATCTTTTCAAAGTCGTGCTCTTCTAGTTCATGACCAGCTAACCTTTTTAGCTCTTGTATGGATACCGTCTTAATGTGACCAGCATAAATTAAATCCTGGAACGTAGGATCTTCTGTGTAGCTATGAATGAACTTGGTCGGGTCAACGTAATTAGTTTTGATTCCTTCGTTAGGATCATTGGTCCTCTGCACGACAGCCATACCCAAAGAAACCAAGTCGTTAACACACCGTCTAAAAATATTATCGGTGAAGTTATTCCAGGAAAGAGTCATATTAGTTCCAATCTGAGCTGCTACTTCAGCATCAGTCTTGGTGTTTGTGCCCAAGAATATTTCTGACTCTTCTATAGAATCTGGCAACTCATCAGGGTCAATGTCGAGGACCAGCCCGCTTTTTTCTTTTAGAGCCTTAAGCTTTTCCTTCGCTTGAATCTGTACCTCTACTCTTCTTTTCTTTTTGTCTTTCTCAGAAGAAGAAAGCGGATCTACAGCCTCAAGGTTGGGATACGGATTTCTAGAAAGGATTTTGTTTACAACGACACGAACAAACTTTGGAAGGATAGGAACTGGCGTATAATCCAGATTCATCAAGCTGCCATCACCATCATTCGGATTTAAAGACCGAAGAAGCTTCTTGTATATGTTGGTGTCTTGATTACCGTTAGCGTAATCCCTACTTCTTTCGAAAACAACATTTCTTTTTCCGTAGAGGGAGGTAGAGCTAGTCATTTTGCCCCACTGAGACTCCATCGCTTTTGCGTATGCAATCCCGTAAGCCTTACTGTTTTTCGTTTCAGTGCTTGCTAACGGATCGGGAAACGAGCCTTTTTTGTTGTCGTTTTTATAATTCATATTTTTTTAAAGCCCAGTAAGCTTGTTTGCAAATATAGCAAATCGTTAATTGACCTTATATTTTCTAAAAAACACACGGTCATCAAAATTAGATCTCTTTTTTTGTTTTTGTTTTTGGCAACCCAAAAGTGCTAAACCAGAACTAATAGTCAAGTCATATTTAGTTCTCTTATCTATCTTAAATCCTATCCAGTCCTCTAACGTTGTGTTAAAATACATCTTTCCCACTTCGCCAGTTTCATAGTTTACTCCAACGTGTTCATGGATATACTTCTCTATAGATTGAGCGTGAGCCTGTATTACGTCCTGAGAGTTAGATGGAATCCCTTTTGTTTTCACATTTGTGTGTGAAGAAGTACTAAGCAGATGCTTAGGTCTGTCCATCAAGTAACCGTCGTAACCCCTTGACTCAAAGTATCTCACAATACCATACTTGTTGTTCTCTACAAGCAAAGGGTATCCGTAGTAGAAAGCACACATCAAGACGTCCTCATAAAATATACTGGCTAGATCTGGGCGTGAAGCATATTCTACAACAAACATGTTTGAGGGGCGATTCATAGAAAACTTGTTGTACATGTGGAGCGCACCTTTAGAGCCTCTGTTGTCTACAGTAGCATCTAGGTCGTAAGAGTCAACCCCACCACAGCCATATTCAGGGAAAGGCGGAACTCTTTTACCTCTGTCCAGTTTAGATATATTTCTTTCGTCTGGATCTGGCATCCAGCATACCTTGAACCTACCGTTAGGGGTGGGAGAGAACACCACCTCTTTATCTTTTTCTTTCCAAGTAAAGTTCCCTGTAACTACAGGATTTGGGAATAACTCGTCGTTATGTTCTATCTGCTGATAAATCTTACCTATGTTGAAAAGGCTGCCCTCAATGCTGTCCCTGAAGGCTTCGTCTTCGGTAAAAGGAAACTGCCTAGTTATCTCGTTAAGTTCAGAGGGGTCATCCTTGAAAGACTTTCTCTCATTTTTTAAATAAGACTTACTACCCAAATCAATGACCTCACCATCGATACCTATTACGTCACCATGTATGTGTACGGTTTGGGAAGGGTCTTCAACTACAGCATTTCCATACTGGTCAAAGAAACCTTCTAGCGCTTCGTATGCAGGAATAAATATTCTGTAAAGACCCGACCTAGTTCTTCCGTTGGCGTTTCTCTGATTAGGATCTGAATCATTCCACAAACCTTTATACTCTTTACCGCCTTTGTTCATAGGGTTGACAGTAGAGCCAACAATTGCCTTACCGACAATTCTTTTACCTACGATCAAGCAAGTCCTTTCTATCCTCCAAGCTTCACGAATGTCTGTGGGTTTCTCCCACTTGCCTGCCTCGTCCAAGTAAAGCATATGCAGCTTCTCACCATCATATGCGTTATTAGTTGTGTTCTTCCAGTTGATGACTGTGTTGAGTGCGTCACCTCGGTAAGACGTCTTGTTGTTTTTCGTAATTCTTTTTGATGGCTCACGGAAAGCCAGCTCCATACGTGGGTTCGTGGTACCGTCCTGGATGGGCTTGAAGAAGAAAGGGTAGCCTCTAAAAATAGAGACTACTTTTTTCATGAAGATGTTTTCCTGAGCATCTTTACCAGTCTTTGACTGAATCCCCAACAACTTCTCTTTAACTTGACTAGCTTCGTCCACAAGGACAGCAGAGCATATATTAGTGTAGCCAGAACGACGACACTTAGTATATAACTGACCGAAACAACGGGGATCAGTTTCGCAAGCAGCCATGTGGAGAAAGATTTCTCTTTGGAAAGCGAGGTATGATGGGTATCCGATATCAATTTTAGACCATTGTAGAAACATATAGTGTCTCCCTGTAATATACGTAGGGACCCCATTGTTGTAAAACCAAACGCCGTTCCTCCTGCGTTGAAACTCTTTCTCGATGTATACACGAAACTTTGACCGAAACTCGGCAGGCTTCTCGAACCACTCATCCATACTTCGAATCCTTTGCAGTTCTTCGGGCATAGGCAAGCGCCTCCACAGCTGCAACTCCTTTGGCTCTTCATGGAAGAGTATTTCAGATCGCTTTGGTTTTTTTGGTAGCACAATAAGTAGCCCACTCGATTCGAAGTGATCTCCCTCTGTGCCGTTAGGGTCGATCTTAATCCCTTTAGTTTCATAACCATCTATATCTATAAGTACAGACATTGAATTTAATTTGTACACCCGACAGGATTCGAACCTGTGACCGTCTGCTTAGAAGGCAGATGCTCTATCCAACTGAGCTACGAGTGCATTCGCTCATGTGTTTTTTTACGATGGCAATTTGCACACCTTATCTCACACTTCCTTATTTCGTCTTTTATTGTTTTTATGCTGTAATAGTTAGAAACCATATCAGCTATTGCCCTTCTCTTTTCTCCTTTTACGTGATCAAACTCAAGGACCACTGGGTCTGACTCCCCGCAATCCACACAGCTGAACATTCTTTTTACTCGGTCTACAAACGCTTTGTTCTTTTTTTTTTGCCTTCTGTTTCTAGCCGAGCTTCTAGAGATTATTTTCTCTTTGTTTTCTCGGTAGTGTTTAGCTGCCGCCTTAGCCTGATCTTTTTTGCTTTTGTATGGCACCGTGTGCTCTCTATTGGATTCGAACCAATGACCTACGAATTATGAGTTCGCTGCTCTACCGCTGAGCTAAGAGAGCTTGAAGTTGACGATAGAGTGACCAGAAGTAACGTTTTGACTGCTAAAATCATAATCACCCCAATATATTAAGCCAGTGGGTTTACTTAGAGAATTTTTCTGCGAATCCCCCTGAGTAGTCTTTGTCTTGTTCGATTTCTCCATTTGCTTGTAGCTCTTTAACCATTTGTTCTAATCTCTGGCGCTCTACCAGAAGTTCTTTGCAGTCCACTGCCGTTTGCTTGATAGACTGTAGCTCAGCCTTTCGAGCAGAGCCACCAGCCTCTGGATCAACAGGCTTTTTGATTTCTTCAATCATATTATTGATCGCCACCTCCATACTAGACATAAGTCGTCTAGCCGCGCTGACAGTAGTAAACTTAGTCGAACGGCTCATCTCCAATCCAGTATGTTCCGTACTGAGAGCAGTACACAAATACAGGCGTACGCTCACCCACATATGACCCACCTATATTAAACTCGAAATGCTCAATGGCATCTTCACGAGTCATATCGTCATCCCTACAAAGGATGTCAATGATTTGATCAATATCGTAAACGGCTTTTGGTTCTGACCCATGTGTCATCCCTATTAGCGCTTCATCAAAACCATCGGCGATAAGACACTCGTTTTGCTCCAGAGCAGACATAAGCTCGTCTGCCTTTCTTTTTTCAGAGGCAATCATAGTCATATTAATTAAATTATCTTTCAACATACATCAAGTCTTCAAGGCGGGTTCTGTAATATTCCTTGCCATCTATCTTGATGCGATAGTCTCGGTTCTCTTTGAACCCCACTACGTCGCCAACCTCTAGCCCTAGCGCTTCAATCCCAGAAGACGTAAATGCGACTCTACCTCTTGTTGTTGGTTTCTCTGTAAGTTTGACAACTTCGATAATTTCCGATTCTTGAACTTCCTCTTCTTCGACGGGTTCAAGAAGGCTCCAACCCGCAAGAGGTTGGATAGCACCAGTACTGCCACTTTTAAAGCCAATAGCTTGATTATTGATAGCGTGGTCTTGATCGTACCTGACAAGGTAGTGATTATCATTGCCAGTAAGTGGTTGACCTTCGTTGATAACCACGAGATGATGGAAGTACAACGTGTCGCCAGGCTCGACACCAGTTTCGTACTTGAACGGGACAGCCACGACAGGGCCTTCTGTAACTCTGTTTTCAAACTCATTGAATCTATTGTCTATGTACAACTCTAAACCACCAGACGTAGTGATGGTGTCGTTTATCGTCCTGTCTAGTTCGACGACAAACAAATTAAATGTTTTCATTAATTAAAATTTAGTAACCGCCACCGCCACCGCTAGGAGTTGTGATAGTGCGATTTGATTGAATTCTGGGGGTTGGAGCTACAGGGCGAACAGGAGGCACTACAGTTGGAAGCCTTCTTTCAACGACTCGTGGTGGAATTTCTGACTGTCTATTCGCTACAATTTGTCTGGACTTTGAACTTACAGGTTCAAGAATAGCGTGAAACCTATCTACATGAACAGCACCCACCATAGCACCCTTCTTGGGGTGGATATGGTAGTAACCTCTGTATCTTCTGCCGTTAGGCAGCTTGAACTCCGATCCGTCTGTATAAAGGTTTTCTGTTGCCATCAAAAATTAAGATCAAATTCTAAAACACATGACATCTCATCTATGCTCTTCCATAACATGGTGCCTTCATCGTTTTCAATGTAGATCAAATAACGTTGCTTACCAAACTTGTGAAGATGTCTGTCGTCTTCTACGATAGCAGATACCTCTCCAGATCCAGCTCGCATACCTACATAATAAGCCATTCCGTTCTTGGGGTCTTTTCCGACCACAATCTTTCTAATAAGTCCTTCCATTAGTTTAATGATATTCCCAATCCACCCAAAAGGTCATCAAGAGGGTCGTCGTCTTTGTAGGCATTATCCATTATGGTCTTCACAGTTTCTAGCTCTTGCCTGTCTTGGATATTAAAGCTGTACATAGTTTTCATCTCAGCTTCTGTATCCCCCACTTCTATAGCGTCGTAATCTATTACTCCAATTACAATAGAAGCAACGGTCCTATCCTTCATATCAAACTCCTCGATAGTCTCTTCCATCTTTTTTACAAGGCTGTACAATTCAGCAAAGAAGAGGGTCTCGTTGGGGCTCATGTTGTAAATTCGTTTGATTCAAATATACGACAGAATAGAGATGCCAAAATCGACAGTTAAGAAGAAGCGGATGTTTAGAGATATGTCTAAACTCCCTAGCAAATACGTAAAGCAAAACCACCTTAAAAATCTAAGAACAGCTATGAACGAGTTCTTAGAGGATAACCCTAGCCTGACTAGAGGGTATGTATATTTTATGCTGTACGCTTACGACCTGGAGTTCTTTACTATTTCTTGGGCAGCGGAGAACTACCAGATGAGCAGAGGCAATCTAGCTGACAGGATCATATACCCACTAATGAGTCTTGGATATATCTATAAAGTATTTGATAAACTTAGCCCTTCTCAGACTCTAGAGGATCACTTGTTCCGTGATGAAACAAAGTATAACTACAGAGTTCGTTATGGGCTGTCCCAGAAAGGTAGGCTAGCGGTACAGCGTTTCTACAATTCTCTTTAGCGGCCCTGACCACGATAAGATTTCTTGTAGCTCTTGCTTTGCTTGTTGCTAGACGTCTTCGTCTTAGCGTGTACTCCTGGCCGCTTTTTTTTGCTTTCGCCAGGAGCGTAGTTAAATACTTGCTTAGGCATTTTCTACTGTGTAGTAAACTCTATTCTTTTCGTCTCTGCGGGCTCGCTTAATTTGTTTGCGATTCTGTCCCACAGACTTATATGAGATATGTACCCAGTTAGGCTCCTCATCATCCCCGAACTCCCAGATCATCTGGTCCCACACCAAGTTGTCTTTTACGAAGTTGAAGATATCTGCATTCGTGATGCGTCCGTACACGTCGGCATCCAGGTCGAGCGCCTCCCCCACCATATGTTGAGAGTACTTGCTCCCACCTATGGCTTTATTTAGCTGCTTCCCTCTATAACCAGAGCTCACGGCAATCGGTACACCGAAGTGATCTCGGATAGGCTGGAATATGTTTTCTGCTACAGACTTGAGGTTTTTGATCTCCCAGTCTTCTGGGGTGTTGTCAATACCGAGGCGGCTGGCCGTGTTTGACTTTACGACCTCCTTCAGTGATAGGTTTTTGCTTAACTGCATTTTTGTTTGCTACCCAGCTAGGGTTGATTCGTTTTAATTTAGGGTTGAAGTAGTTTTTGCTACCCAATATCAGCTAGCTATAAATACTTCTAGTTGCGCTGTGGCATTTTCATCATTAATAGCGATAATGCTCTCAAGATCTACCAAACTACCTATTGCAGTAGCAGTAGCAGCGTCATCATCTACTGCTGCGACCCCTACAGCCTTACCCAACATAAAGCTTTTACCAGCTTCTAACAATATAGTTGCTTGGGTGCTAGCGTCAGCCCCACCGTTTGCTGCAAGCTGTAGAGAAAGAGTCACAGAGTTAGCACTTTCTAAGTTCGTTACTCTTACATACTTGACATCGTCGTCATCTAAAGCGCCATCCGCTGTAGTAACGTCAGTTCTAAAGTTAGCTATCGTAGTTTGAGTGGCAGATCCACCTCCGTCAGCAGGTAAAGTGACAAGCCTCTTGAAAGATTGTGTAATACTACCAATGCTTAGCCTGTTTATTCCACCCTGCTGGGTGCCATTGAGCGCAAGCTCTTCTTTAATTGTTACAGTGAGTACTCCCATGCAACAAATATACTATTTTTTATTCTTAAAGAACTCAATCTGTCGCAAGCGCTTCATTGCAGCCTTCTTAGTCAAGAATTTACCTAGCAGCTTTCCCTTCTTGCTGCGGATCTCATAGGTATTCTTTCTTTTTACTATCATGACAGTCCTTGTGCCTTTACAGCTCGTATGGTTTGATTGACGTGGGATTATTTTAAAGTGCATACGCACTCATAAATTTACCAATGTAGCATTTAAAACAACTTATTGTGTCACTTCACTAACAATGTAGGCAAAGTTACAGCTTTTTTTTTAAAAAGTCAAGTCATAAAGTAGATTCTAAGTAAAGCGTCTTATCTATTTGTAATACAGCATATTACTAGATTTAAAAAGTGGACACATATATACCCCCTCTCTTGCCAACGTGACTCATTTCTTCTTTTTTTGGGTAGAAATACAGATCTGGGGGATTATATATGTATATATACACATGTGTACACACACCAAAACCACCTGCGTAACCCCGCCCCCATAATGCAACTGCGGTTTGCGCGTAGTTTTTTGGCTTTTGTGCTGCCACAAGTATCTAAGAATCAGCAGGTTACAGCCTCCAGTGAAGCAACGGTTGAAAATTAGGGGCGCTAACTGGATGAGAGAAAGTCAGAACAATCCCCTCACCTACACACATACTTGCGCACATATACACGCACACGTATGTACACACACATCATCCGCGCATCATCTGCGCCCCGTAGCTGCATGACGGTCGCATAGTGGGTACATGGCAGGTCATGACGGGTCATGATGCGTCATGATGCAGGCACACATACAAGCCAGACAAAAAAAATTTTGCCTCGGAAAGCCCAGTATTTGCAGGGGTTTCAGCGATGCGACCAAAAAAAGTGCTTGACAAAGGTGTTTCGATTCCCTACCTTTGTCGCCGTCGGCAACGTCGCTGACCTCAAAATCTCTTACCTATGGCAAACGCCACATACACTCCCACACACTGCCCAAAGACGGGGCGCAAGTTC
>Ga0208794_1000238_pt1 | contig 42847 bp, 69 predicted proteins | sample 32_taG_FD_184106 | JGI IMG/M metagenome (GOLD analysis project Ga0208794, IMG submission 184106) | Marine viral communities from the Gulf of Mexico - 32_GoM_OMZ_CsCl metaG (SPAdes) (version 2) | ecosystem: Environmental > Aquatic > Marine > Oceanic | place: Atlantic Ocean: Gulf of Mexico... | reverse complement strand
ATTTAGCTGCTCCTAATACAAACTTTGGATATGAGATAGAACAAAATTTTACACTATCATTTTGTCCACCACCTAGTCCTCCTTCTGGTTGTACAAATCCAAGTTATGTAGAATTTGATCCTATGGCAGTTATAGATGATAGCTCATGTGTAACCCCTGTTATATTAGGATGTATTGATTCTACAATGTTTAACTATGATAGTTTAGCAAACCAACAACAAATAATTCCAGGATGTGATTATACATTAAAGTTAACTGATGGTCCTGGTGATGGTTGGTTTGGTTCATACATCACACTAGTACAAGCAGGTAATACATATGGACCTTATACTATTCATGAGGGTTTTGTTTTAGATACACTAGTTTCATTATCAGCAATGGAACCTGTAAAAATATATTTTTATACTCAAGGTAATTCAATTACTACAGCAAATCAATGTGGTATACAACTCATAGATCCTTTTGGAAATGTAACATTTAGTATAGGTGGATCACCATGGTCTCCCATATTAACTTATCCATTTAAGTATACAACATTATTAGATTGTGGTAACAATTGTATAGAAAAAGTTTATGGTTGTATAGATCCTTTGGCTGTTAACTATGACAGTTCTGCTAATACAACTGATGGAAGTTGTTATTATAATCCAGGATGTACAAATCCTATATACTTAGAATATGATGCTTCTTATGATTATAATGATGGTTCATGTTCTACATTAATTGTATTAGGATGTATGGATCCAACTGCACTTAATTATGACTCATTAGCAAATGTAGAGCTAGCAGGTTCATGTATTGAAGTTGTAGAAGGATGTATGAATGCTCTTGCTTTTAACTATAATCCTAACGCTAATGTAGATGATAATAGTTGTATTCCTGTAATTGAAGGTTGTACAAATCCTTTAGCACTAAATTTTGATTCAACTGCAAATACTGATGATAATACATGTATACTACCTATTCCAGGGTGTACAGATCCTAATGCTTTTAACTATGATGCATCAGCTAATGTTGATGATTCATCTTGTGTAGCTATTATATATGGTTGTATGGATATTACAATGTGGAATTATAATGTTCTTGCAAATACTGATAATGGGTCATGTATTGCTTTTGCTTATGGTTGCATGGATTCAACTGCATATAACTATGATCCTGTAGCAAATGTTGACAATGGATCATGTATTCCTTATATCTATGGATGTACAGATCCAATTGCATTAAACTATAATAGTAATGCAAATACAGATGATTTTAGTTGTATCCTTCCAATTTACGGATGTATGGATTCTACAGCTTTTAATTATGATGAACTTGCTAATGTAGATAATGGTTCATGTATACCAGTTATTCTTGGTTGTATAAATCCAATAGCATTAAATTATTGTGATAGTTGTAACACAGATGATTTTAGTTGTATACTTCCTATCTATGGATGTACAGATAGTACTATGTTTAATTATAATCCTTTAGCCAATGTTGATAATAACACTTGTGTACCTTATGTTTATGGTTGCACTGATCCTTCTATGCTTAACTTTAATCCACAAGCCAATACTGAAGATTTTAGCTGTATACCTTACATTTATGGTTGTACTGATTCTACTGCCCTTAATTATGATTCATTGGCTAATACTGAAAATGGCTCTTGTATTGAAATCATTATAGGTTGTATGGATCAAAATGCATGGAACTACAATGATATTGCTAATGTTAATGATTCAATATCTTGTTTATATGATGCAGGTTGTATAACAGGTGCTGGTAATCCTTACTGGTTAAATGATGAATGTTATGCTTGGGTTATTTCAGTAGATAACTATTGTTGTGATAATGAGTGGGATAACGTTTGTCAACTTACATATGACTATTGTCAAGATGGTTGGAGTGGACCACAACCTCCTGCAAGATTTGGTGAAGAGATAATTATGTTATATCCTAATCCAACAACAGGTCTTGTAAATATAACTGAAACTGTTGACATAATAATAAGAGATAACTTAGGAAAAGAAATACTAAACTTAAAAGATGTTAATCAAATTGATTTAAGTAAGTATAACAAAGGTATTTACAATTTTACTATTAAATATCAAAATAAAATTGTAAATTATAATATAGTGAAATATTAATTTATTAAATAAAGGATAATGGCAAATATATCAGCACAATTAATTTTATCAGGAACAGGAATGTCTTCTGATGCTTTTGCATATAACAAGTCAACTACTTTATCTATTGGTAACCCTACTGTTGAATCTGGTGCATTAAGTCTAGTAAAAAATACTACAGCTAGTGCAGTTGTACCTACTGGTAGTGCTGTAAGATACATGTATGTAGCAAATACAGGAACTACCGCTGCAGGTGGTACAGTTAAAATTACTGTAAATAGTGGTTCTGATTTTGGTGAACTAGCTCCTGGTGAGTTTTGTTTTATACCAATTAAAGGTGGTGTAGCAAATATTGATATTACTGAAACAGGTAATGTATATGCAGCTACAGTTGAATATGCATTTTTTACTAAAGCATAATTTTAAAAATAAAAAGAAATGGCAACAATAACGGCAAATTTAATATTGAATGGAGCAGGTGTAACATCAGATCCAGTAACAGTAAATAGAAATAAACAGTTAACTGTAGGTGCACCTGCAATAGAATCTGCAAGCACTGCTGTAACTACAACTGAAGTAATTATTTTAGATGGTGCAGCAAACACTGTTGTAAATTATTTATATGTAGCTCATACAGGTACATCTACTTCAGCTACTTTAACTATAAGAACTCAAACAGGTTCTACTGATGTAGTAGTAGCTACTCTTGTACAGGGTGAGTTTGTATTTATACCAGTAGCTGCATCTACAAAGATTAATCTTTTAGGTTCTGCTGATACAGGTGTAGCTGCAGAGTATGCATACTTTAGTAAGGCATAGTAATGGCTAAAAAGAGGTTCATGGGAATTGATCCAGATCATAAGGGTTACTGTACTCCTATGACAAAAAAAACATGTACTCCTAGAAGAAAGGCATTAGCTAAGAGATTAAAACCTGGAGGAGATTTATATAAACAGATCCATAAGAAAAAGAAGAAGAAGAAGGCTTACGGTGGATCTATAATAGAGAACTGATGGAGATATTTAAAGATAATAATGATTGGAATGAGAAGGCTATAATAGGCTTCATTGCTTTTGTCATTATGTGTTTAATAATGATAGCTGATTTAGTTACAGGTTGGGTAGGAAAAGATTTAGTTATAAATGAATTTGTTTACGATTCATTTGTATTTGTGGTACTTGGTTGTTTTGGTATAGCTGGGTTAGAGAAATTTGCTAAAAAATAAAGATATGCATTTATCAAAGGAAAGTCAAAAACAAAGACAAAGCATGATAGAATACGCTTCACCTAACATCAAACAGATGAAAAAGGGTGGAAGTAAAAAGGATGCTTGTTATCACAAGGTTAAAAGACGATACAGAGTATTCCCATCAGCATATGCATCAGGTGCGATTGCAAAGTGTAGAAAGGTTGGTGCTGCAAACTGGGGCAAAGGTGGTAAGAAGAAAAAATAATGGCAGTCAGAAAGACAGATAAAGGACTTGCTCTTAAAAGATGGTTCAAAGAAAAGTGGGTAGACACTAGAACAGGTAAACCATGTGGGAGACGTAAAGGTGAGAAACGTGGAACACCATACTGCAGACCATCTAAACGTATTAGTAGCAAGACACCAAAGACTGCATCAGAGCTAACAGCTTCTGAGAAAAGAAGTAGAATAGCACAAAAGAAAAGACTTGGTCAACCTGCTGGTAAGCCAAGAAGAGTTAAATCAGTAAGAAGAAAAAAGAAATAGTTATGGCAAAGATTCAACCTGCAAAGAAAAAAGGCACAATGCCAAAGAGTGTATATAAGAAAGGTGGTTCAACTAGTGGTATGAAATCTGTTAAAGCACCTGCTGGTTTTCACTGGATGAAAAAAGGATCAGGATATAACCTAATGAAGAATCCTCCTGGTGGATATAAAAAACATCCTGGATCATCACTTGTTGCTAAGTTTAAAGTACAAAAGGTGCATAAAAAATAATGACCAAAAGAAAAAAGAAAGATCCAAAAGTAGGAACTGGAAAGAAACCAAAAGGTTCTGGAAGAAGATTGTATACAGACGAAAACCCTAAAGACACTGTTAGGATTAAGTATGCAACTGAAGCAGATGCAAGAGCTACTGTAGCAAAGGTTAAAAGAATTAGTAAACCTTTTGCTAGAAAGATACAGATCTTAACTGTTGGTGAGCAAAGATCAAAGTATGGTGGTAAGCCCAAACAAGCTGCTATATTTAAAAGAGGGAAAGAAGCAATAAGAAAGAAGCATAACAAGGGTAAGAAAAAGAAATGATGTCTAGTATTATAGAATATAAGAAAGGTGGTATGGCTGGTTGTACAATCAAGAATGGTTGTAAAAGTAAATCAGGTGGACTAACTGCTAAGGGACGTAAAATGATTAACCGTAAAACAGGTTCTAATCTAAAAGCTCCTCAACCTGGTGGAGGTCCACGTAAAAGATCTTTCTGTGCTAGAAACTTAGGACAAATCAAAAAGTTTAACATTGATTGTAGAAAAACTCCTAAGAAGAGAGCATGTCTTGCTAGAAAAAGATGGAAGTGTTAATATGAGTATTATAGGTAAAATATTTAGCGGTGGTGCTGATAAGCTAGTTGAATCAGTTGGTGGTGTATTAGATAATCTAACTACTACAAAAGAAGAGAAACTAGAAGCTGAAAGAAAAATAAAAGAATTGATTGCCAACTATGAGATTGAGATGGAAAAAAACATCACATCTAGATGGGAGGCAGACTTAAGAAGTGACTCATGGTTAAGTAAAAATGTAAGACCATTGGTTTTAATCTTCTTAGTTGTTTGCACAGTGCTTATGATATTTATTGATGCTGGTGCAATAGCATTTAATGTAGAAGAGAAATGGACTGATTTACTTCAGTTAGTATTAATAACAGTGATTGGAGCTTATTTTGGGGGAAGATCATTAGAAAAAACAAAGAAATAATGGCAAAGAAATGCACATGTGGTAAGACAAGTTCACAAGACGGTTCTTGTGACGGATCTCATAAAGAAGTTTGCAGTAAGTAATGTACGCTTATAATATAGAGCTCATCAGAGTTATTGATGGTGATACTATAGATGCTTATATAGATCTTGGTTTTAGTGTTAAAGTTAAGAAACGTATAAGACTTGCTGGTATCAATACTCCTGAGTCTAGAACTAGAGATTTAGAAGAAAAGAAAAGGGGTCTAGCTGCTAAAGATAGACTTAAATGTTTATTAGAAGGTTGTGATACTATTGTGTTAGATTCACAAGGTGTTGGAAAGTTTGGTAGATGTTTAGGAAAACTATCCATAGATAAGGTAGATGGATCAGATAAACTAACAATGATATGTGTTAATGATCTATTAATAAAAGAAGGTCATGCAGTTGCATATCATGGTGGAAAACGTTAACTTATATATATAAATTTAAAAATTAGAAATCATGCCAGGTAAGAATAAAGGTGCACAAGCACTATTTGACAAATTAAAAAAACAAGGTTATAAAATGGTGGGTGGATCACATTCACCTAATGCTGAAGAATTAGCTAAACTAAAAGTAGCTGCTATGGGTACAGAAAGAAAAGATATGCCTATGAGTGATAACATGTCTCAAGCTATGATGATGGCTAAAAGAGGTTTAGAATCATACGGTGGTGGTGGTTCTTCTTATGGTAGAATAAAAAAATAGTAGAGAAAATGATCAGGTACACTAAAAAATGTACCTGATCTTATTCCATTTAATTATTTTGTCATGTAGATCTATAAATTGTCTTATATATAAAGACTTTTTATATTTACTATAACGTAGATTTTCTCCTCCATACTGAGATTGTTTAGTTTCTTGTATCTCAGGTTTCCATAAATCCATTTCAGCAACTTTATGTTTTGTAAGATTTACTGTGTGTTTTTTAACATTGTGAGTTAAAAATATACACTCAGCAAAAACTACATTCTTATTTACTACATTATCATTTACTAGATTAAATAACTGCTCATAGTCTTGGAGCCATGTATCAGTTACAATAATTGGACTGAAGTTAATATGTACATCATATCCTGCTTCTATAAACATATCAATAGCTTGCACTCTCTCTAAGATTGTAGATGTATTAGGTTCATGCTTGTCTCTCATTGATTCTGGCATCAAACTAAATCTTATACGTATATTTTTTTCAGGATTATACGTAAGAAATTTTTTATTTACATATTTAGTAGCAAAACTACCCATGGCAAATGGATTACTTTTAAAAAAGTCAAAGATCTTGACCCATTCATGATACTTAGCGTGTAAAGCAAAGTCTTCATTGCAGCTTATATCATATGTAATAAGATTAGGATGTGTTTGGTTAGGTTTATCCACTACAGCAAACCAGGAATGATTGTTAATTTCAGTTAGTATTTCTTCAGTATTTGTTGCAATACTTAAACCATCAGGTTTATGTCTTTTCATATAGCAATAACTACAGTCATATAAACAACCGTGACCAAAGCTAGGTGATATAAAGTCTGTTGATCTACCAGACTCTCTTATTTTAAATGTTTTACGTTTTACTTTCTCTATGGCCATATCACTATGATATTAGTCCCAGTAGCAGAATATGTATTTTTCTTCATTATTATTGTCTTGTGGTTTTGTTTTTAAAAATGGTATTCCTGTTCTTTGATTAACAACAATATATTTGTCAGAAGGTAAATCTATTTCTTGATAACCTTCTAAAAGCTCTTTTCTAAATATACGCATTGGTACTCCAGACTCAGACATCTTTTCTTGAAGTATTAAACCTTTATACTTCATCTTGTTCTTTCTTGATTGCAATACGTAATAAACAGAAATAACCCATTAAATCATCTAAAGTATCTAAAGTGTTTTCATTTATACCTGAATTAGATATTCTCATCAGTTTATCATCAATACGTGCACATAGACTATCTACTGCATTACCTTTAGAAAATATTTTAGCGGGATTAGTTGCAGAGTTACCATATGCTTTATTTTTTCTAAGCAATAATTCTTTAACTCTATCCATATTTTGTTCTATTAAATAGCTAGTTGAAGCTACTTGTTCAAATGTTTTTTGTTTTTTAGACTTTTTCATTATATAAAAATACTTTGTTTCTAACTCTGTCACTAATTGGTATTGCATCACCTTGTTCATCAACTCTTACAAATGTAATAAAAGTACTTAATACTATTTGTTGATTACCATTATATACGTTATGTGATCTAGCTTCTAACTTAAGCTTTACACTGGTATTGCCTACTTGTTCAACAGCACCATAAACTTTTATAAGCTGTCCTTCTTTAGCAGGTTTTTTAAAAACACATTTATCTATAGATACTGTAACCATTCTTGGTGTATCACATACTTGGGCAGCAAAAGCAGCAGCACTTGCATCTAACCATGCTAATAATTTACCACCAAATAAGTTACCGTGAAATCCTAGATCTGATTTTTTAACTGGGTGTGTATTTAAAAGCTCCATGATTTTACTTTCTTTATCCATCTCATCCATATAGGTACTGTTAATATAATTAATCTTTCTTTCATTTAATATTTACTTAATATAAACTGAGGTTACAATACGTATATTATGTATATGAAACGTATAGATGTAACCCCAGTAATTTATGTATTTATTATGGTACTTGTTTATGCTCTAGGCACTAATCTTTAACAAATAAACCATTTACCATTTTACCAGTACGCTTACTGATAACATGATAAGCAGATTCAAGACATTCTTCAATTGTAACACCTTGCATCTTAGCTTGTATAATTAATGTAACCATGATGTCACCAATAGCATCTACTATTTCTGCATCATCTTCATTAAGTATAGCATTCATTAACTCAGTTAATTCTTCTTGAGTTTTTATTGCTTGCTTAATAGTTGTAGCATTATCTAATATACCTTTTTCTTTTGCCCATTCTTCAACGGCACATTCTAATTCAAAGTAATCCATTATTTAAATCTTACAGTGTTAGCATTTATTAATACAAATTCATGACCACAACCTTGTGATAAACATTTAATATCATCTACACTTTTAAATAAAAGAGTAGTATTATTACAATTTGGACATTGAATGTCTAAACTAGTTGGATCATTTTTTCTAGTTATATATGCATACAATTCATTATATGCTTCTTCTTCTCTTTGCTTCATGAAAAGCTCTTTCATTCTACCCATTACTTATATATTGATATTGGTTCTTCTACTGGATTTAATAATTCATTTTCCATATCTAATAGAGTTTTAAGAAGTTGTCTATACTTAGGCATAAGATCAGATTCTTTTTTTTCTATTTTATCTAGTACTATGATTTGACGTTGTATACTATTTATGACAAGTATAAGCTCGTCCTTAGTTAAATTAGTTCTTTCCATTTAATTAGTTTTTATATTTAACTGATGTCCATACAGTTATTAAAATCAAATATATCTATATGATTATCTCTAATAGCTTGAAGGTTTTTCAAACTATAATGTTCAGGTAATTTGTAATTAATACCCATTTTTTCTAATATAATATTTGCACTTTCTAAGTCTGATATTTTATCAAATTGATTATCATTCTCATCAAACAAATATAAACCGTAAAACTTTGAGTTAAGTTGTCCTGGTTCTAAATATGTAGCTTCTACTTTTGTTAAAGTATGTTTCCTAACCATATCAAAATATTTATAAAGTTTAGCTTTATCTTCCACAGATACTATCTTAGTACCTTCATTTGTTTTTATACCTGTATACATATTAAAAAGTTAAAAGGGAGGGAGAATCTGAAATGCAAAAAACAAATCCTCCCGTGGAGTCCCTTTATTGAATATTATCTACACCATATAATATATTAGAAATTTCTTCTATTGTATCTTCTACTGATATAGATAGTTGGTTTGGATTATCTGAAACATGTAATTGAACATTACTTAATAATTCAGATGTCATAAACTTATGAAACTCTTGCTGATCACTCATCCAATTTCTAGGATGAGATGTTTTTAGTGCATGTGTAATATTATTATAAAAAGTCCATGCATTTTCCAAATCACAATTATAATTGTAAGAAGGTTTATCCATTTCTTTTTTAGCTATTACAAGCTGACTAATATCAAGTATTTCTTCTTCTATATACAATCTACCTAATAGCTCTGCTTGTTCTTTAGAACTTAGCTTATGACCTCTAAACAGGTCTCTATCTCTAAGTAGTTGATTAAAGTGTTTAGATGCATTTTGTATTTGAGCTTGCAGTTGCATTTTAGCTTCTATGTCTGCAGTACCAGTATGTTTTCTAGCATATGTTGCCATATCACCATGAATCATTCCATTGTTACATACAAATACATAGGCTCCAATACCGCATTGAAACCTAACACTTTTATCATATGAGTTAGTCCAAGCAAACATGAGACCTAACTCATCATCTATTTTTTGTAATCCTACATTTTGAGGCTCTAAATAATAGATACCTTGTGCTACTTTAGCATTAGCATTACACTTATAAACTTTACTTTTAACACGTAGTTTAAACTTTTGAAGTAAAGTATTTGTTTGATTAATAATTAATGAATGAGGTATTACTGTATAAGTATCTTTATGTGTTGGTAAAGGTGCATTACACAGATCCATCTCAGTCACATTAGCAGGTTTTTTATATCCCATAATTATTTTAAAGTTTTGTTGATTTTTTACAAATATAAATATAAATCTTACTCAAACAGCATTAATTGATTAATTTTATTGCCTAAAATATTATTTATTTCTTTCTCAATTGCTTGCAGGTAATACTTTTCATTTATGTTATAACTTTCCCATTTAGGATTTAGTTTCATATTATTAAAAGTTGTCTGCAACCATTGTCCAGATTCTAATTGTATTTCTCTACCATCTTTATTCTTCTTAATAATCTTACCACCTGAGTTAGATATATAATATCTATTGATTTTTTGTAGTTTTTCTTCATGTAAACCACTAGCATTCACTGTTCTAAGTAATTGTTGCCAACCACTATTAGTTTTACTACCAATACAATAGTCTAATATGTTTCTATTTTCTTTTATATAATCTTCAGGAAGCTTATCATTAATAAAATATTCAAAGATTGCTTTGGGTACTACAAGTTTAGACTTATTCTTATGAAGAGCAAGTCCTGTAAACTCAAAACGTCCTTTACATTTGGTAGGTGCATAATAAAATTTATTATCTTCTACTTTAAATACATAGTTTGAATGCTTTTTACGCAGTTCATTCCAAGTTGTTATATCAACTTCTTTATAACTATACATGGCAATGTAATTATTTACATCAGCAAGAATAATTTTTTCATATTCATCATGTTCTAGTTCTAAATTTGTTATTAGTTCCCACTCACTACATATTTGATGATATAATCCCATATATTCTCTAGGTATTATAAGCTCTATACCATCTGTATTTTGTAGTAATGGTTTACTATTTGGAATATTTTCCATTAACATTTCATATAACATCATTAAACTTAGTTGACCATTTACAGTTATCTTCATAGTAAACTCAGGATCATACAAGAAAGAATTCTTATCATTACTAAGACCGTATGTACTGTTAAGTATAATTTTATATACATAGTTCATAGGATTACTCTTAGGAATCTTTTTTCTTTCAGTATAAAACCATTCATATAGTTTACAAAATTGTTCTGCAGGTATATGATCAGGGCTAAATTTATTTTTAATAGATAGATTAGGATAAAAACTAGCTACATCACAAGACATAATAACATTATCTTCATCAGATTTATATACACCAGCTTTAGCAGCACCATGTACACCACCTAAACCAAAATGTGTTTTAACACCTTTGTAGTTAAGAGAGTATTTAAATCCACCTTTAGTATGTAGCGGATCTAACTCAACAGCTTTAAATCTTTCTAGTAATCTATTAAATGTTTCAGTATGAAAATTTATATAAGGTAGTATTACGTCTGATATTTTAATGACATCTCTGTGAGTTCTCATCTTTTTTATCTGATTCTTAGGAATATTTAATTCTTTAGATAGATAATAAGCAAATAACTCTTTACTAATTCTAGCTTCAGATGCACTGAATAGGTTTATATCATATTGATCTGTTAATGTTTTACGTAACTGAATTAGAGACTTACTTTTATTAAATACTTCTTTTGTAGATTCAACATCATTAATACAATATCTTATAACAGTATCTAATTGTTCTCTTGTTTGTATAGATGCAGTATGATCTATGGGCATATCAAGAATGTTATCCCAATCCATAGTATATTGTATCCACTTAAGACTAGAACGTTTAGCAGGATTCTCCCAATGATTTAATTTGAATAAATCTATTTGTCCAATGGGCATTTCCCATTCAGGATAATCTAAAAACTCTTTTCTGTTTGCTTTATCTATAGTTCTTTGTGCAAACTTATACATATCTTTAGCAAATTCTTCACCACCAACTTCCCAACCTATATAGTTTTTAAGTATATATGTAGTTATTTGAGCATCAAATGCTAAACCATTAAAAGAAATATGCCATTGTTTCTCTCTACAGTTAGTCCAAAGAAACTCCATAAATTCATGAAAGTCATCTTGTACTTTACATATACTGAAAACTTTAGTTTCATCTTTTTTATAATGTTTAAATACTGCTACGAAACAATCTGATAATGTTTCATAGTCCATTATCCAATGATTCATTAGTGTATAATTAACATGTAAGTGATTAAAACAATTATACCTACAAAACCTAATGTGCAGGCAAATGTATTATAATCAAAATTGTGTTTAGGTTTTAAAGACATAATAGTAATTGTTAGAGCAAAAAAAAGAGGGATCTCTCCCTCTTAATTTTAAAATTAATATATTAAACAGATTTTAAATCAACACCTTCAAGTTTTATATCTTCTAGTGTTTTACCGTCTGTACCAAGTAAGTCTAATCCACCTGCTTCTGGTAATGCTACTGTGTATTGTTTCCAATCATAATCTTTAGCATTTACACAGAACATATTAATAAAGTTTTCAATTTCATCAGACTCAGAAATATAAATCTCTGTGTAAGTGTTTAGTAAAACTCTTTGTTCTTTGTATTTTTTACCATCAGGTCTTGCTTTAAGCTTAGTCATTACAGGATCACCGTTGTCATCTAGTTTAGGTAACATGTGGTATCCTTCTTTCTTATCTTTTGAAATAAGAGCAAGTATTTGACTTCCTGGATCATAGATTGCTTCAACAAAAGGACATTCTTTTGTAATTGCAATTGCTTTAAATGTTTTCGTTTGATTCCAATTAGATGTGATAAGCATCATATTTGGATTTACTGTTGATTTTGTTGCCATAATATTAATTTTTAGAATCCAAAGATATAGAATTATTATTAAATAACTCTATTTCAGTTAGTTTTATTTCACAATTTTCTTTTTCAAACTCAGGCTTACTGCATAATTCATGGATGTCTTGTAGTTCTTGTAATGTAACTCCAAGATCTTCAGCATAATCTTCATGATAATATGAAGGATATATGTATGATTCTATATACTCTGCAATAGTTCCGTCTTTACCAAAGAAATCTGTGATAATTTGTTTTACATTATCAGAAAATTTAGAATACTTACCTTCTATAAATACTAACCAGTCATGCTTATATTTAGATAAATCAAACACATAAATGTGATAATCTTCATGTTTATAATACTCATGGAAGTATCTATTAGAAAGAATAAGATCTTTTTCAAACTTTCTAAATGCAGATTCTTTTTTTGAATCTATTTTATAAAGACATATAAACATATAATCTTTGATTGTATATTTATTGTCCCAAGATATATAAGTTTCTATAGGTACAAATCTTACCCCCTTCTTTATTTGTAGAAGAGGGTAGATAAATACCTTACTTTTTTGAAAATATTCTCTATAGATTTTCATTATAATATAACTTGTTCTTTTGCATACTCGTATGGCAAGTCATATCTTTTTTCTGTGTAATGAAAATTAGCAACATCTAATATATTCAATAATGCAGAACCCCAAGTATTTAATGTGTCCTGTGATACAGGGAAAACATATGTTTGCTCATACTTATCTATGACAACAAAATTAAAATTAATTTTATAATCAACAAGTTCTTCAGTAAGATTTTCTATAACAAGTTTTACATACATTGCTGCTTGTAGCCAATAATTATAATACTCTATAGTATCTTTAAAGTCAGCTACAGTCTTACCTGTTGTTTTTAAATCTATGATTGTAATCTCTTTTTTATTATTATCAATTACATATCTATCTACAATACCTTTTAAACCAAAATCATAACCTTTTAGTTCACAAGATAATTTAGCTTCATTAAAAACTTCTACATCATCCATTTCAAAATCTGTAACTTCATGAGTAAATAATGCTGAGACAGCTTTATTATCTTTAAGTATTTCTACAGATTTCTTACAGCGTTCAAGAGTATCATGATCAATAATATCTTTACCTTCTTCTGCAAGAAACTTATAGTATTCTGCATTATCTAAGGTTCTAATTTTATCAATACGTTTCTGATCATCTTTAAATGATTGATATAAGTTTTCTTTTTTAAGATATACTAGTATCAAATCATCTTCAACATTATTAAGTAGATTGTCAGCAGATACATTAGAAATGTCTTTAAGAACTCTTCTAACTGCATCTGATGGAGTTTTACTAGGACTTAGTATAAACTCTTTATCAAACTCTTCTGGTTGTAATAAAAGCAAGTGTATGAGCTTACCTTCTATAAGATGTTTATCAGTTTTAATTTCTCTTTCTTCAAGAATATAATCTCTATAAAATAAACTAGGTGAAAACAATAATTTATTTAGAGATGAATATGAAAATTTAAATTTTTTAGAATAAAAATTATTCTCTTTATCAAAGTTTCTTTTCATAATTAAAATGGTAAGTCTGCTGATTCTTTGATTATTTCTTTCATCTTGTAATCAGTTAACTTTTTTTTATGTTCATCTTTAAGTTCAATAGTAATATCAAATAAACTATTACGCCAATTTAAGTTGTTATGTATTACATTTTTAACTAACTGTTCATGAATAGTTTTTAACATAAATGTATTTAACAAATTTTGATCTAACATTTTATTAAGAAAAGTTTCATACGGATAAGGATAATATGAATTTGCATTAGCAGAATATTTATCAAACTGTTTTCTTAAAGCTTTAAAATTTACATGATTATATGTTTTACTATTTTTAAAAAGCTCACTATATAAATAAAACATCATAGCTATATAACCTCTTGATTTTTCTATATTGCTGTTAGCCATACTTTCCATACCTAAAGATAAATTTTCAGCATCAGTACTAGTAATCATGTTAACAATATTACAATACATTTCCTCATCAATAATTACAGAATCTTCTGAAGCAACATCATAAATACAATTATCAGATACTAATTTACTTTGATTACTATATAAGTATTCAAAATCTTCATAAGCTTCTTTCTTAATATATTTAACATATTTAGAACGTGAAGAACTACCTCTTAATTGACCTAAAGCATCTGCTACTTTATTATCATTGTGATAATAATAACTAGTTAAACAAAAATCAAATTCTGTATTAGATAACATAGTTATACATTCATCATAATTAATTACAAGATCTTTATGTTTTTCAAGTATTTCTAAAATAGCTTCACTAGATACTTTTGTACACCAAGTTTGATTTAAGAAACTTTCTATAAAATTTAAACTTGTAACAATCATATCTAGATTTTTAGTCTGTCTATCTCTTTTAAACTTAAAATCATATTTCTCTGCAACTAAAGCTGCTTTCTCTCTTGGTAATTTAATTTTAGGACTTCTCCAAGCAAGATTAACATTATTTAAATCTAATTTTTTATCATTAGATTCTAATAAATTTTTAAAAGAAGCAATATATTTATCACCATCTTTTATATAATGTCCTAGTTCTTCAAAGTTTATTTCAACTCTTTTATTATCAGGTCTATTAATTTTTAATTCAAATATTTTATTCATTTTTTTCTTTTTTAATACTTAAATACTTACGATACTCAGGTTTAATTTGAACACTAAATACATACAGATCTCTATTGTTAATACTAATATCTCTTCTAGTAAATTGTTCTAGATATTTAAAAGTTTCAGTAGTTAACTTATCATTTTGATGTAGATGTTCTATAAATTCAACTCTGTTCATATGATAATATGAATATAAATTAGATCTATCTAACCAATATCTTACATCTTTATCTTTACTATTACTAATGGAACTATAACACTCTTGTGCAAGCTCATAAATAAAATGAAAGTTTGTATTATAATCTATAGTACAAACAATTTTATCTGCTATGTTTCTATCTTCACTACTATAACTAGAATAATAGTGTTTAAGATCATCTAATAGCTGTTGAGTTAAAGGTTGTAATGTAGAAGAACTATTTAATAAATCATCAATACTATAAACTGGCACACCTTCAAACTTAATTCTATGAGCAAGTCTTAAGGCCATCCCTGTATAAAAATATCTATCAAAAATATTATCATGTACTGAACAAGAAAAATATCTTTCTGCTAGCTTGCGTGTATGAGCAACAAATTGACCTGTTGTATCATGATAATCTTTTACTACATTAGTTCCATCTGCAATCAAATCATAATTAGTAATAGTGCCAAGTAATTTTGTTGTACTTATATTCTCACCATGACTAAATTCATCCCATGCATTCCAATGAGTAATAAATAAATCAGCTTCTTCAAAATCATTAGTAATTCTAATACCATGTTCTTTAGCTGCTTCTTTTATTCTTAAGGATGAAACTTCACAAGATGGAAATACAAACATCTTTTTCTTTTTATATGTAGAGAAAGGTGCAGTGCTCATTACTTCAGGATATAAAATATCTTTAATCCTTTCATAATTATCTACACATTCTTCTAATGCTATATCATTTATAACAGACAAGTTAGATGAAGGGATACCAATGTACCCCTCCACTGAAACTTGTAAGTCATCTAATATTGCATTATCAAATTTTTGAAATACACTTTTAGTTGCCATATTATTTTACAGTCATTTTAATGATGTCTGGATTCATCATCAATTTGTTAAACTTCTGTTTATTACCATTAAAGATAGTTCTGATAACTAGATACTTTAGATCATTAGTAAAATAATCATCTGTACAAAGTCTGATTAATCTATCAGTAATCTTTTGTGTAACTTTACTTTCTTTAGAATAAACTACTGCATAGTTTGCAAGTCTTGTTGCTAAAGTTGATGCAATATCTGCACGATAGTTATCATCTTTACCAAGACAAGATCTTAATTCACCAAGAATATATGCCTCATTATCATGAGTTAATAAATCTACTGGTGTTACTAATTTATCTAGTTTATTATTAATGAATGTAGTAAACATAGATGCAAATGTATCACCTACACTACCTTCACCAATCATTTGAATCATAGATAAACTTTTTTCAAAGTCTTCAAAGCTAGAAATAGCATTAAAGAATGTAGTAATAGATCTTGAATTAGTTTCTTTAGTTACTAACTCTGGATTAAGAAGTAAGAAGTTAATACATCTTGTATCAATACCTGCTTCCTCTGCCCATCTTGCCCATACATCTACATCAAACTTTAAGTTTGCAGTAATATATCTAGTCTTTTGAGCTGTGTCAATACTATTTACCATATAGTCACCATTGTCAGGATTAGCAGTTAACATAATGTGCCAATCTTTTGGTAATGACCATGAGATATAAGTTTGTCTATCAACCAACTCCATAACAGCTTGGATGAATCTAACATCTGCACGGTTCCAGTCATCAAGAAGAAGTATACCTCCATCTTTTTTATCTGCAATCCACTCAGGTGCACAGTAAGACATTCTATTCTTACCTGTCATCTTCCAACCTTGTTTAAGATATTCTTCAACTGCAAGTTCATCTACCCACTGACCAACTTTCTTAGTCATTGTTGCATTTGCTACTTGTGCAGCTGCTGCAGCTTTTTGTGCTGCTGTATATTGAAGATCATCAATCTTTTTTGATACTTGTTTTTCTTTATACATTTGGAATTGACGTACAGGGAAACCAACTAAGTCACCAAGTTCTTCTATCTGTGCTAAGTTTAACTTAACAAAATTTAGATTATTTTCTTTAGCCAGTTCTATAACTGCTGAGGTTTTACCAATACCTGATTCACCTACTACTTCTATAGCAACTGGATTTTTTCCTTGCTCTTGTAAATATCTATTGTTACTGATAATGTGGTTAACAAAACCTTTTAACTCATCAATGTTTAAATTTACTTCTGCCATGTTTAATTAATTTAATTGTATTTTTAATCCTGGTAATTCTTCATTCACATCACAACGACTGCTATGTACCCATAAAGTATTTTTAGGACAGTCATCTGGAGAATATGCTTCACCATCTGTTAAGTATATAAGAGATGTATAATATCCCTTTTCATTATAATGATCTATAACTGGTTGGAAGTCTGTGCCTCCTCTACCTTTAACTTCCCAATCTTTTTTTGGATTGAATTCTTCTATAGAATTTATTTGAGTATCACATTGAACAACTGTAATCTTGTGACCAGTCTTATGCATATGCACTAACTCATTCATAAACTCTTTTAATTCATCATTAGATACTGATCCTGATGTATCAACACCTACACAAACATGATTTTTAAATTTAATTTTAAGACCTGGATTTGCATTGTATCTCTTATTATACTTACGTCTAAGTTTTTTAGTATAACTAATTGTAGAGTTACCAACAAATCTTCTTAAGAAAGCTTTCCAATTAAATTTTGGTGGTTCAATATTTGTAAGTCTTTCAATTAATCCTGCAAGCTCACCTGGTATATTACCACGTCTTTTTTCAGTTGTCTCTGCAGTTTCTTTTAATTGATGTTCTATTTGTTTTTGAACAAGCTTCTTATCAGCTTCTGTTAGATCATCAAATTCATCCCATGTCTGATGGTCATATTGACTATCACCATTCATCTGATCAAGTACATCATTTAATGCATCACAGTTACCTTCTTCTTTTGCCTCTTGTAGAAGTTTATAATATGTATCAGTACCTGCTTTCTTAGGTAAATCTAAATCAGAAAATGTTTCTAATGTTAGACCTCCTTCTGGTAAATAATCATCTGCTATATATTGATTGATCTCAATATCTGCAGCAATATTAAATAACTTATGATCAGGATACTTATCTCTTAAGATAAGATGTCCAAATGATATATGTAATACTTCATGTTTAATCAAACCTATTTGATGCTTATCATTTAAGCCATCAAAGAAATCTGGATTTATACTAAGCTTTACACCTATACCATGTTTAGATACACCTGCTGTAGGTATACTTTTTATATAAGACTTATTAAGTCCAACAACAAAGAGCCCATAAAAGGGCTCCTTGAGAATTAATGTTTTTATACTTCTTGATACTTTTTCTTTTACGTCCATTTTATTTGTAAATCAATATCTTTTACTACAGTTTTCCAACTTCCTACTTTTATATAGCCAAATAAATGTTCTTTAACTGAGTCTTCTATAACTTTTTTCTCCCAATGTTTTAAAGGTAGACTAAACTTTCTAATACTATCTAGTAAGTTAGGCCATGTTAAGCTCTCATCATCTATTGTAGTATTATTTAAATGTGGACTTTTAACATTATGTAGAAATAAACTTCTATCAGAACCTGATAAGTGTTTTACTATTAAAAAATAATGTAAAGCACTTATGTCCATATTTCTTACAGTTTCATAACCTAGTTCTCTATCTTCTTCATTTGAAGTTAATAAAGTAATTACATTATAAAATGTTTCTGAATTTAATTTTACTTTTGACATTTAGTCTTCTATTTTTAAGGTTTTTAACATCCAGATTGGTTTAACTTTTTCTTTTTCAGCAACAAGCCATTCTTTTGCTGTAGGAATATAGTTATTACAATCTTCTTTAACATGTTGTTCTCCAACATATCTTGTATATACTGTTTTACCGTCTGAGTTTTGAAAACTTTTACCAAACCTTTCTTCACATTCAAATATTCCTTCACTGTGATGTCTAAACATTCTGTGAAAAGAATTACCTAACCATGATTTAGTTGCATCAAACCAATCATGTATGTGAATATAATCTTCAGGTTTACCTCCCCATTTTTTAACAGAGGATTTTGCATGAAGCAATGGATGTGCCATTATATATTCATAGAACTATAATACTCATAATCTTCACATACACGTTGTGTATGAGCTATATTTATTTTAAGATCATTAACATCTAAAGTAAGATAACCATAGCCACCTTCATTATTAACCCAATCCCAATCAACAGTGTTAGATATTTTTCTATATAAATATTCTTCTAACTCTTCTGTTAATTTATTAAATGCAAGGTTTTCTGCATTTTCTTCAAAGATTATATCTTTATTATTATTATCATGATCTTTAAACTCAACGTCATTTATCATACCATCATCACCACCACCATCATAGTGTACATGAATTTTCTGTACATTATTATCTTTTAATATAGATAATAGTTGTATTAGTTTTTCTGTTTTATACATAGGTTATTTTTAAATATATATTCATCTAATATTTCAATAATTACCCCAGGATTTTGTTTATCATATTCATATTGTTCTAATACTGGTATAATAAAAGATGCATTATCATCTTCTATCCAACCATGTTTAGTCATTTCATCTTGAACAGTTTGCAAAGGATTTACATAATCAAACTTATGCCGTGTACCTCTAATAAATTTAAAAGATATGTACACAGGAGCTTCATATTTAGCAAACTCTTTTACAAAACTAGATGCAAATTTTTTATAGTAACTCTCTGTATCAGATCTATATTTCATTGTAGCTTTACTAGCTATAAAATATTTACCTGTCCATCTTCTACTATTCTTTGAACTTGGAACGTTTCCTGGAATAAACCATTTCATAATACTTCTCTTAATCTATTTACTAATCTATCAAACACTTTATCTACAGAGTGTATCTTAACTGCATCTGATAAATCTTTTTCTATATCTAAATATGTACCCTGTATTCCATACAAAGATAAATATTTTTCTATAGCAGCATGTCCTGCTTTATCATTATCAAATAAAGTTACAATAGATTTGTACTTAGATTTAAGTAGCTGTATTATATGTGGTTTTATTATAGTGTTCTCACTATCAGGTGCAATTGCTTCTATATTAAAGTTAAAACTTCTTAGACACATTACATCTTTTAATGATGAACAAATAACTAATGTAGGTTTATTATATTTTAATTGGTCTAAACCTTGTATATTATTACCAATTTTTATGAACTTATATTTATCTTGTTCTGGATGATATATTTTATTTAGTTCATTATGCTTAGTATAATAACCATAAGTTCTTTTTTTCTTAATAGTTATTTTATCAGTTATCTCACCAATGGACTCTCTAATCATAGTATAATATTCTAATGGACGAACATTATACTCATCAAGTAAAGATGTACCAATGTTATAAGGTAACCAATAATCAGCATCTTCTTTTAACCATCCTCTTCTCTTTGCAAAATCAACTTTATATTTTGCAACAGGTTTTATATCAATAGGTTTAATACTACCATTCTTTAAAACAAAAGAATTATAATCTTCTATCACCATGAATAGTGCTTGCTTGTAATCTATACCGTTCATATCTTTTACTAAGTCAACACCACTACCTTGATTTCCTGTAGAGAAGTCTTTGTATTTATATTGATTCGTTAGAGAATCAAAATATATAAACATACTTGGAGTTCTTTCTGTAGGATTAAATACAGATTTTATTTTAAGATCTTGACCTGATAATCTTTCAGGTAAACTTAAATAATATTCAAACACCCATCTGGAGTCTATATCATTTTTTTCTTTTGCAAAATTCTTTGTTGAAAGCATTTGAATAGAGATTAAAAAGAGCAGGCATAATTACCTGCTCTCTTTAAAAATACAAAAATTTAATTATAGCTCAAAGTCAGAGCTTGCTGTAGCCTTTGTTGGCTCAAAAGAATTTACTGATGTATCAGTTTTCTTTTGCACAGGACGTACATGAGTATCTCTATCAAACTTGATAATTCTACTATTTTCTACATCCTTTGCCTCAACAGGTACTCCATCCTTAGAAAGTTTAGGTAAATACAAATCATTGTTAATATAACCTTCTTTGTTTTCCCACTCTCTACTTGCTAGACAAACATTAACAAAGTCTGAACCTGAACCATTATTAGTAAACAACTTATTACATTGTACCATAAAGTCTTCAATAGTTGCTGCTTCAATAGCATCTAACTGTTCTCTTTTGTTTAATACTTCACCTAGAAATATCATTGCTTTCAAGATCTCTTGATCTCTGCTGATTTCTCTACCACTTGCAAGTGTAGTATCTTTGTAAGGATATTGAGAATATCTTACACGTCCTACTTGACCTTCATGTCTACCTTTAGACTGATCTTGCATGTCTTTATAGAAACCTTCAAAGTCTCCACCAACTGGTTCTGTTTCTACATTCAATGTAATATTAAATGCTTCCTTATCATATGGTGTTTGATCTAGACTAATATTATTAATCTTTACTGTATTATTACCTGGTCCTAAAATTGGTCTTGCTTTACCACCACCAACTGTCATGTCTTTCGTACTTAACATACTTTCTTCTTTTTAATTAATAAAATTATTCATAATCTTTAATACAATCTTTTACAAATTGTAAATCATTGGGTATAAAGGATTCTTCAAACATTCCCATTGGTGACTTACATGTATTTTCACCATTGTTAACTGTATCAAATCCATATTCTAAACTGTCTTCAGTCTTTTTAACTCTACCAAATAATACTATAGAGAAAAGACCTTCCAAAGTTAAAGTATTATCTATCATTTTCCCAATAGTTTTAGCTTTAACTTTTCTGTGTCCATTTACATCTGTTGATTCTTCTGAATGAGTTAAGAAAAATACATATAAATCTTCTCTCAAATCTTTAGGCATCTTAGCAACTTGTGCTAAACTTGCTGCAATCTGAGTAAATTTATCATAACCTTTTTCTGATGCTCTATCAAAATACTCAAAGCTAGACATATACTGCCAATCATCAATAATTAAATTAGTGACGTGTGGCATCTTATCATTAACATGTTGTATTGCTTTTACAATACCAGCAGCTGAAGAAGCTGAAGTCATATTACCTTTAGGATTATCTTTACTAATGTTAGTATAGTTTTTTTTCCATCCTTTGAAAGGTAATGGTTTGTTTGCTATATTTATTATAAAAGTTTCTTTAGGGTCTAGGTTTCTCATACTAGTTGATTTACCTGTACCTGAGTCTGCAATAATTAATACTGATTGTGCCATAGTTATTTCATTCTATTATTTAATACTTTGTATATACCAGTTAGTGCTTTCTCAATACCTTTAAGAACATCTACCAAGTCTCTATCTTCAGGGCTAGGTAGTTCATAATTAGATAACTCTTGAATCTTTTCTTCAACATTATTTCTAGAGTTAATATCATTAATAACTTTCAGTTCACTAACAGGTATAATATGTCTTTCAAAACCAGCATTACTTGTTATAAGCTCATACTCTTCTTCCCAATGTGGATTAAACTTAAGTAAGTATAAAGTTCTTTTAGGATCTTCACTTACATAATCAATACTTACAAACTCTGTATAAATATCTGCATTTTTATTCATCTCACTTGGAAAGAAACCAATATGAAGTTCATCCTTACCAGATGGTCTGTATGCCATCTTAGGAATATATAGTGCATTAGGACTATCTATACTTTTAAAATAGTCTTCATGCTCTTTTCTAAGTTCTGCAACAACACTTTTGCGTTCTTCAGGACTTAAACCTTTTTTTCTTTTACTTGTGCTAATCATCTCTTAGGTTGTTGAGGTGGTGTATCCATTTCTTTTATTTCCATTTTTTCAAAATGTGCTTCAAAGAAACTCATACGTGCATCACCGTTTCTAGCTTTTAGAAAATGTAATACCAATGTTCTATCATCTTTAATTACATATCTATCTGGACCATACAATCTTATCTTCTGTTTGGCTGGTCTATTAATACCAATCAGTGTGTCAGCATGTTGTAACATTGCATCTGAACCAAATATATCTGATTCAAGTACATAGTTACCATACTTACCATCTATAGCTCTATCAGGATTATCAATATTTCTATTAAGTTGTGATAGTGCAATAAATAAACATGGATACTCACGTTTAACTTGTGTAAAGAACTCACCTAATTCAAATAACATATCTAATCTATTATTCTGATATGGTGCACGCTTTACTAGTATTGTGTGATCAAGAGTAATAATAGTTCTTTCACCCTTATGCTCATCCATATAAGCATCAATCTGTTCACGCATTTGATTAACTGTCATAGGTGTAGATATAATATCTACTGGATACTTAACTCTATCTTTTGCATACAAATGACATTTGTTAAATACTTCACTAGATAGTTTACTACCTGCACTACACAGTTCTTTATAAGTCTTACCTGTAATAGAACTAAATTCTCTAATAGCTGATGTTCTACCAACCATTTCAAATTGAAATTCTAATACTCTAAACTTATCATGTGGATTTAGAACAAATGATTCTCTAATAATCTGATCTTTGATTAGTGTTTTACCTGAACCAGGTCTACCACCAATAACAGTAAGAGTATTCCATTCTAATCCATCCGTGACTGCATCATTAAATTTTGCCCACGGTGTATATATAGACTTCTCTTTACCAGATTGTCTATCAAGCATATATTTGAGTGCCTCATTAAATGCTTTATATTGACCATCCCATGCTTTTGTTGCTAGTTTGGCCATATTACAACTAATTTATCCATCATATCCTTCTAATTTTTCATCTATATTTTTATGTATAGCTTCCCAAGTAGCATTAACTAGTTGATCAGTTTGTTCTGTACCAGTACGAACTGTAATCTTTTCAAGTTCTTTTATAGTTTTATTTATATGAAACTTTAATTTATGTCTATATGCAGAATTACCTTCTGTTTGATCTAATAAGTCTATTAATACAGTAGCAACTGTATAAATTTTAAAATCTACAAATTTCATTAAACAACTTTTTCTTTGAAATGATTATCAGTTATTTCAGATACTCCATCTACTATCATATCACAGTAATCTGCAAGCGTAGATGTTTTAACTTTATGTTTATCTTGTTTAGCTATAAAGTATTGACTTGTCATCATATAATTAAAGTCATTTTCTTCATATTGATTAACATACATCTTAGTAGCTTTTATTATAGTATCCCAATCATGTGAATATTCTTCAAAGAACCATCTAAAATTTGTTTCAAGTGATCTAACATTTACTCTTGCAGGTTTACCACTAGGTAATTTACCTGCAGGGAATATACTTCTATATTCATTTATTTTATCAAGAAAATCTTTACCCATCAATTGAATATTAGTTTTCTTTTTTGCTTTGACAAAGTAATTATCATACTTACGTAAGATCATTTTACCTTGTGTAGTAATAGAGAAGTTTCCTTCTTCACCTTCAACTAGATTATTATCTTGCAAACCTTTTAGTTCAAGCCAGTTATTAATCTGTTGAGTTGATACTTTATTTTTCAAACAATACAGCAGAAGCAATTGATTTGGTGTCAGCTTGTCCTTCAGTATCTTTTGCATTAATTCCCACATACTTATAGTATTCTTTTAATAAATTATTATATACAAATAGACATTGCCTATCTTTAATAGATAATAAACCTTCTATATTTCTAGTATTATAGATTATTGTTGCATGATTTTGATTTAACTCTCTTGCAATTTCTGATTTACTATATCTATTTACCCAAGCAATGTATGAAAATACTTGCTTCCATATAACAAACTCACCTTGTCTATGTTTAGCTTTAAGACCTTTCCTATATTTTTTTCTAAAGTTAGGATGTTCTCTAAACATAACATCTTCAGCTAATTTTCTCATAAAGTTAAGACCAAGTATAACTTTATCTTCTATTACTGAAATATCTTCTAGTTCAACTTCAATAGTCTTATTATGTTTGTTATAGAATGCTTTTTTAAACCTCTGAATATCAGTGGTCATTTCTAAAATATTGTTTTGCATTTTTTAAAATATTTAGTTTACAAAGATACTAAATTTTAGTATATTATATATGTATATATTTAACTATCTTTGTAAAAATTACTAGTATGTCTGATAAAAAAACCAAAGAAATAGAATCTGATTTTCAATCTCATGTTTCAGCAGAAGATATTAATCTTGCTAATGAACTAAGAGATAAATTACCTGATGATACATTTGTTGCTATACCAAGTAAAGCATTAATACATTTAGCTTTTGAAGGTAATCTCATGCATAATCTGCAGAATACCTTAAACTATTTACTATCTACAGTCTCTGAAGAAGAATTGTTTCAATCTTTAATAAAAGTTAAATCTAATTTTAAAGATACTCCTCAAGATGACATAACTCCATTTGATGAAGCTATATGGACTGTATCAATGATAATAAATGAGTTCAATTATCAAGCAGCTAAACAAAAGAAAACTGCTGTATATGATAAAGAAGAATATACTAGCTGGATAGCTGGTCAATTACAAAGTGATGTTCACCCACTTAGTGGTGAAGAACTACAGAAAAGAATGGATAAGGATGCTAACGAAGATTAGCACCCACAAAATCACCCATATCTATAATAGTTTGTATAACAGAAGACATCTCATGAATATCACAATCACCAAATGATTTACAATATTCTTGGCCATCTCTATTAAAACATAATCCTGCTTTTCTTTTTACTTGTAATTTAGTTTCTTGAAAGCTATAACCAATCTCTGCTGCTAGTTCACGTATCATTACATGCACTCTTGCAATCTGAGCATTGCTTGCTTTCTTTCCAACTATATTAATAAATACTTCTACCTTAGTACCTTCAGGTAATTCTTTTACAAAGTTATCATAAAGTTTACCTTTGGCTTTTATACTGTGATTAAGTTCATCACCATCTTTAACCATTTGTGAAAAGAAATATCCTTTTGGCATATCAATCTGTTAATGGATTATAATAATGTATTTTATCTTGATCAAATGTTGATAATGCAGACTTAACCCACTTAGCATCTACTGTGTCTTTGTAACATAGTATATGACATATTGCTGTCTCATTAGGATTCAACCTAAGTAATCTACCAATACGTTGAGATGTCTTTCTTTCATTACCATATGCATGCATTATAATACCTTGTTTTAGATTAGGTATTGTAACACCTTCATTAAGTTGTAATACACAAGATAGTTGTGATATTCTACCATCACTAAATAACTGCAAGTTATCTTCAGATTGTTTATTCTTAGAATGATAACTATACTTACATAATCTATCAGCTTGCTTTTGTGTATTAGCAAAGATAACTACTTGATCAGATATATTCTGTAACAATCCTTTAACATAACTTTCTTTAGTAGGATACTCCATCATTGCTTTCATTCTCATTACTGCAGAAAACTGTTTTTGCTTTTGTGTTTGTGCATCTTCCAGTCTCTGACTAAAGTATTGATAATCTTTTAACTCTGATGTGTACCAATGTCCACCATTTTTGTTATTCTTTTTTACTGTTTGTAGTTTATTTAGTTGTAACTCATGAACAACAATCTTATAATCATTTAATATATTATTATCTGTTGCTTGATCAACACTAAACTTATATACTATAGGACAGTATTTCTGTACCATTCTATACTTTTCTGATCCATGTCTCTTTGGTGGTGTACCAGTTAGACCAAGAATCTTACCATTATAAGTAGATAGAAATGGTTCATGTGATAGTAGTAAGCTATGACACTCATCTAGATAAACAATATCATATTCATTTGGATTATGTTTGTTTAAAGATAGATAAGTTGTAAATGTTAAATGTTCTTTTAATGTTACTAAGTTAGTTTTATCTAACTCTTCCATCCAAGAATCTTTAACAGATAGCTTTGGTATTACTACTAATGCTTTTATAAATGGATTAAAGTTACTTTTCAAATGGTTGATTGCTATTCTAGTTTTACCAACACCCATTGATATACCTAATCCACATCTTTTTTTATCTGATATAACTTCTAGAGCTTTAGTCTGTACTTCTTCTCTGTTCATCTTGTAAATATTTTATAGTACCCCAAAACTCTACACATACTTCTATCATATCTCTTCCAGTCAATTGACGTAAATCTTCATACATTTCATGTGTTGTATATTCACTCAATTTTTTAAAACCTCTTAATTTAAGGTTAGGCATGGTTAATTTATGACGTATTTCATTACTTCTAACTACGCGTTGACTTTCTGGTGGTAATTTATCAAAGTCTTCTTTATTTTGCTCTGACCAATATTCACCTTTTTTAAATGCATCTATCATTTTAACTCTTCTTTAGTAATATTATGTTCTTTTATTATTTTCTTAAGCATATATTTTAGCTTGCTTGACTTTGGTTGAGGTTTATCAAACATATCATGTAATAAATGACTATATTCTTTTTTACCTGATAAACTTTTGATTGTTCCCATAAGGTTTTTACAAGTTTCAATTGCTCTTTCTCTATCTGTCATGTCTACTTATAGTAAAATTTAACTCTATTGATTCTTCAGGATGCTTTTCTATCCAATCATGACAAGTTCTACAACAAGATAGCCACGTGGAAGTATCATTTAGATACTTTCCACGCCCTAACTTATGATGTATATCTGTTGATCTTAGTGTACATCCAGGCATTCTTGCTTGGCAATTAGGTTTATCCCATAAATATTGCCTTCTTAATTTAGAATATTTTGTATTAGCTTTTGCAAGCTTTTTAGATTGACTCTTCATTTAATGCTGAAAAAGTTTTTAGGTAATAATCCTACACTTATAAACTTTATAATTAGATCTTCATATTTAATATTTAAATCTTTCAAGTTTGTTTTATTAATATATGTAGGTTCACAATCAGTATCTGGATAATTTTCTAGTAATTCTTTAGCAAAAGTACTGTGTGTAAATATACTAAAAATAATATTTGCTTTCTTATTGCAAATACGTTGTTTCATAAGGTTGATTGTATCTTGTCCACGCTTCCAGACTTTGATTATCCTCTTTCTTTTTGCATTATGCATGCTGTCAATCTCTTCTTTTTTATACATCTTAAGACCATGTAACACTCTTTTGAATAAAAAGTGCTGTTGTGGGTTTAATTTTGTATATTCAAATCTTAATGGTATTGTGTGAGCATTATTTTCATAATCTTCTAAAATACACAATGTATTTAATCTTTGTCTAATGAAATTTTCTTTCAGGTTGTTGTATTGAATTGTGTTAAGCATTTTTTAGGTGTATTAAAAGTGAAAAAAAGGGATAGTAAATTAATACTACCCCTCTAACAATGAAAAATTAATTAGCTATCTCTTATAGCTCAAAAGTAGCATCTTCTACTTCTTCTTCTATCTCATCAGTAACAACATCTTCTACTTCTTCAGTATCTTCTGACATTACTTCTTCAATAGAGTCTTCTAAATCAACTTGTTTAGATTTAACTTCTTCTGCTTTATCAAGCAACTCATCTATTTTAGCATTAGTTGGTGCAGCATTAGCTTCTCTAATTGCATCACCATTATCATGTGCTATCAATTCATCTTCTTGTAATCCTGATGCATCATAAAAAGTCTTTCTATAAATTGGTTCACCATGAATACAACATACAATACCAGTTTCACCAGCAATTTTTAGATCTCTATCTGGATCTTCTTCACTAAATGGTGTAGTTGATTCTTTTACTACAATGTTACCAGGTAACTCAGTTACCTCATTTAAACCTACTTCTTGTAGATCTTCTACAGTACCGTGTATAAGTGTACTTACATTTGATTTTTTAACCCAACCTGTAGCTGAAAATCCAACTTTAGTTTGAGATACTCTGATGTGACCATACTCCACATTGTTTTTGGACACACGAATGTTGTTACCTAGTTCATCTTGAACCACAGTAACAGGACTGTTCTTCTTTTGCATTTTTTGAAGTTTAAAGAAAAATTAATAAAAAAGTTTTAAAGGTCATCCCTATGAAATGTACTATCAGATAGTTTTTCAATGGAATTAATTTGATCTAGATCTGGTTCAGTGTCATCTGTTAATGTTAAACCTTCCTCTTTAAAGTTTCCTGAGAAGCTTTTATAAAAGGGATCATTTATCTCCATAGTATACTGATTACCTAGACCTACAAGTTCTTGTAGTTCTACATCAGTGAGCTCAAGATATTGCTCTAAAGAAATTTCTATGGTTCTACCATTTGGTAGTTGATAAATCATTGTTCAGTGTTTTAACAAATATATTAAAATATGAACCTCTATCTAGTAAATATATATAAGCTACATTAACTTTTTAATAGATATATAGCTAAGTGTTTACAAAATTTTGTATTTTCTACCTATTTTTTGTATGTATTTATGCTGTTTTAACTCTTTTATTTTCCTATCAACCGTGCTTGTACTGACATTTGCAGTATTAGCAATGGTATTTATTGAAGGAAAACAGAGTCTATTTTTATTTGCATAGGTACAAAGGATACTATATATACCTTTTGCTTGGATAGATAGTTCAGGATCATCAATAACTGTTTTATTAACAATCCCAAATCTTTCTATCTTATCAACCATAAAATACTTTAGTAAGTAATATTACAGTTGTTGCTAACCAAAGCAAATAACACATTAATAATAATATAATAGATTTAAATCTTTTCACGTATGTTATATTTTTCTGTAGAAAAGTATTCATCTAATCTTTTTTTAAAGTTATGAGCTGATACAAACTCACTTGTATCTATTCTTACTGACCCTGTAGTAACATTACCCTTATCATCTGGATAAATAACTTCAATACTAAATCTATCTGCCCACTTATCAAAGTCACCATAACCTGCAGAGTCTTTTATCATACCAAACAATATATAACCTTCTGGAGTAAACTTACATAAGTTTGCTTCTAATAGTTTATCAAAGGATTTATCTTTTATCAAATCTTTAACTTGATATGATTCAGTAGATCTAACTCCAACAAAGTCACCAATCTTATAAGTCTGAGGTTCTTCATCTGTAGTTAATATCTCTACAAGCTTGCTAATCTTATCACCAGTAAGTGAATTAACAATTAAATCAACAGCATATCTAGATTGAGAAGAATCAATATATGCATTTATAAGCTTGGCAGCAGTCTTTTTTGTAATCTCTATTGCCATTATATTATATTTTTAAATTATAAAAAAGAGTACAGAGTCCTTGATTAGTATTATCTCTGTATTTTTTTGCAGTTTTATGACTTACTTAGGTCATCCTTGGAAGTTGTACAAGGTGGTCCTGCAGAACCAACTCTCTTTATTAAGTTTTGAGTGAGGAGTAAACTTAATTACCCCTCACTATTCACACAATCAACCCCATACCATATGTAACTATACATATGATATGTAAGTATTATACTATGGTACTGTTAGTACCTCATGTATGCTGTTATTCTGCTTCAAGCAGCTCTACAGGATTCAGATATTGCCAAGGAATACATATATCAGTAGTTCCTTCATCAATATACAAAGCTCTTTCTTGTATTGCATATCTTATCCAATCAAGATTTAGGTGTTTTAACTTAAATCTAAAGTCTTTACCTATAGATCTTGTAGTCTTAATATCATTTACACAGCTCCAACTATCTCTAATTTCATTAGAATCATTGTCCATGCTTATAAACATTAGACCATTATCCCAAACATCAACTTTGATTTTTTCTTTACCTAATGCTGTATTATCTACTACAATACTTAAATTATAACTATAAGTCAAGTTATTAACTTCATCTAATCTCTTAATCTTAGCAGAATAATACTCATCTGCTTCAATTAAGTCATTTATATCTTTGAATCTTTTCTCAAGATATTTAGTAACTGTATAATTTATAGCAGTTCTTTGCTTAACAAGCTTGGTGTTTAAATCAAGAGTATCAAGAGCCCATGCTCCTCCAACAAAGTTTCTAGAGAATATAATCTCATTGTTATCATGTAATACTGTATACTCAGTATCTTTATAACTTTTCCTTTTTGATTTTAATATTGTCTTCATCTTACCTACCTTGTCCGTTATAACGTTTCTTATACTGTTTTCCACCTTTGGTTCTACTCTTGTTCTTAGAGTGTATACCTTTTCTTTTTCTTTTACTTTCAGCTCTATACTGAAATCCTACACTTTTTGCCATTTGACTTTTGAATTTAATTAAACATTGTTATACCACTCTGTATTTACACGGGCTTGTGACCGTCCTTGGCTACATTAGTAAAGCAGTTTGTCTTCTTGCTTAGGAATACGCTGTTGCCAATGTTATTGACTAATAGTACAGCCTTTCTATTGTATTATCAAACAACATGAGTACCTTCTTCTAATTCTGAATGTAACATGATGTTATCTTCTATAGTTTCTAACTGTGGAAATATAATTCTTAAATCTTTACAAACTGATTTACAAAGATCAGTAGTACTTTCCATTATATATACTACTCTTTTAACTTTACAGACATCACCTTTCTGGTAGTCTATTTTATATAAAATCTTCTGACTTTTTAAGTATGCTGTAACAGCTGCTATAACCATACTTGTAACTTCTTGGTCTTCTATATCTAAATAGACACCATACAAACTTGTTAAATTGCTCATGATCTTCTTTCTTCCGTTAAAAAATTAATATAATGTTTCAATGTATTATCATATATCCAGTCAAGCTTCTCATTCATGTACTCAAAGTGACCAATATTATATTTCTCACCTGTTGCGGTGCATGCAGGCTTACTAACCTCACCATAGAAAAACAGGGCATCATACTTAATACCTCTTATAAGATCAAGTAAATCATTCATATCTCTATTATAAACATCTAATGCTCTTATAGCATCATCATCCTTATTACTCTTATTAAGGATAAAGTAATATTTAATCTTATCTTTTTCTGCATGTAACTCACTATTGAATGTGTTCATGAGTGTAAGTAATGCTTCATATGTAACATTAGCTTCTTTACGTATATATTCTACTTTTGCTTTCATATTATTACCATTCTGGTTCTCCCATATCCATATTATCAATCATGTCTTCTTGGAAGTTACTATCAATACCTGACATCTTATCCTCAACTTGTTCTGCTATTGACTTAGGAAATATAGAGTCAATAAGTTCCTTTTTTAAAAACTCAAAGTTTTCTTCATTAAAAGGTAACATGTTAATAGTGTTAATTAGATTTCTTTTCATTCTATCTGAATATGCCATAGCTATATTATTTATTAGGTGATTGTGAAGGTTAGTATGTGGAACAATGTGGTAATAAGTGGGAATAAGGACCTATCACACACACTGTAACACACACAACTATTTAAAATTAATTACAAGTATTTATAACTTTTGTAACACATTACAGCAAAAAGCTAGTAACATGTGACCTAACGCGTAACATTGTCTGACAATACCTACGCATTAAGAAAAATTAGGTGTGCATTGTTACATACACACCTTAGAGTATTACTCTACCCAAAAGAGATTGTCAGATGGCGTGCCATCAATCTCTACCTTCTCATCAGAAAGTTTAAAACCATCAACTTGTTGACCAGGTTTTAATACTTTCTTGAGTTCTGCAGTTTTACCATTAGTTGGACAAAACCCAAATTTTACATTTGGCGTTTGTTTACTAATAGTAATAGTTACTGCATTGTCACCAGTACCTACTGTCTTAGTGATTTTTTCACCTATCTTTTCACTTGAAAAGACCATACCTTTACCTGTTTGGGTAAACTTTACAAAGTACAACATAATTATTTTTTTAAATTAAACATTTTGTATTAGCTTGCATAAACCCTAGGGGGGTAGACACAAACCATTTTTGATCTGGGGAGCAGATACTAGATACCTCCACCCAACCCTATATATACAAAATTTCTAATACCCAGGGGGGACAAGTTTGATTTAGTTTGCTTGGGGGTCTGGTCAAATTTGAGTATATTGTTTTATAAGCAAGAGTTTGATTGATGAGAAAGTTGAAAAAAAAACAAAATGCAGGTGAATCTTCTGCAGTACCTTTTGATGAGATTATGTCAAGAGTTGATGACTTTTACAAAAGGTATGTAACTAGTGATAACTATAAACGGCTAATAGAAGAAGGTAATTATCCTATTGATCCTAAACGTGGTTTGTATAGACAATATATAATGGATGAGCGTGAAGGTTTTAGTCGTGGTCCAGGGTTACAAGTAGATATGGGACCTTATGGTACAGCTGCAGCATTTCCAGGTCATAGTATGGTTGATAGAACAGATAAAGGATTTTTTGATTCTATGTTTGATCCAGGTGTGAGCTTACTTAGTTTTTTATCAGATTATGAACCAAGTGATAGAAGTATTAGATTTGATCCTACAACTGCGGGTGCAGAAAATAATCCAACACTTCAAGAACAAATATTAGCACATGAATATGGTCATATGTTAAATATTCAAGATATGAGTATTGATGACTTTTATGGTTATGCTGATGATCAACACGGTATGTATATGCCAAAGAGCATTCAAAATGAATTAGCCTCTAGATCAAAAATAGGTACAAAAGAATATGTTAAACAATTAGATGAAGCAGTAGAAAAAAAATGGCAAGAACAAATTAATCCAAATAGAGAAGGTTATGATAGTTTTGTTGCTGTTTTGGAAGATAAGGGTTATGATTCTCTTGAAGATGCTAAAGAGGATTGGAAAAAAGATATAAAAAAAAATATAGTAGGACATGATCGTAGTCCTCATGAAAGACGTTCTGATGTAATGGCCTTAAGATATTTAGCAGATAAATTTAATATTTATAAAGCAGAAGATACAAGACCATTTACTATAGATGATCTAAATAAACTTTTAGAGCAAGAGGGAGTTGTTAATAAAAAAAGTAAAGATGAAAAAGGATTTTCAGTTGCTGATAGAATGTTACAATTATTTAACAAAGAAGACATAGTGTGGCAAATGAACAACGTTGCATTTGATCCAGAGATTGCAGATGATTTACCTGAAGGTAGTATGAGAGCTCAGGATGGTAGAGAAATACCAAGCATACCTAATTTACCACAAGAAATGTTGGATAAAATACAGCAGTTGCAATCACAACAACCTAAACAAGGTGTGATAAAGCCTACTTTACCTTTTAATCCTAATACACAATTTATCAGTGCAGCACAACCAGGCGTAATACCTGGAACAGAATATGCTAATAAAGTGGAGCAAGGTTATAGTGAGCTTATGGGTATAGCTGCTCCTATACCTGTTCTTGAAGCAATAAAGCTTGGTAAGTTTGCTAGAGTTCCTGGTATTATTGATGATTTAGTTGTAGATCCTGTTCTTCAATATGTTTCACAATTTAAAGCTCCTTTAAAAGCAGCTAGTAAATTATTTAAAAAAGGTGACTTTGTATCTGAAATAGATTGGGGTAAATGGAATGCTGAAATACCAAATAATAAACCTCTCATGGAAGAGTATGCCACAATTGAAAAGGTTGGTAAAGAAAAAGGTACTTGGATGAAGAATCCTGATGGCTCTGATTTTACAGGTACGCCAGAACAATGGGTACAACAAAGAAGTAGTAATTATTTAAAAGCTTTTGGTGACTCTAAATTAATAAATACAGATGGTTCACCTATGATAGTTTATCATGGATCAGGTAAAAAGTTTGATGCATTTGATCCAAAAAGATTTGGAGAAGGTGATGCTGGATATTCTGGTTTAGGTATTTATACAACACCAAGTAAAAGTACAGCAGATAGTTATTCTCTTTCTGCATCTGCAAAGCCAGGAGATGTTGCAGAAAGCAGTATATATGCATTATACGGTAATGCTACTAACCCTATTTCATCTAGTCAATTAATAGATAATGTGGGTGGAGATATTTACCCTATTGGTAAAACTTTTACTGATGCTGACAAAATAGATAAAAGTTTACCATTGGATCTTTTTAATTTTAATAGAACTGATAATTTTCCTATTCATTTTGACTCTGCAATAAAAGATCAGCAAAGAGGTATAATGAACAAAAGAACTATGCAAGATGCTTGGGAAATTGTTTTTAGAGATCCTAAACAATTAAAATCAGCTGTAGGTAATAATGGTATGTTTGATATGAGTAATCCTAATATATATAAAGCATATGGTGGATCTTTACCCACATTCCAAGGTACTGATGGTTCAAATGAAGTAACCACAGAAAATGTAACAGCAGATAACTTAAAACAAACTATTGAATCAGGTAGTTTTGATGTTAGTCAAGAACAAAAAGAATTAGAAGCACATTATAGAAGTGCACCTGAAAGAGAAAGATTAAGAAAAGAACATTTAAATGCTACAGGTGAAACCTTAACTGATACACAGTTAGATGATATTATAAACAAAAATGTTGAATTAATATACAGCACTGGATCTAAAGTAAAAGGAAGCACACAACAAGCACCTGATTTTACTTATGATCCAAATGTTGCTGGACTTCTAGTTGTTGCTGGTGAAGAAGAAGGTACTTTTCCACTACAACTTAATGATCCAAAAAAAGAAACAGGTGTATATTTAAATGTTAATATGCCAAAAGATCCATTAGGTTTAACGTATGATAGTTATGGATTACCTAAGAAAGGTGAAGAAACATTATTAAAAAGTACTATTACACATGAATTAGATCATTTATCTAATAACTTAGGTATAATGGGTTCAGGAAAATATAGTCCAAATTATCAACAGTTTAAAGATTATTATAATACATTCTTTACAAATGCTAGTAAAGAAAATCCATATAGTCCAGATTATGAAGGGGATAAAGATATGACTGAGTATTATACAATGCCTCAAGAAGTTAAATCTTATAAACGTAACTTAGAAACTGCATTACAAGATGCTGGTATATGGAATCCAGATGAAGGTGAATTTACTCAAGAACATTTAGACTTATTAAATGACACTGGATTTGAAATGCCTAGTGCACCATTATTAGAAGCAATTAATCCTTCTATAGATGCACCTAAAAAAGATAATAATCCTTATACTTTTGGAGATACAGATGTTTCATATATAGATAGAATAAATGAACTTTTAGTTGGAACTAACCCTGAACAACAAGCTATAGATAGATGGTCTAGTAGACCTAATTGGAATGCAGCAACAGAAAAAAAACTAAAAGAATGGTTTGGTAATGAACCAACAATAAATACAGATCAAGAAATTTCTCGTATGTTATTTGGACGTAAAGGAAATATAGATATAAACCCTTTAGATGCATTTGATAAATTAGGTAATTCAACTAGATATGATGCTCATTTGTATGAAGATTGGTTAGCTGAAAGAGGTATAACTAAAAGATCAAAAGAAGAACTTGCAGAATTAGAACGAAATGAACCAGGTGAATATCATGCAGCTTATAGTGATGAAATGGTGGATAAATTTGTAAATGAGGTATTTCCTACAATGGACAGAAATGGTTATGTTCAATATGAAGAAGAAAAAAAGAAATGGCGTGATTCTGCACCTGCAGGATTTGGTTTTAAAGATGATAATGTGTTTTCAAGATTTTTCCAAAACATAGGTAGTAAAACAGCAAAAGAAAAAAATGATCTTTTAAAAAGATTTAATAAAGAGTATGAGACTGATTATAAAACTTTTAATGAATTAGAAGAAAAAGAAGGATATAGAGTATTTAGTAAAAATCAAAGTCCTAGTGATGAACGTAATCCTGGATTAATTACTGAAATTAAAAATACGTGGTATAACAGCACTAAACCAAGTTTTTCTGGTATGAATACTAATAGAGATGATGTAATTGACGCACAGGATCAAACAAATATAGCTAGATTAATACCAGGTAGTGTAGATTTTAGAACCAGTATGGATATGTTTTCTAATTATAGTGACTTTTATAGTGGTGATAATGTAATTAGTAAAGATGGTGAAAGTTTAAATTATTTAAAAGAACAAGGATTTAATTTAGATCCTGTTCAGTTAAGAACAGATGCTTTTAATAATTTACCTGACTATCAAAGAGAAGCTTTAGAATGGTTTGCAAATTTAGATGAAAATGGTTCAGTTAAAACAAGAACTTTAAATAATGCTACAATACGTAATATTAAATATAAAGATAATTATGAAGATCTTGGAGATGATGCAGCACCAGATCATGTAATAAGCAGTATAGGTCATGCTATTACTAATATTCAACGTTATATACAAAATGAAATTCGTAGTCAAAAAACACTTTTTGAAAGAAATAATAGAATAGAACAGAATAAAATTGATCAAAAGTTTAACATAGAAACAGAAAAATATAAAGAACAACAAAAAAATATAAACAATAATGTAATTAAGTTTATGAATGAAGTTGCTATGGATGAACAAGAACAATCTCTTACACTTGCAAAAAATGGTGGTGCTATAGAACAAGAGGTTATTTATAAAAATGGCAAACCAGAATTCAAAATAATATTTGCAAATGGTGCAGAATTAAAAATAAATAAAGAAGAATATGATAAAGAAATAAATCCATTTTACAAAGTTTCTAACAGGAAAGCAAGTAAAGGATTAGAGTTTGGATCACCTCTTGTTATAAGAGGAAAACTAAAGTTATTAAAAAAATAATACCTTTGTAAATATGAATTTAATTAAAAATTTCTTATTTTTTTATTATAACCAAGAAGAAAAAATAGAACACATGTCACTAAAAGACCCCTTAGAAAATTTTGATGATTTAGAAGATTGGCAAAGAGAAGAAGCTGAATATCAAATACTAGATAAAGCATTTAACAACTCATATAAAATCATTACAGGAGAAAAGACTTTTGAAGATATTTTAGAAGCACAAAAGAATGGCGCATTACTTGCACATGATCCTGCTGAAGATTTAAAAACTACGTTTTTACAAAATATGAAAGATTATTTTATAGAAACAGAAGAATATGAAAAGTGTCATAAGATACAAATTATTGAAAATAATTTATAGTATATGCCTTTACTTAATAAGTCAAAGACTCCTCCAAAAGGAGCTATAAGGTTTTCTATATCTTTATCAGAAGAACAAAAGAAAGCTAAAACACAAATATTAAATCATCCTTATAACTTTATTGTAGGAAGAGCTGGTAGTGGTAAGACATTGTTAGCTGTGCAAGTAGCACTAGATCAATTTTTTAAACGTCAATATAATAAGATTATTATTACTAGACCTACAGTATCTACAGAAGACAATGGTTTCCTACCAGGTTCTGAAAAAGAAAAGATGGAACCATGGTTAGTACCAATCAAATCTAATATGCGTAAGGTATATAATAAACCTGAAAAGCTTGAAAAGATGGAACAAGATGAAGAGATAGAGCTTGTATCTCTTGCACATTTTAGAGGGCGTACATTTGATAACTCTATTGTTATAGTAGATGAGTTCCAAAACTTAACTAGAAGTCAATTAGCAATGGCTATTGGAAGATTAGGTAAAGATTCTAAAATGATTTTTTGTGGAGACTCTTATCAAATAGATTTAAAAGATAAAAATTATTCTGCATATCATGATATGGCAAAGTTAGTTGCTTCTAAATATGTCTTCAAATCTGTATTAGAAGATAGTCATAGACATGATGCTATAGAAGAACTACTAGAATTGTTAAATGGGTATCATTAAACCTCACCCATGATGTTTTAGACATTATACATACTATAAACTTTTTATATTTAAACTTTTTTTGTATATTTGTATTGTAATCTATTAATTTAAAACCAATTTACAATGGCAACATTACAACAAGAAGCTGAAACACAGCAATTAAGTAAAGAAGAGTTAGATAACAGACGTGAAGAACTAACTAATTACTACAAAGAAAGTATTGATCACTTACAAGTTCAACTTAAATATGAAGAACTTTTAAGAGATATTGAAAAAACACGTGCAGAAAGAGTACAAGCACAAATGTTTTTAGCTCAAAGTGTAGCACAAAACAATAATACTGAAGAAGCAACAGAAGAACCCGTAAAGAAAACTCTTAAAAGATCTAAATAATGTTGTATTCTTTAGAGCAAATTAAAAGAACTGTAGATCACAAGAACTATAAATGGTTTAATGATTCACAAAATAAAGGTTATGATGTTAATATAGTTGGTGTTAGAAACTCTGATACTAATGATAAAGTAACTAACCGTTTTGATGATATACTTACACTATCATATAAAGATGATAAAGGTGTTTGGTGTTATCATGAATTTGATTGTACTACAGATCCTGGTACACATTGGGTAGATAATCTATTAAATCCTAATGGTGTAGCAATACTTGTACCAAATCAATATAGAGGTTCTCATATGATTAGAAAACATCAAGGTAGATATGAAGCATTGTGTCAGAAAAAAGCTGTTAAAGTTTACCGTGATAACAATAGAGATGATATTTATAATTTAAATACTGAAAATATTGATGAAGGTATTTTTGGTATTAACATTCATAGAGCTACTAAGTATGCTGGTAAGAAATCTACACAAATAGATAAATGGTCAGCAGGATGTCAAGTTATTGCATCTAATGATGATTGGACATTCTTTATGAAAATTATGAGAAAAGCTAGAGATATTTGGGGTAATTCATTTTCATATACACTACTAGAGTCAAAAGAAATAATTAAAACTTGGATATGAAAGTTTTTAAAGTAGAAAAAAAAGTTAAGGTGGGTAAGGATGATATTATAAAATATCAATTCCTTACTTACTGCTTTTTGAATGATATACAAATAAGTCAATCAGATTTAAATTGTTTGACTGAGTTAGCTAAACTAAAGTCATCTGAGTTAACTAAATTTTGTGATTACATATCAGAATTAAAAATATTTAAAAGCCCACAATCAGTAAGAAATGCAGTAACAAAAGCTACTAAAAAAAATCTTATTGTAAAAAATGGTGATAATAAAAAGAATATTAAAATTAATCCTGATATTGAAATACAAACAGATGGTACTGTATTATTAGATTTTAAAATATTAGGTCTTGAAACCAAAGAATTATAAAGACTTTTATGATGATATTGCAGAAGAATGCAATGTACATAAAGATTTAGTATCAGACTTTATATCTTTTTTTTATGGTAAAGTTAGAAAACAATTGTCTGAATTAAATCATACTAATATTTATTTGCCTAATTTAGGCACATTTAAGTTAAGATTAGGCAGACTTAAAAAAAGTATTAAAAGAAATAAAGACATATTAGGTAATATTGAAAAGAATACCTATAAAGGTTATGCAAAACATATACCAATAAAAGAAAAAATTAACAGCATGGAAAATGCTTTACATAATTTAGAACAACAAATTCAAGAAAAAAAAGATTTTAAAAATGAAACTAAATAAATTATTAAATGTATTTAAAAATGCTGATCAAATACTTGAAGGTATAAAGAATAATATTTTTAAAACAGAGGACATTGAAAAGATAGCAAAACATAGATGGGAAATATGTGATCAGTGTGAGTTTATAGATAGAGAGGGATCACATTGTGTAGCTCCAGGAAGTCAACCTTGTTGTTCAGATTGTGGTTGTACACTATCTTTTAAAATTAGAGCATTGTCAACTGAATGTCCTAAAGGATATTGGAAAGCTTTACTATCTGAAGAGGATGAAAGTAAATTAAGAAAGAGTCTAAAAGAATAATTATGGCAGTAGTATTTAAAGAGAAAGGTCATGTATATGAAAGTTTAGATGAAAACTTAGAAAAAGATCAAATTACTTGGACTAGTGTAACTAGTTTTGTAGGTAAATTTAAACCTAAGTTTGATAAACAAGGACAAGCTAAAAAGTCTTCTAAGAATAAAAGATCTAAGTGGTATGGTATGACACCAAAAGAAATAATGAATGCATGGGATAATGAAACTGAACGTGCTATATCTTTAGGTAATTGGTATCATAATCAAAGAGAAGAAAACATTTGTGAGTTTAATACTATTGAACGTGATGGTAAAGAAGTTCCTATAATTAGACCTATAGTAGATCAGAATGGTATTAAGATTGCACCAGATCAAAAACTTGATGAGGGTGTATATCCAGAACATTTTGTATATCTTAAGTCTGCAGGTATATGTGGACAAGCAGATTTAGTATCTATTGTAAATGGTTATATAAACATTCTTGATTATAAAACAAATAAAGAGATAAAAGAAAATGGTTTTAAAAACTGGGAAGGTGTTGTTTCTAAAATGTTTAAACCTGTTAATAACTTAGAGGATTGTAATTTGAATCATTATAATTTACAATTATCTTTATATGCTTATATAATTAAAAAACATAATCCTAAACTTAAAATTGGTAAGTTGCAAATACAACATGTTAAGTTTGAAAAAGAAGGTGAAGATAAATACGGTTATCCAATAAATAAAGTAGAGAATGGAGAACCTGTTATTGAAGATATTAAAATGTATAATTTACCATATTTAAAAGATGAAGTTACTAGTCTTATTATGTGGTTAAAAGATAATTCATAATGTTAGCAAAACTATTTGATGTACAAAATGGTAAAGTTATTCCATCAGAACACTGTTATTCTTTAAAGACATTAAAGAATATAATGGATAAATATCCAGATACTCACTTACAAGTTTATCTATTTGTATTTTATATGACATGTCCTGATCCTGATATGAATCCTTTTTTTAATATGCCTGAGCATGAAAAAGAAGATATAATTATAGATGAAATAGGATTAGAAGAATCTCCAGAAGATGAATCTATTAGAAATGCAATAAGATTTTGTGAAGACTTATATCAAACACCAACATTTAGAGCATATAAAGGTATTAAATCTATGTTGGATAGATTAGCAAGATATATGGAAACTACATCTATTGAACATGGTAGAGATGGTAACTTAACATCATTGGTAAATACAGCAGCTAAATTTGATCAAATAAGACAATCATTTAAAGGTGCTTACAATGATATGAAAGATGAACAAAAGAGCCAAGTCCGTGGTGGACAAGGATTAGCATATGATCAATTATAAAACTAAATTAAATTAAATTATGAAAAGTGTAAAACCTGTAGGTAAAAAATTATTAGTTAAACCTGTTGAAATTGAAACTAAAACAGCTAGTGGTATTTATTTACCTGAACAACAACAATTACAAAAACCTCAAGGACATGTTATAGCATGTGGTAGAGAGTGTAGTGGTGAAATTAAAGTTGGTGATTTTATTCAATGGCCAATGACAAATAATGATGAATATGAATTTGATCATCAAGGAGAAAAACATTTAATCATTAGTGAAGGATATGTAATTGCTATTCTAGAAGATGTTTAAAAAAATTCCTACATATAAAGATGGTGAATGGATTTATAAAGAATTTGAAACTAGAGAAAGTTTTATAGAATTTTTAAATACTTTATTTAGAGAACCAGGGCAGTATCAGTTTGATGATACTGCTTTGTTATTTAATGAACAAGCAAAAAATTTTAATACTAATGGTTTTTATTGTGATAAACCATTTAGATCAAAAGACTTTATAAATTATTGGAATGAAGAAAAAGAAAAATGTAGAGAAGGGGTCATCTTTTATGGAGATAAACACATATGGTATTTAACAAGAGATTACTACATGTGGTTAAACTTCTTACCAATCTTTGATAAAGAAG
>Ga0208794_1000237_pt1 | contig 43451 bp, 47 predicted proteins | sample 32_taG_FD_184106 | JGI IMG/M metagenome (GOLD analysis project Ga0208794, IMG submission 184106) | Marine viral communities from the Gulf of Mexico - 32_GoM_OMZ_CsCl metaG (SPAdes) (version 2) | ecosystem: Environmental > Aquatic > Marine > Oceanic | place: Atlantic Ocean: Gulf of Mexico... | reverse complement strand
ATGGCGCCGGCGGCCAGGGCGTGGGTGAAGAACAGCGCGATAATGCGCCAATGGGCGGAAAACATTATGCGTCAATAGTTTGGAATGGCGCCAAAGGAAAGGCTCAGGCGATCGGCCCGGGATCCATCAGGGCATGGATACGGTCGGCACCCATGCGGGCGAGCTTGAGCATCAGCGCCTTGCGGCGGGCGGGGGCGAGCGGGGTATCGGGGCTGTCGCGCAGGATGGCGCCGTCATGGCCATCGGCAACGATCAGACCTTCCGTTTCGGGAAATATCTCGCCATCCAGTTCGGGCGGCTTGGCGAAAAAGAAGCGGTCGGAGAATTCGCGATATTCGGGCCATTTGCGGTCGACCTGGAAGTCGATCAGGCTCGACTTGATCTCGATGATCCAGATTTCACCCTTGGGTCCGACCGCCAGCACATCGGCGCGGCGGCCATTGGCCAATGGCACTTCGGCATAGCAGGCCATGTCATGCCGCTCGCGCAGCATGCGCATGACCCCGCGCTGAACGCGCAGCGCGGTGGCCGATTGGCGAAGGTCAACGATTGGCGGCAGATCAGCCATTGGGACCGATCGGTTCGGGCGGCATGTGCATGGGAGTTTCCACCTTTTTGGTGCCCAGTGCAAAGCTGGAGGCCCAGAGCCCGGCCAGCAGGAGCGGCAGGCAGACCAGATAGGAAGAACGAATATTGATCCACTCGGCCACGAACCCAAGCAGGGGCGGGGCGAGGAAAAACACCACGACGCTGACCTGCCCGATGGCCGCGACATTGACGGCCGCCGGCCGATCAGTGCGCTGCGCCGCGGCCGAGACGGCCAATGGATAGACCGCCGAACAGCCCGCGCCCATCAGCGCGAAACCGGCCAGAGCCAGTTCGGGGCCCGGCGCTATGCCGACCAGGAGGGCGCCGAGACTGGCGGAGCCGAGCATGATCATGGCGACATTGCGCGGCCCGAAGCGGGCCACGAAGGGATCGGCGGTCAACCGCAGCAGGGCCATGAAGAAGGCGAACAGGGTCAGGCTCATGCCTCCGATTATCGGTTCGACGGCAAAAACGTCGCGCATATAGATGGCCGACCAATCAATGCCGGCCCCTTCTACCAGAAAAGCGGCAAAGCCGATGAGACAGAGCGGCAGCAGGCCCAGATTGGGAAAGGCAAAGCGGTGCCCGGCCGCTTCTGTCTGGCTGCGGGCGGTCCGGGGTGTATTGGTCGCGCCATAGATCAGATAGCCGCCGACCAGCACGATAATGGTGGCGACGAGCGCCAGGTGCAGCCCGGCGGACAGGCCGGACTGGCGGATCATGGCACCGAACAGGGCGGTGAAAAAGAAGCCGACGCTCCAAAAACCGTGCGCGCGGTTCATGTAGCGCTTGCCGGTCAGCGCCTCGAGCCGGTCGATTTCCACATTGAGGTTGATCTCGAGCGCACCGGCCAGCAGGCCGACCATGAGCAGAACGGCGAAGACGGCGGGGGCCGCCGGCAGCCACGGAATGATGGCAAACAGAATGGCCGGGCCCAGCGTGGTGAAAAAGGCGGTGGTGCGGAAACCCAGCTTCTCGACCAGCGGCGCGCCGGCGGTCAACGAGATCAGCGAACCGATGGCCATGCCGATCATGGTCAGGCCCAACTGCCCCTCGCTGACACCGAGATGGGTCTGCAGTTCGGGCAGGCGGGACATGAGCGCGCCGGTGGCGACGGCGAAGAAGAAAAAGCAGGCATAGATGCGGTGCTGGGGCGCGATGATCACGGTGTCACCGCTTTGATGATTGGACGCGGGGCCAGCACATGGGCCGTGGCGAGGCCCAGCAGCACCAGCGGGAAGCCGACGCCAAAGGTCCACTGAATGCCGAAATGTTCGGCGACGAAACCCAATAGCGGCGGGCCGAGCAGGAAGGCGGTGAAAGAGAACTGGGCTAGAGCGGCGACATTGATGGCGGCCGGCCGGTCAGTTTGCTGCGCTGCAGCAGACATGGCGAGCGGGAACAGGGCGCTCGAACCAAAGCCGATCATGGCAAAGCCGCAATAAGCGAGGATTGCCGAGGGCGCGAAAAAGGCCAGAAGCACACCGCCGCCCAGAATGGTCAGCAGTACGCGGGCTACGGTGACCGGCCCGAAGCGATCGACAAAGCCATCGGCAAAGAAGCGGGCAAAGGCCTGCGAGCCGGCCACCACGGCAACGGCGATACCGGCCCAGAAGGGCGTGGCATCAAAGATATTGCGCATATAGATGGCCGACCAGTCTATGCCGGCGCCTTCCATGAGCATGGCCGAAAGGCAAACCGCGACCAGCGCCATGATGGTGGCGGTGGGCCGGGCGAGGCGCGGCGTTTCATCGGTGCTGGAACCGGCGCGATGCGCGGCGGGTTCGAACTGGCCCAGCACGACGAGCGTGGCAACTAGCACCACCGGGATCATGATCATCAAATGCCATTGCGGCGCCAGGCCGGTGCGGGCGATGAATGAGCCGACAATGCCGGCCGAAAAGAAGCCCAGGCTCCAAAAGGCGTGGGCGCGGCTCATGATGCGGCGGCCAATGGCGTGCTCGACCCGGTCGGCCTCGATATTGATGATGATTTCGATGCAGCCAATGGTCAGCCCCACCGGCAGCAGTAACAGGAAAAAGACCAGTGGCGTGCTGGCCCAGACGGCAGCGGCAAAGAACGCTGCGAGCAATGGAATGGCCACGAGCAGGATGCGCCGATAGCCCAGGGCCTCGATGAAGCGACCGGCAAAGGTCAGCGAAATCAGCGTGCCGACTGCCGAGCCGATCAGTGCCAGGCCAAGCTGGCCTTCGCCCACGTCCATGGCCTCCTGAATTTCGGGCAGGCGGGGAAACATGGAGCCCATGCAGAACGAATAAATGAAGAAGGCCCCGAAGACCTTGATCTGGGGCGGCAAAGCAAGGCCGAATCGCATTTTGGAGAACTGCTCGAGAAAGGAAATCGCCGGCACGCTAGGCGATTTCCCCCAGACTGAGAATAGGCCGACAAGGGCCGCAGAACGCTTTATTGCAACGATTGCATTCCGGTCACACCGCTTCTGGCGCGAAATGATCGTCACGCAGCACGTTGATGCCGTTGGTCAGGCTTCGGACGATCTCGAGGCGCCGGAACTGTCCCGTGCCCCGGCTGTTGTTGCGGCGCTGGTCCACTCCGGTACGGCCGCGACGGTCCGGGCCGAAATAGTTCGGCGTTTCGTGATAGACCAGATTTTGCCCGACCTGGCGCGCCATGCGCTCAAGCACCCGCTTGCGGGTAAAGGGCATGGTGATGATATCGTCAAAGCCCATATTGAGGCAGCCGGTGATCGCTTCGACCGATGGACTTTCAGCGAAATAGATCAGCGGGGAGAAGCGTAGCCGGCGGGCGGAGCTGAACCGCACCGCCTCGGCCACGCTGCGCAGGCTTTCGAGGTTTTCGGTGGCGGCAAACAGGAAAAAGCAGACCGGGGTCGCCCGGGTCTGCTGCTCGGCCTGAGCCATGGTCGAGAATGGGCTGACCCCGGCAAAGCCCAGGCCCCGGGCGAGGTCGAGCAAAGCCGTTCCGGGCCCGTTTTCCGGCCCCACGACATAGGCGTATGCGCGCATGGCATCGCTTTCAAATATTTCCTGCGTCCGGCGCGAATATTAGGTCGTAGCTTCTAACACACCGCTAATGAGCGATATTTTCTCAATCATTCAGTCAGCAACGCGCTCACCGCGGAACAGCGGCGCGTGTTCGCGCATCAGGGTCGCGATGCGATCGGTGACGGTGCGTACGGCCGGAGTGTGGCGCTCCTCATGGTGGAAAACCAGCCATTGCTCGGTCTCGAGCTCGGCTATGGTTCCGGCCATGCGGGCAATGCGCGGGTCGGCATCACCGACAAAGCAGGGAAAGACCGACATGCCGGCACCGGCCGCCACCAGCTCCAGTACGCTCATGGCGTCATTGCCGCGCGTGGCGATGCGGTCGCCGTGGCGGGCATGAAGCCAGCGGGCCGAATGGGTCTGGCTGCTTTCTCCCGCGACGCCGACGAAATAGCCGGCGGCTACGCCGCTGATCAGTTCGGGCCGCGCATAAAGCCCATAGGCCACCTTGCCGATGAGGCGACCGGCCAGCCATTGCTCCGTGGGGCGGGCATTGCGAATGCCAATATCGGCGTGGCGGCGGCCGATATCGACCTTGTGGCTGGCGGTGACCAGCTCGATGCCGAAGCGGTCGGACGCGGTCCAGATGTCTGCGATGTGGCGGGCGATGAAGGCGGAGGTCCAGGGACCGGCCGAGACGCGCACGACGCGCTCGCCAATGGTCCCGTCCTTCCAGCGCCGGAGCGAGAGCATTGCCGCCTCGACCTCTTCGGCCCGCAACAGCAGTTCTTCGCCAGCCGGGGTCAGCGCATAGCCGGTCTGGCCGCGCACGAACAGGGCCTCCCCGATCTGATACTCAAGGGCGGTGACGCGGCGGCCCAGCGTAGCAGCCGAGAGGCCGGTGGTCTTGGTGGCAGCGCTGAGACCACCCAGGCGGGCGACGTCGAGAAACAGCCGCAGATCGTCCCAGGAGAAATCCATTTTTCATTCCTGCAAAGGCTATTGCGACCTCAGGTGTAGCGCAACCATAGGCCTTTGCTCAATATTTGTCCCGTCCGGACGTTCGACGATCCGAAAATATCTTTTTGCAGCGACATAAATGAAACGCCGTCCGCGCGATCCGGCGTGCTTTGGCTGCATGGTCCGAAAGGAGACAGATGATGTTCAGACCGATTTCGCGCCGGCTTCGTGCCTGGCACATGCGCAATGTCACCCGCCGCAAACTGTTCCTGCTGGATGATCGGCTACTGGCCGACCTGGGCACGGAGCGCGAGCAGATCGACGCATTTGTGGCCGGAATCGATATCGAGGGGGATCGCAAATGACCATTTTGCGCAGATTTGGACGGACGGGCCGCATGGCCGGCGCCATTGGGATGGGATGCTGGGCCATTGGCGGGCACTTCACGCTTGACGGCCGCAATGATGGCTGGGGCGATGTTGACGATGCCCAGTCGATCCGCGCGCTGCAGATCGCGCTCGATCTGGGCGCCAATTTGTTCGACAGCGCCGATGCCTATGGCACTGGCCACAGCGAACGGGTGCTGGGTGCGGCGCTCAAGGGGCGGCGGGACGAGGCGATCATCGCCACCAAGTTCGGCTTTACCTATGACGAGGCCAAGCGGGCGCTGATCTCGATCGATGTTAGCCCCGGCTATATCGAATGGGCCAATGCCCGCTCGCTCAAGCGCCTGGGGGTGGAGACGATCGATCTCTATCAGATCCATCCCGGTGATCTGACCGACGGCCAGGCCGATGCCGCCGCCGAAGCGCTGGAAAAGCTGGCTGAGGCAGGACGGATCAGAGCCTGGGGCTGGAGCACGGACAATGCGCAGGCGGCGCGGCGCCTGCTGGATTATCCGCATTTCGCGGCAGTGCAGCAGGAGCTCAATGTGTTGCATGACGGGCCGGAGATGCTGACGCTGTGCGCCGAAGCGGGGCTGGCAAGCCTCAACCGCTCGCCGCTGGCCATGGGGCTGTTGTCGGGCAAGTTCACCACCGCGAGCCGCCTGCCGGGCAGCGACGTGCGGGGAGCAGGCCATCCCTGGGTCAAGCATTTCAAGGATGGGATGCCGACGCCGGAGGTGCTGGCCCGTCTCGAAGCCCTGCGTGATCTGTTGACCACTGGCGGACGCACACCGGCCCAAGGTGCGCTGGGATGGATCCTGGCGCGCTCGCCGCACACCTTCCCCATTCCCGGTTTCAAAACCGAGGCGCAGGTGCGCGACAATCTGGGCGCGCTGGAGAAGGGCCCGCTGCCCGCCGCGGTGATGGCGGAGATCGATGCCGTGCTGCTCGCGGACAGGAGGGTTGAGCGCTGAGCGGAACAACAAAAAGGGCCGCCCCTGGGGCGGCCCTTTTTGTCCCGGAAGACCGGAGACGACGTTATCGCTGCGCGATGCAGACAGAAGTGACGCCCTTGTTCTGGAAACCCAGAGCGGCGGCGGCCCCCTTGGACAGATCGATGATGCGCTTGCCAACGAACGGCCCGCGATCGTTGATGGTGACTTCCACCGACTTGCCGGTGGACTGGTCGGTCACTTCCACCTTGGTGCCGAAAGGAAGTGTGCGGTGTGCCGCGGTCATGGCGTTCTGATTGAAGACTTCGCCGGAGGCAGAGGTCTTGCCATGAAATCCGGGGCCGTACCAGGAAGCGCCGCCACACTGGGCATAGGCTGCAGAGGAGGAGAAGATGAGGAGGGCTGCGGCCGATGCGGCGGCGATGGCGGTTTTCTTAGTCAATGGTCTTGAAGCTCACTGAAGTTTGCGATGGCGCTTCAATAGAGGCAGCGCGGGCCGGAATCTGGGCAAGGTCGGCCGCCTGCGACGTCCCGCCCCAGTTTGTGGCCGCTCTGCCGCAGGTTTCCAAAACCTTGCTGCGCCGGACACGGCGCAAGATTGCCTAAACCTTAGAATCTGAATCCACAGATTTGCTCACGATCCGTCATCCACTGGCCCAAACTGGCGCTCAGGAGGAACCGATTTGCCCGGTGTGACCATGAGGCAACGGTTCCGACAAACCAGCCCAAAAGGCGCGATTTGGGGATGGTAAGGGCAGGCACTGGGGTCCAGATGGCCCTCGCCCCAGCCGGAATGGGGCATCAATGTGACGAGGAGCGGGGCTTAGCGGCAAAGAAAAAGGCGATAGCCGGAAGCCATCGCCCAGTTGGTCAGGGAGAGAAACGAAGAACGTGGTGCGATCAGCCCTGGGGCTGGGGCACGATGCGCAGATAGGGTTTGACTTCCTTCCAGCCGCCGGGGAATTTTTCGCGGGCCGCTTCATTGGTAACGGCCGGTACGATGATGACGTCCTCGCCATGCGTCCAATTGACCGGGGTCGCAACCTGGTGCTTGGCGGTCAATTGCAGGCTGTCGATGACGCGCAGGATCTCATTGAAATTGCGGCCGGTGGAGGCCGGGTACTCGATCTTGAGCTTGACCTTCTTGTCCGGCCCGATGACGAACAGCGAGCGCACAGTCAGCGTGTTGTCGGCATTGGGATGGATCATGTCGTATTTGCGCGCCACCTCGCCCTCTGTATCGGCCAGGAGCGGGAAATTAAGGGCCGAGCCCTGGGTTTCCTCGATGTCCTTGGCCCAGCCGGCATGGTCTTCGATCTTGTCGACGCTCAGGCCGAGAACCTTGACGCCGCGCTTGGCGAACTCGTCCTTGAGCTTGGCGGTGTAACCCAGTTCGGTGGTGCAGACGGGCGTGTAGTTCTTGGGGTGGCTGAACAGCACCGCCCAGGAGCCTTCGATATAGTCGTGGAAGTGAATGGTGCCCTCGGTGGATTCGAGGGTAAAATCGGGCGCGGTATCGCCGATCAGAATTGCCATAGTCGTCTTCCTCTGCCCGCGATGTCGCAGGTCTGCTGTTAGTTCAGGTGAAAGAATATCGTGCTCAAGCCTTCCGATTGAAGCGGAGGCAAGCGGAATGGTTTTGCCTTGTTCGAACCCGATCAGGCAAGCCATTGCCGTGGCGATCTGTGAAGCGAAATGCGGCCGATCAGCCCAGCAGGGCGATGAGGCGGTGCGGCACGGCCGGATTTTGCAGCAGCAGAATCGCGCCAAAGGGAATGGCCGCGAACACGATAGCGGCAGAGGGCCCGGCCTTGAGCAGCCGCGCAATCAAATAGACCGACAGAGCGAAGGTGGCGTTGAGCAGAAGATTGGCCGCATTGTCGGCCATATAGCCTAGCATACCCGACATGAACCCCTCCCGGGCCATCGACTGCCCGAGAAGCCTGGCACATACAGATTGCGCGGTCGTGGTGGGTTTGCAGGGGCTTTAATTCAAATTTTATCGAGCGCTATTGCACCAGGACCGAGCCTTCGACAGCCGGCTGCGGGGTGGGGGCGCCGTTTTCCCAGGTGACATCGAGACCGTTGAGCGGCACGACCGAGAGGCTCATCTTGCCCGAGCCCTGCTGAATCTGGCGGGCATGGGCGAGATAGATCAGCGCATTGTTGGCGGAGTCATAGATGCGGGTGACGCGCAGGGACTTCCAGATCAGCGAACGGCCCTGCTGGAAAATCTCCTCGCCGCCGCCACGGGTCGAGATGTCTCCCACAGTGACCGGGCCCACCGCCGAACAATCGAGCGCTGAATAGGACGGGTCCTCGAACCAGTTGCCCTGGCTCAGCCGGTCGATGAAGGAGCGATTGAAGAAGGACAGGTGACAAACCACGCCATCCACGTCGGGATCAGCCACCGCTTCGATCGAAATGTCATTGCCGGTCCAGTCGACCCCAACACTACCCACCTCATTGCGATTGCCGCAGGCGGCAAGGGAAATAGCCGCGACGGCGACGATGGCAAGGCGGGCGATGGGGTGCATGGGAGTCCTCCGGCTGACCACGTCAAGATGGGGGACCACGATGCCCGGCGCAAGGTGACACTGCAAAAGCTAACGAGCCACCCGACCATCCATCACCTTTTCCAGCCAGCGGACCAGCAAAGAGAGCGATATGGTCATGGTCAAATAGAGGAAGGCGACGACATTGTAGGTTTCAAAGAACAAGAAGCTCGAAGAGGCAGAGAGCTTGCCCAATTGGGTGATGTCCTGAACGCCCAGCGCAGAGACAAGCGCCGAATCCTTGACCATGGAAACGAAGTCATTGCCCAGCGGGGGCAGGATGGTGCGCAGGGCCTGGGGGAAGATGATGTGGCGGAAGCAATGCCAGCGGCCCAGACCCAGCGAGCGCGCGGCCTCGATCTGCCCCTTGCCGACCGCCTCGATGCCGGCACGGAAGATCTCGGCAATGAAGGCGGAGTAGCACACGGTCAGCGCGAAGATGGCACGCCAGACAAAATCGAAGCCGCGCACGGTGGCCGGTGCCAGAAGGCCCCAATCGATCAGCGGGGCAAAGAGCCAGTTGAAGCCAGAAACCATGGCGGGGGCGGCGACAAAGGCGATGTAGAACAGAAACACCAGAATGGGGATGCCGCGAATGATCTCGACATAGAAGGTCGCGATCTCGCGCAGCACGCGGTTGCCTGAGGTGCGCGCCAGGGCGATCAGCAGGCCCAGAATGGTGGCCGCCACAAACGCCAGGATGGTGACCCAGAGCGTGGTGACCACGCCGCCCGAAAGGGTGCGGAAAATTGAGGCATAGGTATCGTCGGTGGTGATGGCCCAGAGACCCAACACGAAAAGCAGGCCAATGGCCAACAACCACCAGGGCAGTCGGGCAAAAATGGAGGGGCGGCGGGGCTGGTAGGTCATGAACGACGGTGTGTACCGGTTTGCGGCATTTTACCAAAACGAAAGATGGTCACCCCCACCCGTCATTCCTTCTCACCTCAAAACTCTCCAATGGAGAATCTTGCCTTTCGGGACGGATCGAAGCCCAGCAAGGGACGGAGGCGACAGGCCGATACTGTGTATTCCTCCTCCCCTTCCCCGTTCTGGGGAGGGGGAGGATGGGGTTGCCGAGGCCTAGCCTTACTCGGCTGCGTATTCGAAGAACCAGTAATTGATGCGCTCGTCGAGCCAGCCTTCTTCGCGCAGTTGGGCCAGCGCGGCGTTGACGGGTTCGACGAGATCGGAGCCTGGGGTGAGAATGAAGCCGAAGGGGTCGGACTTGATGGCGGCGCCGGCCTGCTTGAAGGCACCGGGATCGGCGCCGATATAGCCGGCCGAAGCGGCCTGGTCGGCGATCACGGCGTCCACATCGCCTGATTTGACAGCCTGCACGGCAGCGCCGAAGCTGTCGAAAGTCTTGACCCGTGGATTGGCCTCGTCGCCATCGAGCACGTCATAAATGGCGGTGTAGAAGGACGACGTGCCGGCCTGGGCGCCGAACAGCAGATCGGTGTTTTTAGCAAAACTTTCCGGCCCGGTGATGCGGTCTTCGTCGACGCGCACGAGGAAATATTGCTCGACCGTGATGAAGGGATCGGTGAAGTCGATCTGCTCTTCACGTTCCTCGGTAATGGTGATGCCGTCGGCACCGATGTCGAACTGGCCGGTGCGCACGCTTTCGATCATCACGTCCCAGGCGGTCAGATCCCATTCGACCTTTGCATTGAGACGCTTGGCGACCTCGTTGATCACGTCATATTCGAGCCCGATACCCTCTCCGTCCGGGCCGGCGAAATTGAGCGGATAATACGCGTTTTCGGTGACCGCGTGGATGGTGCGGCCACCAAGGTCGGGCAGGTCCTGCGCGGCTGCAGGCAATGCGGCCAGCGCCAGGGCAGCGGTGAAAATAGCGAACCTGGTGTTCATCTGATTGAGGTCTCCCAAATAGGTTTACCGGGAGACTAAACCAAGCCCGTGGCGCTTGGGAATGGGCGTCTAGGCCTCGTCGTTGACGTCGGCGCCCGGACCGTTCTTTTTCAGGGATTCAATGGCGTTCTGCGCACTTGCCTTTGCGGTGTAGCGCTCGGTGCGGACCATGGTCTCGCCATTGGACGCAACGAAGTTCACATAGAACTGGTCGTCGCTCGACTTCTTGATCTCGAAACGATAGCCCGATCCTTCTTCGCCCATGCTGACATCCACAGTGGACGCGCCCGGCGCATTAGTCTTGAGCGAGTCGATGGCACTCTTGGCGCTGGCCTTCTGCTTATAGTTCTCCGACCAGAAGATTTTCTCCGAATTGTAAGAGAAATCGAACTTGAACTGATCGTTGGCGGCAGCAGTGATGTTGAATTTGTGTGCCATGACGCGGGCCTCCCAAGGTTTGACGAGAGGAGACTACCGTAACGGCCAGAATTGAAAACCCATTACTGTTCGAGATTTATGCGATCGACATGACCAAGATCGCGATCCGGGTCGATGCGGTCGCGGACCATCTGCTTGAGCAGGCGGATATCAGGGAAGCCGCCATCGCGCTTGCGCTCCCAGATCAGTTCGCCATCGAGATGGATTTCGAAAATGCCGCCGGTGCCGGGAACAAGCGTGACCTGGCCCAGCTCGGTTGCAAAGGTCGAGAGCAGTTCCTGCGCCATCCAGCCCGAGCGCAACAGCCAGTTGCATTGGGTGCAATAGGCAATGCTGATCGCCGGGCCGCCACTCATTTGCCGCTCTTGCCGGCCTCGGCCGGATCGACCAGGGCGGACAAGATCTGATCGACCAGATCGAGATCCTGCCGCTTGCCGGCGGACTGCTGCTGCAGATCGACCAGGTAAGAGGTTGTGTAATAGAGCCGCCGCGCCAGCATGGTGGCAAGATGCAGGCTCATTTCCGGCTGCGACTCGAGAAAGGTCAGCGCGTCCGGAATCTCATAGGCCCGCACCTCGGACAGGGCCTTGACCGTGGCGGAATGCGGCATGTCGAGCAGAACGGCCATTTCCCCGAAAATCGAGCCGGGCTCATCAACAAGCGTGACCTGAGTGCGCTCACGAATGACCTCTACCTGGCCCTCGATGAGGACCAGCAGTTTTCCCAGCCGCTCGCCCTCGGGCAGCATGTTCTGGCCCGACTTGAACCGGACTTCATTGAGATCGCTGCAATAGTCGAGAATATCGGCCATTGGCCCCCGCCTCCAATGTCTGCCGGAGCCCGCAGCCCGGTCTTTCACTCGGGGCGAATCTAAAGCATAGGCCGGACAAAGCAAAGCCGCCCGGACCGGGGTCCGGGCGGCTAAAGCTAGTCGATCGTTTGCGACTACTTGATCCAGACAACGGTGCGGGTCGAGCTGTCGACGAGGGCCGGGCGGCCATCGACATAGACGTAGCCGTAAAACTGGCTGTCCGGCACCTGGTTGATGCTGACGCTATCGGGCAGAACATAGCCCACGACCACATCACCTTCGGCGTTAATCGGGTCCACCGGATTGTTGATGGCGAAGTCGGCAGCCGACTGGCTCACCACATAACCCGGGGAATAGACCACCGTGCTGCTGGCCAGCTCCACGATCCAGACGCGGCCATTGGCATAGAAGTAGCCATGGTTTTCGTCGCCTTCGATCGGATAGATCGTCACGCCATTGGGTACCGTGGCCCCGACATCGAGCGAACCCTGGATGGTTACGGGCTCGACGGGGTTGTTGCCGACATATTCGATGGTGGAGGTTGCAATACCGGCCTCGGCACCGATGACTGCGCCAGCAAAACCGCCGATGACAGCACCAATGGGACCGCCGGCCAGAAAGCCGAGCGTTGCACCGCCGGCAGCACCGCCGGTTGCGCCGATGGTGGCGCCAGCATTGGCGTCAACGGTGCCGCTGGTCTGGGCCATGGCAGGCAGCGACAGGGCAAGCGACATCACGGCCACAGAGGCCAGAAGGGTCTTTTTCATTTTGTCTTTCCTTTTATGCGGCGGCCTGAAGACCGCTCTTGCAAGGGGAGCTCGCCAAAATTGACGGCTCTGTTCCGCCCCTTGCTCAACAAACGGAGGCGCCCGGTTTCCGTTCCGCCGTGGAAAGAATGTGATGAGAGGTGTGGCCAATCGGCTACAGCAGCTTCTCGATGGCCGGCGCGATGTCGGCCGGTTCGGTGGTGGGGGCAAAGCGCTCAACAACCTTGCCGTCCCGGCCAAGCAGGAATTTGGTGAAGTTCCACTTTATTGCCTCGGTGCCCAGGACCCCCGGGGCGGCAGCCGTCAGCCACTGGAAGATTGGGTGAGCGTTGTCGCCGTTGACCTCGACGCGCTCGAACATGGGGAAGCTGACCCCGAAATTGAGCGCGCAGAATTGGGCGATCTCTCCGCTGCTGCCAGGCTCCTGCGCGCCAAATTGGTTGCAGGGGAAGCCAAGAATGACAAGGCCTCGATCCTTGAACCGCTGATAGAGTCCTTCGAGCCCTTCATATTGCGGGGTCAAGCCGCACTGGCTGGCCACGTTGACGATCAACGCCACCTGCCCGGCAAATGCGGAGAGGTCTTGCGGCGTGCCGTTGAGGCGATTGGCGGAAAAATCGGCAAGGGATTTGGTCATAGGAAACGCTCTAAGATGGAAATTTTCCCAGAGCTATGGCGATCGGGCGATGCGCGCAAGGGCGGTTAGCCCTGGGCCGCGAGCCAGTCCGGATCGGGTTCGATAGGCGTAATGACATCGAGCAGGATACCATTGGGGTCGCTGGCGATGAAGTGACGCTGGCCGAACACCTCGTCGCGCAAGGGCTGGACAATGGTGACGCCGGCCTGTTCGAACCGCGCCGACTCGGCGGCGGCATCTTCCACCTCGAAGCTGAGGATCAGATGGGCGGTTGGCTGGCGGCCTGCGGGCGGGATCGTATCGTGATCGAAGGCAATCAGCGCCAATTCGTGCCCTTTGGCGCCGCCACGCAATTGCACATACCAGTCGCTTTCAAAAACCGGCTCGAAGCGGAAATGGTCTTGATAGAAGCGGCTGCTTGCCGCGACGTCCCGCACATGCAGCAGCGGATAAAGCGCGTTGAACATTGATCCTCTCCTTAGGCTCAAATTAACATTACAAACATACCGTGTGTTTGCAACATATATACAGGCTGTACGTAACATGGAAGTCAGAAGACGTCAGGAGGATCGCCGGGCCGCCACACGACGCGCGCTGGTCTCGGCAGCGCGAGCCTTGTTTGCGGAAAAAGGCTATGCCGCGACCAGCACGCCGGAAATCGTGGCGGCAGCGGGGGTGACGCGTGGTGCGCTCTACCACCATTTCGCGGACAAGCAGGCGCTGTTTGCCGCCGTGGTGGAAGAAGAGCATGCCTTGCTGGCGCTTAGCGTGCACCAGGTTGCCGAGGGAGGCGACGACGAAACCGGCCCGGTCAAAGCGCTGGTGCGCGGCGGAGAAGGATTTTTGTCGGCCATGCAGGATGCGGGCCGGCGTCGCATATTGATCGTGGATGCGCCAGCAGTTCTTGGTCGCGCGGCGGTGGACGAAATCGACGCGCGCCATGGGCTGCGCACCCTGATCGAAGGGGTCAATATCGCCATTGAGGCCGGGGCGATCCGCGACGTGCCGGCCCTGCCCCTGGCGCATCTGCTCAACGCCATGTTCGACCGCGCTGCACAAGCAGAAGGCAAGGAGGTCGACGCTTATCGAAAGGTGATGAAGGCGATCATTCGTGGGCTCAAGAGCAAATGAAAAGGCGGGGATTGCTCCCCGCCTAGCTCTCCCGGTCAGAAGACCAGGAAGAGGATGATGATCAACCAGATCGGCACACCGATCAGCCAAAGCAATAAACCGCCCAACATGGCATTTCTCCTTTCTGGCTCAGATCAGAAGCGACGGAACACGCTGGGGAAGTGCGTGTGCTTGTCACGGTGGTTGCCACCCTTCTGCGCGGCCCAGTAGGCACCGATGGCGGCGACCAGCGAGGATGCGGTGAAGAGGAAGGCGGCGAGGATAGTGGTGTTGCGGGCAACACGGGCAGCCTCAACGGCTTCCTGGCGGGCCGTCTCGACATTGGCGATAACCTGATCGACACGCGCCTGAGCTTCCTCAGGTGTCAGGCCTGAATTGGCCGTCACCACACTGACGAGATAATCGCGATCTTCCTGCGGCACCTCGCCATCGTTCAGCGCGGCCTGAGCAAAGATGCGACCGGCTTCATCGCGTGCGACACCTGGATCAGATGGCCTTTCGGAGCGGAACAGAGTGTCGATGAAATAGGCGTTGGGGTCTGCCATGTCACCAGCACCCTCGGCGACGTTGGACGCAGCGGTAGTGGCAGTGGCCGCTGCTGAACCGACGATGGCACCGGCCGTGCCCAGGCCGCTGACGGCGAGCATGGCGCCAACGATCATCGCACCACCCCAGACCAGGAGCCCATGGGCGCCATCGCGCATATCGCTCTCGTCTTCGGTGGCATCGTGATTACGGCGGCGCATACGGCCGGTCAGATAGCCACCGGCCATGAAGGAGGAAATCTGGACCCAGAGGAACCAGCTTGCTGCGGCAATGCCGATCAGGACTGGCGCTGCCCCTTCGCGGGAATTGAAGTCGATGAAGTTCAGGCCCAGGGCCGAGCCGAAGCTGATGAGAACCAGGGAAATGGCGGATGCAAACACGATGCCCGCGATGATGGCAGCCCAATCGATGTAGCTGCGCTCTGCGACATCTGTTTCAGGTGGGACGCCGGCGACGCCGGCCGGTGAATTTACGCTCATGATCTTCTCCTCCTGTTCTGGCTCAAGCCAGGCCGATGAACGAGAGGATGGCCAGAACGATGACGACGAGGCCAACGAGATAAATAATGGAGTTCATGGTATTAGCCCTCTTGTTGAGTGACGCTGATGGGCCATCAACTGCGCGGGCCATGGATTCGTTCCCGAAATGTGGCGGGCCGTGCCACATTGCGAGCAAAGAAAAGGGCGGGGATCTCTCCCCGCCCGCCTGAATTGGCTCTGCTGGCGCCGTTTACTTCAGCGCGTCGGTGACGACGCTGGTATAGGCGCCTTCGGGTGCCGCGGTGATGATCTCCTGATCGAGCAGGGCCTGAACGGTGCGGTCATAGGTCTCCATGCTGAGCGCCGGGTCGGTGGCATCGACCAGCTTGGACACCTCACCCACCATATAGAGCTGATGCTCATATTCGGCAGCGCCGGTGTCGTCCATTTCCACCACGATTTCAGCGGCTTCCTCCGGGTTCTCCAGGGCATAGGCCCAGCCCTTCATCGAGGCCTTCACGAAGCGCGTATAGGCATCGACCTTGGCCGGGTCATCGAGGGTATCCTCCATGACATAGAGGCCGTCTTCCAAGAGGTCATTGCCCATGTCGGTATAGTTGAAGATGGTCAGGTTATCCGGGCCGTAACCCGCATCGAGCGCTTGGCCATATTCGTTATAGGTCATGACCGAGATGCAGTCGGCCTGACCCTGGATCATAGGCTGGATATCAAAGCTCTGCTGCAGCACGGTGACGCCGCCTTCCGAGCCGTCGGTGGCAATGCCTTCCTTGTTCATCCAGGCAAAGAAGGGATATTCATTGCCGAAGAACCAGACGCCCAGCGTATGGCCGGGGAAATCGGCAACTTCGGTGATGCCGGTTTCCTCGGGGCAGATCATCATCAGGCCCGAGCGCTTGAAGGGCTGGGCGATATTGACCAGAGGCACACCCGATTCACGTGCAGCCATGCCGGCAGCCATCCAGGTAACAATGATATCGGCGCCACCGCCGGCAATCACCTGCTCAGGCGCGATATTGGGGCCGCCGGGCAGGATGGTGACGTCGAGATTTTCCTCGTCATAGAAGCCCTTGGATTCGGCGACCAGATAGCCGGCGAACTGGGCCTGCGTGACCCATTTCAACTGCAGGGTCAGCGCATCCTGGGCAAAGGCCGGCGCGATACCCAGCGCCATGGCGCCGGTGAGCAGTCCTGCGATCAGTTTCTTCATTTTCGTTCCCATTCCCTGTTACGCCCGTCCACCACGGACGGACGGATGCCAGAAGGTGACGCCTCTTTCGATGAGGGCGATCACCCCGTAAAAGGCGGACCCCGCGACCGCCGCAACAGCGATCTCCGCCCAGACCAGGTCGATGGCGAGACGCCCCACCCCGGTCGAAATCCGGAAGCCCATTCCCACTATGGGCGTCCCGAAGAATTCCGCTACGATTGCGCCAATCAAGGCCAGAGTCGAGTTGATCTTGAGGGCGTTGAATATGAAGGGGCCCGCAGCGGGGAGCCTGAGCTTCATAAGGGTTTGCCAATTGTTGGCGGCATAGGTGTGCATGAGGTCACGTTCGATGGCGCTGGCGGCATTCAGGCCCGCCACAGTGTTGACCAGCATGGGAAAGAAGGTCATGGCGACCACGACCGCGGCCTTGGATTGCCAGTCGAAGCCGAACCACATGACCATGATGGGCGCGATGCCGATAATGGGCAGCGCCGACATGAAATTGCCGATCGGCATGACCCCGGCTTTGAGGAAGGGCGAGCGGTCGACCGCGATGGCCACGGTCAGCCCGGCCAGACAGCCCATGGCATAGCCGGGCAGAACGGATTTGACGAAGGTTTGGACGAAATCGGCCCAGAGGATGTTGGTTTCGGCCATGAACCGCGCGCCGATGGCAGAGGGCGGCGGCAGCAGCACCGGAGGCACATTGGCGCCGCGGGTAATGACTTCCCAGGCGACCAGCAAAGCAAGGCCGAAGATGACCGGGATGACGAGACCCGTGCCGGTTTCGGGCAAGTGCCCGGCCCTGATGGCGGCCGACAGGCGTTCGACGAACAGCCAGGCAAAGGCCCAGGCCGCGAACAAAGCGAGCCAGTGATGCAGCGGCATGGCGGCACCCGAGGGCAGCGAAGCAATCAGCGCCATCGCGCCAATCAGGGCCAGCAGGCCATCGAGCCAGAGACTGAACGGGGCAGCCAGACGCACCAGCGAGAGGGTCGCCAGCGCGAAGAAGGCGAAGAGAAAAGGCGCTGTGTCCAGGGTGGGGAAGCTGGCGAGCAGCCCGATCAGGCCAGCACCACCCGCGACCAGAGCCAGATAGAGCTGGAGGCTGGAGAGATCGCGCATCATGCCCGTGCTCCCATGCGCCCATTCACCCATTTTTCGGCCGCCCCGACAATGGCCACCAGCACGGCGGCAAGACCCGCGGCGATGAACAGGGCGGCCCAGATCTGCACGGTCTGGCCATTATAAGAACCGGTGAGCAGGCGTACGCCCAGGCCCCCGCCCGAGGCGTTGGAGAGTTCAGCCACCACTGCACCGATCAGCGAAATGGCGATGCCCACCTTCATCGAGGCAAAGAGGAACGGCATGGCAGCGGGCCAGCGCAGTTTCCAGAACACCTGCCAGCCATTGGCGTCGTAGGTTCGCAACAGATCGAGCTGGATGGCCTCGGGCGAGCGCAGGCCCTTGACCATGCCGACCACCACCGGGAAGAAGCTCAGATACATCGAAATCAGCGCCTTGGGCACCAGCCCGGTCAACCCGACCGAACCCAGGCCCACCACCACCATCGGGGCGATGGCCAGAATGGGAATGGTCTGGCTGGCGATGATCCAAGGCATCAGCGAGCGGTCCGAGGCGTCATTGTGGATGATGGCCACCGCCAGCGCCACTCCCAGAGCCGTGCCGAAGGCAAAGCCGAGCAGGGTCGCCGAGAGGGTGATCCAGGCATGGTAGGCGAGCGAGCGGCGCGAGGTGATTTCGAGCGCCACCGTGGCGTTCCAGATCTCGGAAATGACCTGATGGGGCGCGGGCAGCACAGGCTTGTCCTGCGCCCAGGTCTGGGCGGCAAATTCGGCAAAAGGCACGTCGACCAGATCGGCGCGCGCATTGAGGCGATCCTGCCAGGGCGCGTTCATCCAGATTGCAGCCGCATACCAGAAGGCGAGAATGGCCAACAGGATGGTGAGGACTGGAATGACGCGGTTTGCCACTAGACCGAGCCCTCCTCGTAGGAATGCCCGGCCCGCAAGCCCTCGCGGACCCGCGCGGCGATGGCGAGGAATTCGGGCGTTTCGCGGATATCGAGCGGGCGATCACGCGGCAGGGTGGATTCGATGATGTCGGTCACCCGGCCGGGGCGCGGCGACATGACCACGATGCGGGTCGAGAGATAGACCGCCTCGGGGATGGAGTGGGTGACGAAGCAGATGGTCTTTTCCGTGCGCGCCCAGAGCTTGAGCAGTTCGGAATTGAGGTGATCGCGGACGATCTCGTCCAGCGCCCCGAACGGCTCGTCCATCAGCAGGAGATCAGCGTCGAAACTCAGCGCCCGGGCGATGGAGGCGCGTTGCTGCATGCCGCCGGAAAGCTGCCAGGGGTACTTCTTCTCGAAGCCTGAAAGGTTCACCAATTCCATGGTGCGCTTGACGCGCTCGGCCTGTTCGGCGGCCGAATGCCCCATGATTTCGAGCGGCAGGGCGATGTTCTTTTCGATGGTGCGCCAGGGATAGAGTGCTGCCGCCTGGAATACGTAGCCATAGGCCCGGTTGCGGCGAGCGTCCTCAGGACTCATGCCGTTAACCGACAGCGTGCCCGATGTGGGCTTTTCGAGATCAGCAATGGTGCGGAGGAACGTGGTCTTGCCACAGCCCGAGGGGCCGATGAAGGAAACGAAATCGCCCTTCTCGATGGTGAGATTCACATCGGACAGCGCAACGATATCCCCGTCGCCGGTGGGGAAGGTCAGGCCGAGATTTTGGGCAGAGACGACGCTGGTCATACCGGCATCCCCCTCATCCGGCGCTGCGCGCGACCTTCTCCCCGAGAGGGAGAAGAATGGTCCGGGGCCCGCTTTGGCTGAGTGCCCTGAATTCCTCTCCCCCTAGGGGATAGGTTGGATACGCCAAAGGCCGAGTCGGGCGAGGGGGAAATTTCCACGACAAGCAAATCCTGCATCAAACCCCCGTCGCCGGAATGCCTGTCCGCTCCACCTTGCGGGGGGCGACGATGTCCTTCCACTGGCTCAGCGCCCGGTTCACCGGGTTCTTGGCTTCGCGGGCGACGAACTTGCCATGACCCGGCTCGGCCTTGACCTCGTTTTCGACGATGGAGACCTTGCCGCGGCTCAGAACGAAACGCGGCAGGCCAGTGACCTCGAAGCCCTCAAAGACGTTGTAATCAATCACCGATTGCTGGGTTCTGGCCGAAATGGTCTTGGAGCGCTTGGGGTCCCAGACCATCAAGTCAGCATCGGCGCCCACCAGCACCGCACCCTTCTTGGGGTAAAGGTTGAGGATCTTGGCGATATTAGCGGAGGTGACGGCGACGAACTCGTTGGGCGTCAGTCGCCCGGTATTGACGCCCTTGGTCCAGAGCACCGGCAGACGATCTTCAAGGCCACCTGTGCCATTGGGGATTTTCGAGAAATCGCCCACCCCGAACCGCTTCTGATCCGTGGTGAAGGCGCAATGGTCTGTCGCCACGCAGGAGAGCGAGCCGGCCTGCAGCCCGGCCCAGAGCGAATCCTGATGCTGCTTGTTGCGGAAGGGCGGGGACATGACGCGGCGGGCGGCGTGATCCCAGTCGGGATTGAAATACTCGCTCTCATCGAGCACCAGATGCTGGATCAGCGGCTCGCCATAGACCCGCATGCCCTTTTGCCGGGCGCGGCGGATGGCTTCGTGCGCCTGTTCGCAAGAGGTATGCACGACATAAAGCGGCACACCGGCCATGTCGGCCAGCATGATGGCGCGGTTGGTGGCTTCTCCCTCCACCTCGGGCGGGCGGGAATAGGCATGGCCTTCGGGGCCATTATTGCCCTCGGCGAGCAATTTGGCGGTCATGGCCGCGACCACGTCGCCATTTTCGGCATGGACGAGCGGCAGCGCGCCGAGCGCGGCGCAGCGCTGGAAGCTGGCGAACATCTCGTCGTCATTGACCATCAGCGCGCCCTTATAGGCCATGAAGTGCTTGAACGAGGTGATGCCGCGGTCAACCACGTCGGCCATCTCGTTGAACACCTGCTCGCCCCACCAGGTTACGGCCATGTGGAAGGAATAGTCGGTCGAGGCCTTGCCGGACTTGTTGTCCCACATCTTGAGCGCATCGAGCAGGCTCTGCTCAGGGCTGGGCAGGCAGAAATCGACCACCATGGTGGTGCCCCCCGAGAGGGCCGCGCGCGTACCGCTCTCGAAGTCATCGGCCGAATAGGTGCCCATGAAGGGCATTTCGAGATGGGTGTGGGGATCAATGCCGCCGGGCATGACATAGCATCCGGTGGCATCGAGCTCCTCATCGCCTTTGAGGTTCTTGCCAATCTCGACAATGGTGTCGCCCTCGATCTTCACATCGGCCTCATAGGAGAGGTCGGCGGTGACGATCGTGCCGTTCTTGATGACTGTGCTCATGGTGTGTTCCCTCTGTTGAAGGCCCCCTCATCCGTCTCGCCCTCTGGGCGAGCCACCTTCTCCCCGAGAGGGAGACGAACGGATCGTGCCTGATTGAGAAATTTGGCGCCGCCGGCCGCGCGGGCGCCTATTATTCCTCTCCCACTCGGGGAGAGCGCGGCCGGAGCGAAGCGTAGGTCGGGTGAGGGGGTGCCCTCGGCTACCTGCAAAATTGCCAGGCAGACCTCGTCTCGATTTTGAATGACTTCGTTGTTCCAGAAGCGCAGCACGGCATAGCCCTCCGCATTCAGGAAGGCAGTGCGCCTCTCGTCCGCCAGGTTTTCCGCATGCTGGCTGCCATCAAGTTCGACAATCACCGCCGCTTCCCGGCAGGCGAAGTCGACAATGTATCGGCCAATTGGAAACTGCCGGACAAATTTATGGCCGTTCAACCCCCGATTCCGTAGCACGTACCAAAGCCGGTTTTCGGCAATGGAGGCATTGCGGCGCAATTGGCGGGGGCGGGTTGTCAAGCGAGCACCCCCTCACCGACTCGGCTGCGCCGAGCCACCTCTCCCCGAGTGGGGAGAGGAATAAGAGGCGAACTCAGTGGCGTTCTTCTCCCTCTCGGGGAGAAGGTGGCCCGCAGGGCCGGATGAGAGGGATGCTGCCGGGAACCGAAACATCACTCCACGATCTCCGCGGTCTCGACCACGGCGTGGAACAGCACGTCGGCGCCGGCGGTGGCCCATTCCTTCGAAATGTCTTCGGCCTCGTTGTGGCTGAGCCCGTCGACGCAGGGACACATGACCATGGCCGTGGGTGCTACCCGGTTGATCCAGCAGGCGTCGTGGCCAGCGCCGGAGACAAGGTCGCGATGGCTGTAGCCGAGCCGCTCGGCGGCGTCGCGGACGGCCTTGACGCAGTTCTCGTCGAAGGTCACCGGATCGAAATGGCCGGTCGGCTCGATGGACAACCCGAGGCCCAGTTCCTCGGCGATTTTTGCCGCCTCGGCCTCGATCTGCTCGCGCATCGAGGTGAGCTTGTCCAGTTCTGGCGAGCGAATGTCGATGGTGAACACCGCCTTGCCCGGAATGACATTGCGCGAATTAGGATAGACATTGGCCTGCCCGACGGCGCCCACGGCATTGGGCTGATGCGCCATGGCGATGCGGTGCACCGCCTCGGTCACGCGCGCCATGCCCAGCCCGGCATTGACCCGCATGTTCATCGGCGTCGACCCGGTGTGGGCGTCCTTGCCGGTCAGCGTGACTTCGAGCCACCACAGGCCCTGCCCGTGGGTGACGACGCCGATATCCTTGCCTTCGGCCTCAAGGATCGGGCCCTGCTCGATGTGTAGTTCGAACATGGCGTGGATCTTGCGCTCGCCGACCTTTTCCGGGCCCTTCCAGCCAATGCGTTCCAACTCATCGCCAAAGCGTTTGCCCTCTGCATCGAGCCGGTCATAGGCCCAGTCCTGGGTGTGCATGCCGGCAAAGACGCCCGAGGCGAGCATAGCCGGGGCAAAGCGGGTGCCCTCTTCATTGGTCCAGTTGGTCACCACGATCGGGCGCCGGGTCTTGATGCCCAGATCGTTGAGGGTGCGGATCAGTTCCAGCCCGCCCAGCACGCCAAGCACGCCATCATATTTGCCGCCGGTGGGCTGGGTGTCGAGGTGCGAACCGACGTAAACCGGATCAAGACCGGGATCCTCGCCTTCCCGGCGGGCGAACATGGTGCCCATTTCATCGACGCCCAGGGTCAGCCCGGCCTGTTCACACCAGCGGGCAAAGAGCTCGCGGCCCTCCTTGTCGGCATCGGTCAGCGTCTGGCGGTTATTGCCGCCAGCAACGCCCGGGCCGATTTTTGCCATTTCCATCAGGCTTTCCCAGAGCCGGTCGCCGTTGATCCGAAGGTTTTCGCCGGGAGAGGTCATGATGCTTACTCGTCGTTCTGGAGTTCAGGACAAAAAACCCCGCCGTCGCGTTGAGGCGACCGGCGGGGCTGGGAGGATCGTGTATCAGCGCCGTGTTCCCTCTCCGTGCCGGAGAGGGAGGGGGTGGTCAGCGATTTCTTGGTGACGCTGACCATGGTGTCCTATTTCACGCTCGGGAAGCTGAATTCCGCGCCGCCCTTGATGCCGGCGGGCCAGCGGGTGGTGACGGTTTTCAGCCGCGTGTAGAAATGCACGCCTTCGGGCCCGTAGATGGAATGGTCGCCGAACAGGCTGCGCTTCCAGCCGCCGAAGGAATGGTAGGCCACCGGCACCGGGATGGGCACGTTGATACCCACCATGCCCACTTCGATCTTGTCGGAAAATTCACGGGCGGCATCCCCGTCGCGGGTGAAAATGGCCGTGCCATTGGCATATTCATGGCCGTGGATCAGGTCGACCGCGTCCTGGAAGCTGTCGCGACGGACAACCGAGAGCACGGGGCCAAAGATCTCTTCCTTGTAGATTTTCATGTCCGGCTCGACATTGTCGAACAAGGTGCCGCCGACATAGTAGCCCTCTTCATAGCCCTGCAGCTTGAAGCCGCGACCATCGACGACCAGCTTGGCGCCCTCTTCGACACCAGAGTCGATATAGCCCAGGATCTTGTCGCGGTGCATCTTGGTGACCACCGGACCCATTTCAGCGTCCTTGTCGGTGGCCGGGCCGATTTTCAAGCTCTCGACGCGGGGCTTCAGCTTTGCGACGAGTGCGTCGGCAGTTTCCTTGCCGACGGGCACGGCCACGGAAATGGCCATGCAGCGCTCGCCGGCTGAACCATAGCCAGCGCCCATCAGCGCATCGGCAGCCTGATCGAGATCGGCGTCAGGCATGATGACCATGTGGTTCTTGGCACCGCCCAGCGCCTGCACGCGCTTACCGGCCTTGGTGCCGCGCTGGTAGACATATTCGGCGATGGGCGTGGAGCCCACAAAGGAGACCGCCTTGATGTCGGGATGGTCGAGAATGCCGTCGACCATTTCCTTGTCGCCATGAACGATGTTGAGAATGCCTTCGGGAAGCCCGGCCTCCATGAAGAGGTTCCAGGCCAGCATGGGCGCGGATGGGTCACGCTCGGAGGGCTTGAGGATGAAGGCATTGCCGCAGGCGATTGCGGCCGGATACATCCACATCGGCACCATGGCCGGGAAGTTGAACGGGGTGATGCCGGCGACGACGCCCAGCGGCTGACGGTCGGAATAGCTATCGATCGAGGGCCCGACATTGCGGGAGAATTCTCCCTTCAAGAGCTGGGGAATGCCGCAGGCGAAATCGACGCAGTCAATGCCGCGGGCGACTTCGCCCAGCGCATCGTCATGGACCTTGCCATGTTCCTTGGAGATTTCGCGGGCCAGATCGTCGGCATATTGGTCGAGCAGCGCCTTGAACTTGAACATGACGCGGGCCCGCTTCATGGGCGGAGTATTGCCCCAGGCTACCTGTGCCTTGACGGCACTGGCGACGGCGGCATTGAGCTCGTCCATGGTGGACAGTGGCAGTTCGGCGCTCTGCTCTCCCGTGGCGGGATTGTACACCGGGACGCGGCGGGTGGATGACGAGACATAGCGCTTGCCGGCGACGGCATTTTCGATGACGTGCATCAGGGCTTCCCCTCCAGATTAGGAACGTTCATTCTATATTCTTCTGTATAGAATTCTTGTTCCATTCTATTCAAGCGTCTTGAGGATGCCCGACAGGGTCGAGACGATTTCGCCGATCTGGCTTTCCGAGATGATCAGCGGCGGTGACAGCGCGATGATGTCGCCTGTGGTGCGCACGAGCAGGCCCTGTTCATAGGCCTTGAGGAAGGCCGAGAAGGCGCGCTTGGTGGGCGAACCGGCAATGGGCTCGAGCTCGATGGCGCCGACAAGGCCGATATTGCGGATGTCGATGACGTGCGGCAGGCCTTTGAGGGAATGTAGCGCATCCTCCCAAGCTTTCGCCAGCTCCGCCCCGCGAGTGAGCAGGCCCTCTTCCTTATAGGTATCGAGCGTGGCCAGGGCCGCCGCCGAGGCCACCGGATTGCCCGAATAGGTATAGCCATGGAAGAACTCGATCATGTGCTCGGGTCCTTGCATGAAGGTGTCATGGATTTCGGCCGAAACCATGACCGCGCCCATGGGGATGACGCCATTGGTGAGGCCCTTGGCCGTCACCATGATGTCGGGCGTAACATTGAAATAGTCTGCGCCGAAGGGCGTGCCGAGGCGGCCATATCCGGTGATGACCTCATCGAAGATCAGCAGGATGCCATGTTTCTTGGTGATCTCGCGCAGGCGCTTGAGATAGCCCGGGGGCGGAATGAGAACACCGGTTGAGCCGGCCACCGGCTCGACGATGACCGCGGCGATGGTGGAGGCGTCATGCAGGGTGACGATGCGTTCCAGCTCATCGGCCAGATCGGCGCCATGCTCGGGCAGGCCACGCGAGAAGGCGTTCTTGCTGAGGTTGTGCGTATGCGGCATGTGATCGACGCCGGTCAGCAGGCTGCCGAACATCTTGCGGTTGGTGACGATACCGCCCACCGAGATCCCACCGAAATTGACGCCGTGATAGGCGCGTTCGCGACCGATGAGGCGGGTACGGCTGCCCTCACCTTTCACGCGATGATAGGCCAGCGCGACCTTGAGCGCGGTTTCCACCGATTCCGAACCTGAATTGGTGAACAGTACATGATCAAGGCCATCGGGGGCCAGATCGACAAGGCGATTGGCCAGCTCGAAGGCTTTTGGGTGGCCCATCTGGAAAGCGGGGGCGTAGTCCAGCTCGCCCGCCTGACGGGCAATTGCCTCGACGATTTTCGGGCGTGCATGGCCGGCATTGACGCACCACAGACCCGCCGTGCCATCAAGCACCTGGCGCCCGTCGGAGGTGGTGTAATGCATGTCCCTGGCGGCCACGAACATGCGTGGTGCCTTCTTGAACTGCCGGTTTGCCGTAAAGGGCATCCAGAACGCGCTGAGATCGTTTGGCGCAACATTGGACGAAGTGGACACGAACGCTCGCTCCCGTTGAATTTGACCTGGCCTCGTTTTGGGACTTGACGCGACGGTCTGAACCCCGGAAATTTTGACCAGTTGGAAAAATGTTAGCATCCCTACACATTCCCGCAAGGCGAAAATGGCCGTGAAAAAATTGAAAGCTGCCGAGCACCCTCCGGTCAGCGCCAGACGGCAGCACAAGGCCGACGCCAAGGCGGCCGCCTCCCACCCGCCGGCGCGTCAGCGTCCGCTGACCCGCATCCAGAAGGAAAAGCAGGACATTATTCTCGAGGCGGCGCTGGAGGTGTTTTCAGTGCACGGCTTTCGCGGCTCGACCATCGACCAGATCGCGGAAGTGGCCGGAATGAGCAAGCCGAACCTGCTCTATTATTTTCCGCGCAAAGAAGAGATTCACCGCCGCCTGATTGCCGCCTTGCTCGACACCTGGCTGGCCCCGCTGCGCGACTTCGACGAGCATGGCGACCCGTTTACCGAGATCCGCTCCTATATCCGCCGCAAGCTGGAAATGGCGCGCGACTTTCCACGCGAAAGCCGGCTGTTTGCCAACGAGATGCTGCAAGGGGCGCCGCGCATCAGCGAGATGATCGAGATCGATCTCAAGGCGCTGGTCGATGAAAAGGCGCAGATCCTGTTGACCTGGATGGACCAGGGCAAGCTGGCCAGAACCGACCCTTACCACCTGATCTTCTCGATCTGGGCGACGACGCAGCATTATGCCGATTTCGACGTTCAGGTGCGTGCCGTGCTGGGCAAGGGCCGCAATGGCGAGGGACGCTTCGAGGATGCTGCGCGCTATCTCGAACAGCTCTTCATGCATGGATTGGCACCCAAGCCACGCGGCAACGGATCGGCCGGCAGTTGACCGGCGGGGCGCCGGGGCTCAGGCGCTCTGGATCATCGGGCCGCCCGGCAGGGCCGTGGCGATATTGGCCAGCGTGGCTTCCTGTGCCTCGGTCCGGCTGTCGCCGGCAAAACAGAAGGCGCCGCCATCCAGGCGCTTGGCCTCGTAAAGCGCCCGGTCCGCCTGCTTGAGCAGGGTCTGTGCGGGATGGCCGAGCCCATCTTCCACGATACCGAGGCTGATACCGACGCTGATATTGCCGCCAACCGCATTGAGCGGAGTGGCGACGGCAGCGATGCAATCGCGCGCCAGCCGCGTCAGATCGGCCCGCTGCCGGTGGCGATGCACAATAGCCACGAATTCGTCCCCACCTATACGAGCAAGGAACTCTCCGGGCAGCAATTGCGCCGTCAATCGTTGCGCCACCTCGATAAGCGCCAGATCGCCGGCATGGTGACCAAACAGGTCGTTGATCGGCTTGAACCGGTCGAGGTCCAGGGCGAGCACGGAGAAGTTCCATTCGCCTGCCGCAAGCCGGGCCAGCTCGCCTTCCAGCGCCAGGCGGTTGGGCAGGCCAGTCAGGTGGTCACGCAGCGCCTGTCGCTGCGCGGCGATGCGCTCGGTTTCGGTGCGTCTTACGTGGCGCAGCATGGCAACCAGACAAGCCAGCACGACGCTGATCAGCACCAGCATGAGCGGCACCCGTGATGGGGCGAAGGTGGTGAAGAGGAAGAGGCCCGGTCGGTCGGCGGTCCAGGTCAGAAACTGGCCACCCAGTGGCCCTGAAAGCAAAGGCAGGGACTGCTCGAACTCCCCCTGTGCGGGTCTTTGGGTAAGGGCCAGCCACTTCAGGCCGGCAATGGGACCCAGCTGTTCCATCGCAGGCCTGACCTGGTCCTGGGGCAATTCAACAAGAATATCGGCGATACGGGCGGCGCGCGCACGTTCTTCGGTCATGGAGAGACTATCGGTGGTCTGCATGACATGAATGGCCGAAGCGACGAGGAAGACCCCGGCAAGGAAGGCGCCCACAAAGGCAGCAAGCACCAGGCGCCGGATAGGCGCCAGTGCCTTGACCGGATCCGTGTCCGGCAAAGTCCTGATCTTGTTGATTTTCGCGTCCACTGCGCAGGCCCTGCATCCGGGACCGATCTTGACCCGGCAATGGTTGGCAAGTGGTTAGCGTGGCAAGCGAAATTCAGTGCGCGGCGGCACTGGCCGGCAGCCGCGCCATCAGTGCCAGCGGGCGCCCATCGGGGTCGGCAAAGAAAGCCATCCACTCCTCGGTACCATCAGCATGCCGATGCACCCTGTGCGGAGGCTGGAGAAATGCAACGCCCTTGGCCGTCAATTCTGCGTGGGTCGCTCCGATATCGGCAACGGCAAAATAGAGGATCGATTCGCTGCGCGCCTCCTGGCTCTGCTGCAAATAGAGCCGCACGCCATCGGCATCGAAGAATGCCATGCCCTCGGCTTCGATCAGCAAAGGCAGGCCAAGCACATCACCATAGAAGGTCTTGGCGGCGGAAATATCCCCGACCGTCCGGACGATCTGGCCAATAGGGCCAAGCGGACCTGAGTTCATGGCATGCTCCTTTTGCTCCACCATAGTCCACGCACTTCGACACGACCACGCTAGCGCTCTGTTGCATCCCTCCTTAACGTCTGCAGGGCAATGGTCTCGGGCGAGCGAAGGATACCACCATGCCGGATCAGACCCCCATCACACTTGGCCGCAAGGACTGGTTGTGGCTGGTCTGCATCTGGGCATTGGTAGCCGGCACCCAATTGTGGCGCAGCCTGTATGGCAGTGCGGGCACACCGCTGTTTCTCGATACCGACGATGCCATGCGCATGGTCGTGGTCCGTGATTTTCTCGATGGCCAAGGGTGGTACGATCTGGTGCAGCACCGGCTTAACACCCCGTTTGGCGCTGAAATTCACTGGTCCCGACTGATCGATCTACCCATAGCCGCCCTGTTGTGGCTGGCGCGCTTGTTCACCGATCCCAGACAGGCAGAGCTTGTCACTGGGACAGTCTGGCCGCTCCTGCTGCTCGGTGCGTTGCTCTGGCTCAGCACAAGGGCAACGCTGGAACTGGTGGGCCGGGCCGGATTGCTGCCTGGCCTGGTCCTGCCCATTCTCAGCCCCGCCATCCTGGCCGAATTCTCGCCCGGCCGGGTCGACCACCACAATGTCATCATCCTCCTGACCATGACCACGCTGCTGGCGAGCCTGGTGGCTTTGCGCCGCCCCGCTGCCGCCTGGATTGCCGGTTTAGCCGCCGCGCTGGCACTTTCGGTTGCCTTGGAAGCCGTGCCGGTATTGGCGGCAGCCATGCTGGCATTTGGCCTGGCCTATGTCACTGACCCGGCTCGCGCGGCAAATCTCAGGCGCTTTGGCCTGGGGCTGGGCTTGGGCCTGACCGTGCTGCTGATGCTGGCCCGCCCGCCGGATCGCTGGCTGGAGGCGGCCTGCGACATGATCTCGCCGGTTTACGCTATGGCCGGTCTATTGGTCGGGGCCGCCTTCACCCTGGTTTCGCTGCTGCCGGCGCCGCGTCAGGCCGTGGCACGGCTGGGGCTGCTTGCCGTGCTCGGCCTGGCCTGTGGCGCGATCCTTGTCCTGATCTATCCGCAATGCCTTGGCGGGCCTTATGCCTCGCTCGACCCGTGGCTGCAGAAGAACTGGATCGCGGCCATCATCGAGGCCAAACCCTGGCATCGCTCGCTGCCAGATTTGCCCGCCTATGCCATCACCGTGGGCGCCCCTGTGTTTCTGGGCCTGGCGGGCGCGATCCTGGCCTGGCGCAAGACGCCTGAGCAGCGGCTGGGCTGGCTGACGCTGGTGGTGTTCCTTGGCTGCACCATGCTGATCATGCTGGCACAGATCCGCGGCGCGCGACTGGCCATATTGCCCACGATTCCGGCGGCGGCCTGGCTAATTGTGCGCGCCCGCACGATCTACATGGCCCGGCCGCGCCTGTGGCCCGCCCTTGGGCTGATGGGCGCCTGGCTGGTGTTTTCCGGAATCGTTATGAGCCTTGTGGTATCATTTGTTGTCAACGCCCTACCCGACGGGCGGGCCGACATCGTGCGTGCGACGCGGGCGAGCAAGCTGCCTTGCCTTGTGGGCGAGGCCTTTGCCGACCTGCGTGGCCTGCCGGCCGAACGGGTGATGAGCCCGATCGATTTGGGCGCGCACCTGCTGCTTGAAACGACGCATGCGATAGTGGCCGCGCCCTATCACCGTAATGAGCGGGGCGTGCTGGACGCCTTTGCCTTCTTCAACCAGCCGCAGGACGACGCGCGGCGCATCGCCAGCGAGCGGGGGCTGGGGCTGGTCGTGACCTGCCCTGCCATGCCCGAAATGCGCGGCGCGGGCCTCAAGGTACCGGAGAGCCTCGCCAGCCATTTTGCTGCCGGAACGCTACCGGACTGGCTGGCGGATGTGTCGCTGGACGGGCCGCTTAAGGTCTACGCCATCCTGCCATAAACGAAACGGCGCCCCGGAAGACCAGGGCGCCGTGGATCGCTTCTGACCAATTACTGGGCCGCGACGCCGGTACCGATGGGGCAGGAAACGCCCGTGCCGGCAAGGCCGCAATAGCCATTGGGGTTCTTGGCCAGATATTGCTGGTGGTAGGTCTCGGCATAGTAGAAGGGGCCAGCGGCGGCGATCTCGGTGGTGATCTGCCCGAGACCCCTCTGGTCAAGCGCGCGCTGATAGGCTGCACGGCTGGTTGCTACGATTTCGGCCTGTTCGGGCGTGGTGGTGTAGATGGCTGAGCGGTATTGGGTGCCCACATCATTGCCCTGCCGCATGCCCTGGGTTGGGTCATGCTCCTCCCAGAAGGTCTTGAGCAGGGTTTCAAGGCTGATGCTCCTGGGGTCGTAGACCACCTTGACCGCTTCGGTGTGGCCGGTGCGGCCTGAACAGACCTCTTCATAGGTCGGATTGGGCGTATGGCCGCCCTGATATCCCACAGCGGTGACGATCACGCCTGGCAATTGCCAGAACAGGCGCTCGGCACCCCAGAAGCAGCCAAGACCGAAATAGATGGTTTCGGCCCCGGCCGGATAAGGTGCCTTGAGAGCTGCGCCATTGACGAAATGCCCGGGCGCGACGGGCATGACCTCTTCACGACCCGGCAGTGCTTCGGCGGCGGTGGGGATGGTGGTCGGCTTTTGACGGAAGAACATGAGTTGCTCCTTTCAGCCCTCTATTCGGTTGTGACCCCTGGTCGGTTACGCCCGGACCAGTGCTTTCAGATCTGTTCCTGGCGCAGAAATCGCTCGCGGCGCGGGCGCCGGCCCAGCAGCGCAAGGACAATGCCGGGCACGCCAAGAACGGCAAAGGCAGGATAGGTCAGCAGCGCCTGCATCGCCGCATCGAGCAGATCGGCAAAGAACCGGCTCTCGAAGAAATTGGTGACCGCTTCCAGGCTTGGCGGATGCAGTTGTGTCCAGACCTCGCCAAGGCTGGCAAAGACGAGCGTATTGGCGGCCAATGATTTCGTCCCGTCGATGACAAGCAGAACAAGCGCCAGGCCGATGAGCCAGGTGCCCAATATTCTCAAGACAAGCCGCATTCGTGTTTCCCGTGCCTGACGTGACAAGTCGAACCGGCCTGGTTCGTTCCGCAACAGACGCAGAAGCCTTGTGCCATGCGGTTGGACCAGCGGCAAGCCGATGTCCTTTTCGATATCGTGCGCGGCCCCGCCAAAAACAATCTGGGACGCGCCAAAGTGATCCCTTGCGCCGCAAACGATGATGAGTATATTGCGCCTCGCTCGCAGCGGCCCCCAGGGGACCCGTTATCCCGGCCTTTCCAGACCGGGCAAGAAGCGATGCGGAGAGGTGGCCGAGTGGTCGAAGGCGCACGCCTGGAAAGTGTGTAGGCGGGGAACCGTCTCAAGGGTTCGAATCCCTTTCTCTCCGCCATTATTTTCTGGTATATCATTGAAATCAAACTGCTTGTTGCTCTGCTTCGGCTGTTGTGTGCACCAGAGTATGTACTTTTAAGTTTGGTGCCCGCGCAGGGTCAGAACGTATAGTTTGCGCGTTGTGACTACAGCTGTTCCCTTTGAACTGCAGGAGCGTTGCGGCGGCACTGTCTTGTTGACCGAACCCCTTCGGCTCGAGGTGCGCCTGAGCTTCATTGGTGTACAACGATGGGGCATCCAGGCCGACCGTGCGTTATGTGAATACTGTTGGTTCTTTGTCCCTGCGTTAGCGGCAGCAGTGCGCCCCATTCCGGCCCCTCAAACGGGATCTGTGCTTTGCCAGGAGCTGCCATTTGTCGCTGAGCCCACTGCACAACACAGGACGACCAAGGGCTCGCGGCAAGCGACTGGAAAATTGTAACAAAACTGACAATTAAATGTCGTTTGCCTGTTAGGCGAGCGCCCTACCTACCCCGCCATTCCAGTTTAGCGGGGCCGTCCAATGACCTTTTCCTCTCCCTTCCGCCGTGCCGTTCTTGGCGCGACAACAGCGCTGCTTCTTGCAGCGACCTCCGCACTTGCCATGTCGCAGAACCGCCCTGACCTCGTGGTTGGCGTTGCCGATTTGCCGCCGACCCTCGAGCCGGGCAAAGAGCTTTCAAATGTTGGTACGCGCGTCAATTACAGCGTGTTTGACACGCTGATCCGTCGTGACTTCCTGTCCGCTGAAGGGGCTGGCGGTTCGGCACTTGTGCCTGGTCTTGCGACCGAATGGACGCGCCTTGATCCTCTGACCCTTGAGGTCAAGCTCCGCGATGACGTTCGTTTCCACAATGGCGCGCCGCTTACGGCCGAAGACGTGGTCTTCACTTTCTCGCCAGAACGTCTGTCGGGTGAAAATGCGATCCTGCCCGAAGGCCCTGCCTATTTCTCGGTTTTGGCTGAGGTGAAGGCCATTGACGAGCATACTGTTCAGTTCGTCACCAAGGCGCCCGATCCGCTGCTCGAGCATCGCATCGCGTCCTGGGCCTCATGGATCGTCAACAAAGAAGACTGGGAAGCGAAGGCTGCCACGGATGGCGGCATTCCCATGTTCCCCGTCGGCACTGGTCCTTACATGCTCGATGAATACAAGGCCGATCAGTCCATTCGTCTCGTCGCCTTTGACGACTATTTTGATGGCAAGCCGACGGCCGCTTCTGTGACCTTCCGCGAGATTCCAGAGCCCTCAACTCGCGTCGCGGGTCTGGTTTCGGGTGAATTTGACATCATCACCAATGTCGCCCCCGACCAGATCGCTCAGATCAACAGCTATGACGACATCGAAACCCGTTCGGTGGTTCTCGCCAATTCGCATGTTCTGGCCTATGGCACTCAGGATCCGGTGATCCAGGACGCGCGCATCCGTCAGGCGATGAATCTTTCGATCGATCGCCAGCTGCTCAACGAAGCGCTCTGGGGCGGGCAGGCCGTTGTGCCCAATGGCCACCAGTATCCCGAGTTCGGCGAGATGTATAATCCGGACCACAATGGTCTCGAATACAACCCTGAACGCGCCAAGGAACTGCTTGCCGAAGCCGGCTATGACGGCGGTTTGATCAAGTACACCACCCAGCCGAACTACTATCTCAATGCCCTGCCAGCGGCTCAGGCGATCATCGAAATGTGGAAGGCCGTCGGCCTTAATGTTGAACTCAATGTTGTCGACAATTATTCCAGCCTAGACATGGCAGCGCTGCAAGTGCGCACCTGGTCGAACTCCACTCGGTACCCTGATCCGGTTGGCGGACTCTGGAACCTCTGGGGTCCGTTTGGTGGTCCGCAGCGCGGCGTTGGCAATTGGGCCAACACAGAAAATCTTGATCGTTTCAACGAACTCGGCCGCATCATCGAGAGCAATGTCGAACTTGACGTTCGTCAGCCGGCGGCCTTCGAAATGCTTGAACTCTGGGAAAAGGATGCGCCGGGCACCATTCTGTATCAGCCGCTCGAGACTTATGGCGTGTCCAAGGACGTCAACTGGCAGCCCTACACATTCTACTACATGGACCTGCGCCCCTATAACCTCAGCTTCAACGACTGATGGGGACGGTGTCCAATTCCAAAGGAGGCGGCACGCTTGCCGCCTCCTCTTCGTTTCCTGAGGATGGGTCAGCCGCTCCTCTCCTCGAGGTTTCGCGCCTCACCGTTTGTGCCGGTCCCAACGCCTTGGTTGAGGATGTGAGCCTGCTGCTTCGCCCGGGGCAGACGCTATGCCTTGTGGGCGAAAGCGGATGTGGCAAGAGCCTGACTTGCATGTCCATGCTCGGATTGCTTGAGGATAACCTTACCCTTGGTGGCTCTGTTCGCCTCTTCGGCACTGAAACTGTCGGCGCCTCCGTCAGCGTTCTCAATGATCTGCGCGGTCGCGACGTCGCCATGATCTTCCAGAACCCGATGGTTTCTCTCAATCCGGTGCAGCGCGTTGGCGCCCAGATTGCCGAGGCGATTGTCGAACACACTCAACTGCGCGGCAGAGCCGTTGATCTGCGCGTGATTGAGCTGCTGGAGCAGGTCGGCATACCCAACGTGGAGCGCAACAAGAACTGCTATCCGCACCAGCTATCCGGTGGCATGTGCCAGCGGGTCATGATTGCCATGGCTCTTGCGTGCAGGCCGAAATTGCTGATCGCCGATGAACCGACCACGGCGCTGGATGTCACCATTCAGGCGCAAATCCTTCGTTTGCTGCGGGACCTGCAGATCGAGCTGGGTCTCGGCATTGTGCTCGTTACCCATGATCTCGGTGTGGTGGCAGAAATCGCCGACCATGTGGCAGTAATGTATGCCGGGCGCGTCGTTGAAAGCGCCCCTGTCGACAATCTCTTCGACGATCCTCGACACCCCTATACACGTGCGTTGATGGCGAGCCGCATCGGTTTCGGTCGTCCTCCTGGCACCCTGCTCGATGCAATCGGTGGAACTGTCCCGGCCCCCTCGGCACGACCTTCGGGATGCAATTTCGCGCCGCGTTGCCCAATGGCCAACAGTCAATGCACGGAGGACCCACCCCTGCAATACGTCGGAAAAAGAGCCGTGGCCTGCCATTTTTCGGGCCTAGAAATCGGTGTGGGCGCATGAACTCCATGACCAAGGGTATCGTCGCCGCAAACCTGACGCAGACCTATTCTGCGGGCCGAAAGATCTGGAGCCCTAGAGAGTCTTTTCATGCGGTGGATCGCGTCAACCTGACCATTGCCGAGGGCGAGACGGTTGGCATCGTGGGGGAAAGCGGTAGCGGTAAGTCTACACTCGGCCGGATGATTGCCGGCATTGAGAACCCTACAAGCGGTAGCGTGACGTTCTGGGGTCAACCTTATGCCAAGGTGGGCACGCCGGAGTGGAGGCGGCAGCGGCGCGATGTGCAGGTCGTATTTCAAAATCCTGCAGCCGTAGTCGATCCACGTTGGTCCATCCACGCTCAGGTCAAGGAAGCGCTGACCACCCACGAGCGATTGCCGACTCTTGAAGCGGATGATCGTGCAGAAGCGATGCTCGACATGGTCGGTCTCGGCGCCATGGGCAAAAGGTTGCCGCACCAGCTTTCGGGCGGCCAGTTGCAGCGCGCTGTCATTGCGCGGGCCCTGGTGCTCAATCCGCGCCTCGTCGTTTGCGACGAGGCCGTCAGTGCCCTCGATGTCTCGGTTCAGGCCCAGATCATCAATCTTTTGCTCGAATTGCGCGAGAGGCTCAATCTCTCACTGATGTTCATCTCGCACGACCTCTCGGTGGTCCGTCATATCAGCCATCGGGTCGGGGTCATGCATGCCGGTCGATTGCTCGAGATCGGTGAGAGCAGCACGCTTTTTGACCGGCCGCGCCATGAATACACCCGACGCCTGCTTGCTGCCATCCCCGCTGACAGTCCGAGGCTGCGCAGACAACGCGACATGCAGTCCTTTGGCGGCGCATCGGTCGCTTCAACTCCCATATCTCCGGCACTTTCATGAAGATCATCGCACACCGCGGCGACAGCGCCAGTCACCCTGAGAACACCACGCAAGGCTGGGAGGCCGCCTATGCCAATGGCGCCTTTGCCATCGAGGCCGATGTGCGCCTGTCAAACGACGGGGTTTGCATTTGCGCTCATGACCCGGACCTAATGCGCCTGTTCGGCCGACCCGAACGCCCCGAGGACCTTACGCTCGATGAGCTTCTGGGGCTCAGGAACGATGCCGGCGGACGCATTGCGGTCCTGGATCAGGTGCTCGTTTATGCAAAGGGCGATCAACACATTCTACTTGATATCAAGGACGAAACTCCAAGTGCCCTCGATGCAATCTGGCAGACAATTGTCGATACCGTTCCGGCGGAGCAGCGCCATTTGGTGATCGCTGGCTGCCACACGCTTGAGGCCGTGCGCTACTTCGCCGCCGAAGGCGAAACGGGCATTCTTGGCTTCATTCCGGACCCGGAGGAAGCGGGGAAATATTTCGGAGCAGGTGCACGCTTGATCCGCTTGTGGGAGCGCGACGTATCACCGGACCGTGTCGCGCTTCTACATGCGCTGGGTGCCGAAGTCTGGGTGACCACTGGCGGTCGGGGAACCGCTTATGCCGGTGGCGATACAACGCCGGAACGCCTCATTGCCCTCGTCAAGGCTAGAGTTCGTGGCGCCTTGATCAATGATGTCGCCATGACGCGAAGTGTGCTGGAGGCCCAGCAATGAGCACTGGTTCCACCTTGCTTTTAACCTTCGATGGGCTGCGTCGCGACCGTGTGAGCCCCGAATTGATGCCCAACCTCTATCGCTTTATGGCGGAGGGCAGCGATTTCCGGAATTCTCGCTCAATCTTTCCGAGCGAAACACGGGTAGCCGTCACCTCAACCGTCACAGGCTCACCCCCGGGTGCTCACGGTGTCGTCGCTAACCAATTCATCCATGCCGTCCGGCCCGACGGCCTGTTCCGCACATCGGAATGGGAAGATCTCGAACTGGCCGCGGCCGCCGGACAACTGCTTGATCGGCAGACCATGGGCGAACGGATGGCGGCCGCCGGCAAGACGATGGCCGTCGTCAGCACAGCCACCAAGGGCGCATCGCGCATGATGAATTCGAGCGCCCATGCACTTGGACAACCTGTCTTTACCGTCCATGGCACGCCCGTTTCGACCCCCGCAGTCCACGATGCCGTCATCGCCCAGCTCGGCGAAATCCCGGCGGCCGGCGCCCCCAACAGCGCACGCATTGCCTATGCGACTGTGGCGCTGATGGACGTGATTTATCCGCGCTACACGCCGGATTTCTGCATTTTCTGGATGAACGAGCCGGATACGAGCTCTCACAAGTTCGGCGTACTTGGTGCCGAGACCGAAGTGGCCATGCGGGTGGCTGACGACAATTTCGGTCACATCCTCGCTTGGTGGCGGGCTGGTAATGGTCCCGATAACATCATCACAATGTCCGACCATGGGCAAATTACAGGCCACGCGCAGCTGGCCACACTCGACATCATTCCGGCCGAGTTCGGCCGAGCCTCGATCGGCTCATTCAGCGGCATATATCTCGACGACGTATCTGACGCTCGCAAGGCCGAGGTTGTCGATTGGTTGGTGCAGCAGGACTTCTGCGGGCTGGTCTTTGCCTCCGACGAGCAAGGCAACGCCATACCCGGCGCGCTACCCTGGTCTGCGGTGCGCAACAACCATCCTCGCGGGGCCGATGTTGGATTTACGCTAAGGGCCACCAATAGCGCCGAGAGTTACAGCCCGCAGACGGACGCTTGCCTCTTTGCCGCCTGGATTTCGCAGGGGGGCGGCATGCATGGCGGCCTCAATCGTGGCGAACTTTCAACTGTCCTTGCGGCGCAGGGACCGGCCTATCGTTGGGCCTATCAGTCCGACGTGCCCTGCTGGCTGCCTGATGTCATCCCGACGGTTTTGACGACGATGGGACTGTCGACAGACGGCACCGAGGGCCGCCCATTGGTCGAAGCACTGGTTGGCGACGATCCTCGCTTCGGTGTTGCGCCAGAAGTGGCAACGCGTGTGCTCAGTGCCAGACTGCATGGGCATGAGCAATATTTGCGCCAGTGGCTGATCGAGGGCAGGACCATTATCGATTGCGGCTGGTCCGCCGGGCGCGGGGCGTGGGTCCAATGAATATTCAGTTCTACCTGACAAAACTCCTGCGCGGCGCGATGACGTTGCTGCTCGCTGTGACCTTCGTATTCATTGTTTTGCGTGCCTCGGGCGACCCGGCTCAGATGATGCTGTCTGACGAAGCCTCACCACAGGCGATCGAGGCATTCCGAAAGCGTTGGGGCCTCGATGGCTCATACCTCGAACAGTATCTGACCTATCTCTCTGCCATCATCCAGGGCGATTTTGGCGACAGCTTTCGCGATGGAAGGCCGGCTTTGCAGGTCGTGCTTGAGCGCATACCCGTGACCCTGCAATTGGGTATAACCGCCCTGATGATCACGCTGCTTCTGGGTATCCCCGCCGGTATCATGGCGGCATTGAACCGTGGCCGAATGGCGGACCATGCAGCCATGAGCTTCACTATTTTTGGCCAGAGTGTGCCGAATTTCTTTCTGGGCATTATCCTGATCCTGGTCTTCTCGATGACGCTGCGTTGGCTCCCGAGTTCTGGTACCGGCACTGTCTGGCATCTGATCATGCCTGCCTTGACGCTTGGGACGGCCACCACCGCCACGGTGGCGCGTTTTACCCGATCCTCCATGCTCGATGTCCTGCACCAGCCCTTCATGCGGACCGCCAAAGCCAAGGGGATCCCGCACAATCGGCGAGTCACCCGGCACGCTCTGCCCAATGCGGCCATCCCGGTCGTCACCGTAATCGGTATGCGGATCGGCGGGCTTATCGGCGGTACCGTCACCATCGAGACCGTCTTTGCCTGGCCTGGTATTGGCATGTTGCTGGTCAATTCCGTCAACCAGCGTGACCTCGCCGTGGTACAGGCGGTCGTGCTGCTGATTGCGCTGACCATGGTCGTCGTCAATCTGATCGTCGATTTTACCTATGGCTGGCTCGATCCACGCGTCGAAGTGCACAATCTCAAAAAGGCTACGGCATGAGCAGCATGGATGTCTCCCCCGCTATTTCGGGATTGCGCCGCCGTGGTTGGCTGACACGCATCTGGAAGGCAAGACCGCCCCTGGTGATCGGCGTCTGCCTTGCCTGGCTCACCATTGTCATTCTTGCCGCGCTATTTGCCGAATATCTTGCGCCATTCGGCTATGCCGAGCAAAGCCTGCTCAAGCGTCTGAAGCCGCCGTCAGCGCTTGGCGGGCCGACAGAGAACCTTCTCGGCACGGACGATCTTGGTCGCGATGTTTTCAGCCGCGTGCTATTTGCCATGCGAACCAGCATCCTCATTGCCGTGATGGCAACAGTTATCGGTGCAACGGTGGGAACCATCATGGGCATCGTCGCGGCTCACTTCCGCGGCTGGGTCGACGACATCATCATGATGCTGGTGGACTTTCAGGCGTCTGTGCCCTTCCTCATTGTCGCCCTGGCGGTCCTCGCATTTCTCGGCAACAACTTCCTGCTGCTCATCGCGCTCATTGGGTTGTTCGGCTGGGACGGGTATGCTCGCATCGCCCGTGGCCTCGTGCTCTCGACCAATGGCCAGGGCTACGCTTTTGCCATTCGCACCCTCGGGGTTCACCCGGCCAAGGTCTATATTCGCCACGTTCTGCCCAATATGCTGGGCGTCATCATGGTGCAGATCACCCTCAACTTTCCTGAAATCATCCTTCTGGAAACCTCGCTTTCCTTCTTGGGACTCGGCGTGCAGCCGCCGGGCACAAGCCTCGGGCTGATGCTCGGTGAGGGCCGCAACTATCTGACCACCGCCTGGTGGATGGGCATTCCGGCGGGCACCGTGATCTTCCTGACCACGCTGGCCATAAGCCTGATCGGTGACTGGTTGCGTGATATGTTCGACCCCAACCTGGGGGATAATGGCGAATGACCTCGAAACCCCGGCGTCTCAGCTCGATCGACGAATTGCAGTTTTCCGCGGTGCTTTCCGATCTCGATGGTGTGGTTTATCGCGGGGAGGAGCCCGTGCCCGGCTCGGTTGCCCGGTTCAACCGCTGGCGCGAGACGGGGCTGCCTTATTGTTTTGTCACCAACAATGCAGAAAAGGCACCTGCCGCCTTCGCCGACAAGATCCGCGGGCTGGGCATTGACTGCGTCCCTGATCAGGTCGTCACCTCGGGCGAGATCGCAATCGAATATGTTAAAAAGGCTTTTCCAAAGGGCGTCGGGCTCAATGTCATTGGCACCCAAGCCTTCAAGGACAGTGTAGTTGAGGCCGGATATGATATCGTCGAGAAAGGTGCTGCCGCAGTGCTGGTGGCGCTCGACCGAAAATTCAACTACGCCATGATGGCCACTGCGCTGACCAATGTACTTGGTGGCGCCCAGTTGATTGGCACCAATCCTGATCTTGTCCGGCCACTGTCGAACGGCTTCGAGCCCGGTGCAGGCGCTATCACGCAATCCATTGCGGCAGCTTCTGGTGCAACCCCGATATTCATGGGCAAGCCCGAAGCGACAATTATTGAAACAGCACTGTCCCGTCTCGGCTTCGCCCCAAGCCAGGCCATCATGATCGGCGACCAACTGGAAACTGATATTCTCGCCGGTCAACGCGCCGGCGTCACATCAATCCTCGTGGAAACCGGTGTGCCGCTGGATGCACGGGCAGTGGTGACGCCGGATTACATACTAGCGTCTCTCTAGGGGAAGCAGAGATGCCCCCATTTCCGCCATTCAACCGCCGCCGAGGATCCCGTAAAACCGGACAACCAGCACAATACAAGGTTTGAGCCGGTAAGGGTGACGGCCATTAGGTGGTAGAGGGCAGCCTCCGCTGCGAATTCGGCTGCCCTGAGCAGCGGGTGGGGGCGGCGGGATACAAACTCACACCGCCGCCTTGGCCCTCTGGGGCGAGGCAGTCCGAGTCGGACTTATCATAGAACCCCCCATACATACGCAATCGCCAGCCAGAACGAGGAGACTGCCTGCAAGGTGGAACGGGCGGTCAACCACGCTCTGTCCGACACAATGCAGAAGCCGAGGCACTGTTTCTCGACACGTTTCGCGGGATCACCCTGGACCAATCTATGCCGACGACCGCGCAGGGCATCGCCATCCGCTGCAAACCGGTATCAGCCACCTAGCTACGCGACTGCCCGTCGGGGCTCCCTCGAAACAGGCCGCCTTGCGCCAAGCAGGTCCACCTGAAATGCTTCGAAGTCGACCACTGACCCGGGCCACATGGCGATATATCGCCGCCCCCCTATCTGTCAGATGGCTGCAGGCCGCCGACCTCGATTATTTGCTGCAGGTAGGCATCTGTCGGCGGTCTTGGTTTCGCCTCGCCTTAAGTAGTTGGCTGGCCCGTTCGTACGTGTTCCCCAGTGTCACGGTGCCGCTGATCTCCTCAGAAGCGGAGCGGCATATTCGATAAAGGCGCGCAGGGCACCTTGCCGGCAGGTGCCCGGTTGAAGAACCATATTTATTGGAACGGGTCGCAGCTCGTATTGGCTAAGCAGCGGGACCAAGCAACCGTCAGCGATTTGATGTTCCACCTGGTAGGACAATGGACGCACGATGCCGAGCCCACGCTCGGCAGCCGCAATCGCGGCGGCAGCGCTGTTGACGGAAAGCCGACAGGTCACCCTGACTGATCGCGTACGGTGGGGAGCTTTGGGTTCACTGTAGCGCCAAAGCTCCTGAGCTCCGGCATCGTTCAACCCGATACAAGAATGGTGTTGCAAGTCGGAAGGATGTTCTGGCGAGCCATGTCTGTCGAGATAGGCGTTTGCCGCACAGATGAGGGGACGCACCTCGCCGATCTTGATGACCTTCAGCGTCGAGTCAGGCAATTCGGCGAGACGAAACGCCACGTCCACACCTTCACCAACAAGGTCCACCACACGGTTTAGAAGCAGCACGCGGACTTGTACATCCGGGTATAGCTTGAGGAAACTCTCTACTACCGGCATGACATGGAGCCGCCCAAACAGCTCCGGTGCCGTTATCACAACGGTACCTTGTACTGCCTGGTCCTGCTCAGCTCCCACAAGCTGAGTGACTTGTTCCAGAATGGATCTGTAGCTCGCTACATGACGGGTGCCGGCTTCGGTCACCGAAAAGCGGCGCGTTGTCCGCTCGAGGAGCCGCTCGCCAGCAGCGGCTTCGAGCTGTGCAACAGCCCGTGTAACTGACGCGGGCGATCGCCCCAGGTTGCGAGCGGCAAAAGCAAGAGAGCCACCCTCAACTACTGCAACGAAGATTGCCATGGCCTCAAGGCGGTCCATTTTCTTTCCAATTCTGCAATCAAGATTTTCAGGCTGCCCGTATTATGCCGACCTTTGCAACAGAATACCCTCGCGGCGACGGACAAAGGAGTGGGTTCATGTCGACACGATACAGGTTTCAGAAAATTGCGGACGCTGAGGTGTTCTATCGCGAGGCTGGTTCTGCTGAAGCACCAGTTATTCTTCTGCTGCACGGGTTTCCGACTGCCAGCCACATGTTCCGGGAGCTAATTCCGCTTCTGGCCGATCATTATCGGCTTATCGCCCCCGACTTGCCGGGGTTCGGCCAGACGAAGACACCAGCCAGAGGCGTTTTTGACTACACGTTCGACAACCTTGCGGACGTGATCGACGGATTTACGCAAGCGCTCGCGATCGATCGGTACGCGCTCTACGTCTTTGACTACGGTGCCCCGGTTGGCTTCCGCTTGGCGAAACGTCATCCTCATCGCGTCTCGGCTATCATTAGCCAGAACGGCAATGCCTATACCGATGGCTTCAGCGATCAATGGGGGCCTTGGGAGGCCTACTGGCGAACGGACAGTGAAGCCAACCGTGAAGCCTGCCGCCCGTCACTTTCTCCTGAAGTGATCAAGAACTGGCAATATGGCACAGGAGCCGATCCCGAGCGTCTGTCGCCGGACGGATACGAACTCGATATCGCGTATATGTCGCGCCCAGACGCCGAGGAAATCCAACTCGATCTGATCCGTGATTATCGCAACAATGTGGCGCTCTATTCCGATTTCCAGGCTTACTTCCGTGAGCACCAACCGCCGATGCTTGCGGCATGGGGGCGCTACGATCCGGCATTTGTTCCTGCTGGCGCGCAGGCTTACAAGCGCGATATTCCCGATGCTGAGGTTCATTTGCTCGATGCAGGACATTTCGCGCTGGAAACGCATGCTCACGAAATAGCGGGGCTGATCCGCAATTTTCTGAGCCGTGTACTGACCTAGTTGGCATTCACGAGCAAATGCGAGCGCGTTCGTGGAGCAACACACAGCCGCAAACTGGCGCCGGCCGCCGGGACGTCTAGCAGCGCACTTCAACCATCGGTGTCCGCATCCAAAACAGGCCTGACCATTGACCTTGAGGTGCATGTGGCCGGCCAATGCATGACAATGCGGGCTGATCTTCAGCGCCGCTTAGTATGAACGCCCAAAATGGGGGGGGCTGCCTTCGGTCCCATTTGCTACCGAATGTCAGCTTTCGGCGTCTTGGTCCCTAAAGCGGTCAGTCCGTTTCCGGCCCCGCTGAAGGCGCTGCCGAGGAGAATTGTGCGGCAGGGGGTAGTTCACCCGGGGCTTCCCGGCGCCGACCGATGAACCGCTCGCCTTAATCGTTCTCCGATTGGCCGATGTTGGCCAAAGGAGAATGAAAATGGGTATCTCACCATATGACCCCGCCGCCAGAGGTCGGCCGGCTTGGAACGCCGGTCGGCAAGTTGGCGCAAAGCGGGCGCTCAAGGTCCGGCAGATCTGGGCAATCAGGTTCTTCCTGGACCGGGAGGGTCGAATGCGCGACCGAGCGCTGTTTGATCCGGCCATCGACAGCAAGTTGCGCGGTTGCGATCTGGTCAAGCCTAAGATCGGCACACTTGT
>Ga0208794_1000236_pt1 | contig 43558 bp, 70 predicted proteins | sample 32_taG_FD_184106 | JGI IMG/M metagenome (GOLD analysis project Ga0208794, IMG submission 184106) | Marine viral communities from the Gulf of Mexico - 32_GoM_OMZ_CsCl metaG (SPAdes) (version 2) | ecosystem: Environmental > Aquatic > Marine > Oceanic | place: Atlantic Ocean: Gulf of Mexico... | reverse complement strand
TATTTGTCTCGTGAGATGCCACATCACCGCCCGCCGGGCAACGGCCAGTCGGGTCAATAGGCGCAATTTTCCGTGTTTGGCGGATAATACGGTTAAAACATAGAGGATGCCATAGCCACGACGCATGCCACGCGCGACCAGCCTGTGAGAAACGTAATTTAGAGAGGGAAATATAGTGGAGGCGAGTAGGAGAATCGAACTCCTGTACACGGATTTGCAAGAGATGGAATGCCGCTGAAATCAAATGGATTTCTGATTAGGGGGCACCGGAAATATCGCGGAACATATCATGAATGACTAGACGCGATTTCAGGCCGAAGTTCGCCCCCAAGTCAGCACTTCGAAGAGCAATTGCGGCGACATGCGCTGCGGGCTTTTGAGGCCAAGGGCAGCGGCGCAAATCTCAGAACAGAACCAACGCGACTCGCTATGACGGCCAAGGGCCAACACTTGTGAAAACAGGATGCCTCGATAGTCATAGCGGGCACCGATCCGGTCACGGATGAACTGAACTGGCTGTTCCGGCGCGATATTCATTTGCACCAAATCCCAGCTATCCGACTTCAGCAGAATGCGCTTTTCGCGCACGCCGCCATCCCGGCCCGACGATGAAAGGCAGACCGCCACTCGACCGAGTTCGACTGGCCCTGCGATCAATTCCACATGGCTGTAAATTCCGCGCGTGGCGAAGCGAATACCCGCATCCTGAAGACGTTCCCAAACAGTCTTTCCACGACCCTTGTAGAAGGCGAAGGTAATCATTGCGGCCCATCTTGCGCCTGAACACCGGCCTGAAGCCGGTCATACCATTCCGCGCACCGCAGAGTTCGGGCGTTCTGCCGGTCAAGCGCTGCATCGGTTTTCAAGACAGCGACATCCAGACGGTCACCGGCCTGCACACCACTGCGCGACTGGCGGCGGCAGTCTGCAGGTAGGTCCGGCAGAACTCGTTCCGCCCGCGCCTCACCAACAGCTTCACCCGCAGCCTGAACGCGGGCGATGTCAGTTTGCCCGCAAGCGGCGCAGAAGGTCGGTATCCACAACACCTTCAGGATTGACTTGGGTTTCACTTTCGTAAGCCTCCAGTTCTGTGGCGAAGCGCAGCGCTTCACCTTCGGCCACCTGAACTTTTTCCTGCAGCGCTTGGTTGGCGGCATCAACTGCAGCCATCCTGCGGCGCAACGCTTCCAATTCCGTCTGAACGGCTGTCAGTTCGAATTCGCGCACGAATCCTTCACGTGCAGCCTTGACGGTCTGGCGCTTGTCATAGACGTGCCAGCCCCACAGTAGCGCACACAGGACAGCAGCAAGGCCGACGCGGCTGGATAAGATGCGCCAGCCGAAGCGCAACGCAATCGCCATCATTCTTCCGTCCAACCCGCCTTTTGGCCCCATTGCGTTTGGGTACTGAACCACTCCATTCCGTGCGCCGCCGCCAAGTTAATCAGCACGGGCCACAATGCAGCTGTCAGGATGGCCTGCGTCCCGTCCATTGGAATGGAAGAAGCCTCTTTCACCGCCATCCAACCAAACGCAGCGCACCAAAGCAGGAAAACAGCCCACGCCTGTTCACGCTTCCCAGAACGGCCCCCTATGATAAAGCGCCCGAATAGTTTCAGCATGTCACGCCTCGTTCGTCAGAACTGCACCAGATGCAGTGATGATGGGCAGCGTCTCGAGGCCGATTTCAGCAGGCGGTCGCGCACCTTCAGGCCAGTGATACTGCGCATCACGGGCAGTCGGATGATAGGGGTTTATGCTGACCGCATTGCCTTGGTTACCACCAAGCCCCATGATGCGCCCTTGCGCATCCCGACCTGCCACAAATGTCATGTGACCACTGCCGGGACGGCCGGGACGGGTTATCGACATCACTGCTCCAAGCGCAGGACCGTTCAGCTTCTTACCATACGCATTCCAGCGCCATCCAAGTGCTGCCGCCCGGTTCTTGCCGACAACCGGCAAACCAGCCGCATGCACCATGGCGTTAGCGAAGCCTGCACACCAAGGCGTTTCATCATCGCGGAAAGGTAGCTGCAGTCGCTCCCACCAGCCCAGAATGTCCGCGTTGTGCGACCGACCCGGTATCTCCCGCAGGCCATGAAAACTGTAGGCCAAACGCAACCATTCCGGCATCCTCACATTCGCACCTTGCATCGCGATCCGCGCGGGCGCAGGCTTGACACCCTTGCGCAGGGCCATGGCTGTGACAGGGCCAACGTAATCCCGCGCACGCAACCCCAGTGACTTTTTGAAAGCTATGGTCGCAGCCTCAGTCTTGGGGCCGTGAATGCCGTCGATACGCCCGTGGTAAAAGCCGTGGCGCTTCAGATGGCGCTGGCGCTCTTTGATAGTCATGGTCATGGTGTCACCTCGCAACGAAAAGGCCCGCCAGAGGCGGGCCGGATGGATTTGAGATTTTCAGGGGCGTCAGTCGCGTTCGTATAATCGGTGCAGGCGCACGGAAATCAGCAGAAGGTTGATGGCCATGCCTCCGACAAAGAGGGGCACACCCACTTCACCAAAGGGCAGTAAGGGGGCGCAAAGCCATGCAATCGCGCCCATCGACATCAGCCCATAGGTCAAGCCAATCAATCGCGCGAATGGCTCTTTCCCAAGCACGTTTTGCTGCGCCAGATGCCATGAACAGGCAATGACACAAATCAGCGATACGCCCACCACCAAGTTCGCAATCATTGCGGTTTCCCCATGACCTTTTCCTGCATTGCAGTGATACCCTCTTTGCCAGCAAAGCCTGTCAGAAATCCCGCCGCCAAGAACGCATAGACTTCAGGGGCACCGAGTTTGACGGCGATGGCCCCAACGACGCCACCCAAAAACACCGCAGAAATGGCACTGGAAAGCCCATATACAGCCCGCTTGCGCCATCCAGATTGCGGAAACATCACAGCCTTGGTGAAGGCACCAGCGACACCGCTGAACGCCAGGACCGCCAGTTCATCCTTCACTTCCAGCAACATTTCCGCACCCGGCATATCCGGGGCAGCTGCAGCTACGGCAGTTCCCGCCGCCTGCACAAACAGAACCGGGGCCTGCCACGTTATGGCCTGCGCCCCCGCATCAACAATTCTGCCCAGCAACCGATGTCTCCTTTCTCGCCTGTTAGGCAGTTCGTTGACCGCCTAAGCCTCTGCTTTCAATTTGCCACTGAACGCCGTGCGCAGACCGCCCGACTTGGTGAAGGTGTGCTTCACCATTTCCAGAATGAATTCCCGACCATCGACCAAAGGCCGGACGCCTGCATAGATGATTGGTTGCCCCGCCATCAGGCCGGGCCTGCCCACGATCGAACACCCGGTTTCGATCAAACCGCGGATCATTTCGCGTGCCGCTGCTTTAGCCGCGGCTTCAGCCTCTTCCTTGCTGCTGAAGGGGTCGCGCAGGACGTGTTCACCGCTGGCCTCCGGGTCAGCATCCACAATCACTTCCTGCCGCTTTGCCCCCTTGCGGTCCTGCCAATAGGCTTTGACCTTGGCAAAGCGGTCCACGTCCGTTTCCGACATCCGGCATGTGCCTTCCACGATGGACGGCATGAATATCAGCGACGGCGGAATGGCTGTTCCATCCGCTGTTTTGCCAGTGCCGCGCTCTAACCAAAGTAGCGTCCCGTTCTTGATGGTGAACAACGCCCCGTGGCGCTGCGCCAGCCGTTCCAGAAAATGCAAATCGGACTCGTCCTGCTGGCCAATCCAGTCATAGACATGACCCGACACGGCATCGGAAATCTTGGATTGCAGGCCGTAGTCACCTGCCTTTTCTTCCACGATTTCCTTGACCGACTTGCCGTCCCAATGCTTGGTCTTATTGGCCTTCATCTCAGAACGCAGGTCAGCAGAATGCCCTTTGACCGTGATAGTGTGCGGCAGGCATTTGAATTCCACCCGGTCGATAACATAGGCCCCGATGAAGCCCCCGCTGAAGCCATTCAGGATGGTCACTGTCACAATCGCGCCCCGTCGCGGGGATTGGAAATGCGGCGGTGCGTCATTGAATGTCAGGTCCAGCGTGTCAGACCTGATGCCTTCACGGTCAGTGATGGTCAGGCTCACCAGCCGATCAAAGAACGCGCCGGACACAGGGATGCCATCGACGGTCACCAGAATGCGAGGGTGTGTCATCAGTCCCAAAGCCTCAGAGGCTGACTTGCGCTGTCCTGCACATTCAAGTCAGGCAGGGTGATTTCCAAACCAGCAGGGAAGCGATGCGCGACATTCTTGATGTGCGGGTTGGCTTCCAGAACCTGTTCCGCAACCCCGGCCTGCGCACCGTATTCACGGTGGCAAATCAGGTCCAAGGCATCACCTTCTTTGGTCACATAGATGCTGGCCATCAGATAAGCCCCAACAAAGACAGCAGCGAGAAACCCGCGCCGATGCGCTTCACTTCGATTGTGTAGGCGTTGCGACCGGGCGTGCCGTAGCGGTCATGGAACGCCCGGTCTTCATCCACCTTCTGAATGGCGTGACTGCCAAAAACCTTGCCACCCAAAGAAACCAACATCAGCGGCACGCCGGATTTTGCAGCAAGTCGCACGCCCTCCAATGTGCCAGCCCCGCCGAACTCTTGCGGGAATAGCACGCCATTGATTGTCACCACTTCGGTGCGTGGACCGGTCCACTGCAGAGCGTTCAGCCGCCCCGCAGTTTCAATCTCAGCCCATGCGGTATCCAGCTTGCGCCCGACGCCGGTGTAGCCGAAGCCGTGGGCGCGAAACATGAATGGCCCCAAGGCCATGGTCACAGGTCCAGCCATGTGTCACCCCTAGTCAGAAAAGCTGGCGTCAATCGTTCCGCTCACGCGGTCGCCAACCCGATCAAGCACCAAATCTGCGATAAGTTCAGGATCAGTGACGCCCGATGGAACCTGCACGTTGATGCCGCCATTGATTTCAACACGCACATCACCGCCACCAACCTTACCAGCCGCCGCCGGTGCCGCCGCCGCAGGAAGGGCAACAGCGGTTGCCGAAAGCGCGGCAAGGCTTGCCGCACGAACTCGTGACGCCCCCGCAGCGAATGCCGCCGAAGAGGCAGGGCGGCGCATCTGGCGCGGGCCGACTGAGGTCAGATAGGACCGGAAAGCCGACTGCGCTTGCCCGACATTTAGAATGCCGCCGGACCGGGACGGTACAAACCACTCCGAACGCGGCGTGTCTTCGTTCACCAGATAGGGCAGACCCGACCAAACCGGACCGCCCCCAGCCCGGGCACCAGCAGGCTTGGGCGATGGCACTTCGCCAGACCCACCAGAAGGCAAAGCCCGAATTCCAGCAGCCAATTGCTGCACCTTTGCCAACGCGCGATCAATGGAAGCGGTGCTGATTTCAGGCGCAACCTCAGTACCATTCAACACTTGAAGCGCCTCTGTCAGCTGCGCCGATGCAGCTTCAGCGCTCTTCAGCCTATCTTCAGCACGGCGAAGACCAGCTTCAGCCGCATCCAATTCACCCTGCGCCTGGACACGCAGTGGATTGGTTATTCCACTTCCGAATTCAGGGGTGGCTTCCAGTGCAGCCTTTGCCGCCTCCACTTCTTCCCGATACGCCGCAACCTCTTCGCGCAGGTGCGCGATGCGCTCTGCCGTTGGCAGGTCTTGCTCACCGGCAAACTGATAAACGGTGTCAGCAGCAGCCCGGACGCCCGGCTCATTCGGTAACAGGGCTGGTTCAACCGGTGGCGGTTTTCCATGAACCCATTCAAAGGTGCGCTCGTACCCCTCAATCAGATGGCTGATGCCCGGCGTGCTTCGGAAGAACCGGTCCATCGACCGGACATTGCTTTCTTGAAACGCCGCAAGGTCTTCGGGATTGTCGGGCACATTGCGCATCGCAAGGAAGCCCATTGCCCCAGCAGAGAACGCGCCCCACTTCACGCGAGACATGCTTCGCTGCATAGACGCGGAATGCCGCTGAACATTGGAAGACAGCGCTGCCATTTCAGCAGACGCTGAACGCCTAAATCCGGCGAACCTCGCCAACGCGGGTGCGAAGTTGGGCAACAAAGCCGCCGTCCACCGCAAGGGCGTCACCAACGAACTAAGCGCCAGCTTGCCCGCAAGTTTGGCCCACCCAATCTTGGGAATGAGGCGGGAAGTCCAACGGAATGGAAACAGCAGGCTGCTAATTGCCAGCCGTCCCGCCAGTCGCGCCCAACCGATTTTCGGGATGAAACGCGATGTCCAACGGAATGGAAACAACAGACTCCCAATCGCAAGGCGACCAGCCAACCGCACCCAAGGAATACGCCCGATCAACTTTGCCCCCCACTTCACCGGCTTCAGCAAGCCAGACAGGGCAAACGGCGCAAGGCGGACCAACCCACCAAACGCACGGCCAACCCCCAAAAGGTCACCTGCTGCGAAGGCTGCGCGGGCACCGAGACCAATCAGACCAAAGCGAAGCACAGCCAAAGTCCCGATCAAACCGGCAGCGGCAGTCAGCAACGCGCCACCCGCGATTGCCATTGCACCGATGGCAGCACCACCCAAAACCAACCATTTGGTCAGCTTGGGATGCTCTTTGGTCCACTTCACAAATCGGTCGATGATACCCTGTGACCGCTCCAACAGGTCATTCAGGTGGGGCAAGACAACTTCACCGATGCTGACACCCAAGCGGGCCATTTGGTTGCGCATCAGCTGGATGTTGTTCGCGGTGGTTTCCGCACGCGCCGCATATTCAGCTTCAGCGCTGCCAAGGTAATCGCGCTCTTCAGACACCAACCCCAAGGACTCGCGCAGCAAATCCAAGTTGCCAATCAAGGGCATAAGTGCGCGGGCCTCGTCGCCAAAAATCTGGGACACTGTTGAAGAGCGAAGATGCTCTGGAAGCTGGTTAATGCGTTCCATCACATCAAGCGTTGTCCCAACCGCATCTTCCTGCATACGCCTAGCGACCTGCGCTGCATCCAAACCAAGGGACTTGAATGCCGCCCGTTGCTTCGGCGTCGAAGCTGCACCCCGTACAAGCGCCTTACTCATATTCCGGAAGGATGTTGCCGCAACATCAGCTTGTGCGCCAGCCGCGATCATGGCAGAGCCGAATGCCAGTGTTTCGGTGGGGTCGAACCCCTTAACCTTGCCGTCCGCAGCAACCCGCGTCGTGAAGTCCAAAACCTTTGGTGCGGTCGATGCCATATTGTTTGACAGATGGTTCATCGCATCAAAGAGCGCACTGGTTTCATCCAGAGACAGGCCCAAAGCCGTCTTGATGTTCGCCATTGCATCGCCCGACCGCTCGGCAGAAATATCAAAGGCTACGCCTACCTTCGCCGCCAGTTCTGCGAACTTCAGAAGTTCTTCATTCTTCAGACCGGATTGCCCACCAGCTGCCACGATTTGCGCCAAGCCTTCGGACGCCATGGGGATGCGTGTGGAAAGTTCCAGAATATCTTCGGACATTTGCTTGAAGGCTGCAGGACTATCGAAATCGACAACCTTCTTCACATCCGACATCGCGCTTTCGAACTCGATGGCCTGCTGAACTGGCGACCGAAGGCCCGCGATAATCCGGCGACCAGTTTGCATCGAGGCGTTACCGACAAACGACAGATTAGCAGCGGTCGCCAGCGATCTGTCCATGCGTTCACGCGCTTCTGCGATGCGGCCCTGCATGCGCTCCAATCGCCGCAGGCGTTCCATTTGCCGCCCAAAGGACGCATTGGCGCTGTCCAGCGCACCTGCCAGACGGCGCTGTTCACCTGCAAGGTCACCCGTGTTCACACCAGCATTGCGGAGTTGTCCTTGCAATCCGTGCAAAGCCCGGCGGTTTTGGCGGTGCTGCTGTTCCAGCCGGTCAGCCGACTGGCGGGCGCGGTCAAACTCACGGCGCAACTGTGCGCTTGGGTTTCGTGTTGCACGAATTTCAGCCAGCAAGCGCCGCTGCTTTTCACGTGCCGCTTCCATTGCCTCACCAGAGCGGCGAACCACCTGCTGTTGCCTACGGAAGTCTTCAATCAGCTTCAGGGGGCCGCGCAGGTTTTGCAGCCCGCCCATCTTGGAACGAACGCTGTCAGCAAATCGACCCGTCACCGTGCGCATGTTTTTCAACATGCCGGAGTATTGGTCTACGGCCTTAATCGCCAACCGTGCTTCGATGCGCTTGGTCGCCATGCTTGCTGTCTCGCGAGTTGAAAAATCAGGTAAAAATGCCTATGTTCAAGGCATGGAAGTTTTTGCGATGATCTTTGCCATCTTCATGATTGCCGCCGCAGTCGCGGCGACCATCTTTGTCGGTGTGTTTGGGGGAGGCTTATGGGGCGCACTGGCGTTCGCAGCATTGCTGATTTTGATCTATCGCGCCTTCACCTATCAGTCGGCTCCGACGCGCAGCCTGAAGTCAAATCAGTTGAATGCCTTCCAGCAGCCACTGGCAGAAAAGCCCGCGCAGCAGGGCCGCGCAGGCTATCGCAACAAAGCATACCGCAAACATGTCCGGCGGAAGATGCAGGGCTGACGCGTCATTCAAACTTCAATCGCGTCGCGTCATGAACCTGAATGGCAGTTTTGTGCCAGCGGTCGAACTCGGACATCTTCATGGCCAGAACATCCCGCAACGGGGTAGATAGAACCTTTGCCACGAACCCGGCGGCAAAGCGCAGGTCACTCGCTACTTTGCCGGGGTCTCGTTTCCCGCCGATCCGCCGTCACCAGATGCCTTCTTGATCCCAAGGATTGCATCCAAGGCATCTTCGACTGCTCCGTGGTCCGCACCTTTGACCTTGCCCGCGATTTCAATCGGCACACCTGCCAGATGCGAAATCCAGAACCGGATGACCTTGCCGCCATCCACCTCTGTGGGCGGGTCGGAAAATGTCTGTTCCAATTCAGCATAGGCAATCTGCGCATCAAGGTCCGGTTCATCGAAAACCAAAACATCAATGGTTTCTTCACCGTGCTTGATGGGGCGCTTCAGCTTGACTTCAATCGGGAGTTCCATGCCTCACCCCTTAGTTCAGCAGCAGGGCGCTACGGATGTCGCCGGTCTGGCTGACACCACCAACGGAAAAGTCGAAGTCATCAATCTCGAAGATTTCAGACCCGTCGATTTCCAGCTTGGCATAGTTCTGCACCACGGTGCATTTCAGTTCGGCCTTGTCGCCGGGCTTCCAGTTGCCCGCGTCACCGGTCACCAGCCGACCGCGCACGTAATAGACCGCGCTGTGGGTCACGCCGTCTTCATCGACCGTTGCGCCGGTCACCATGAATGGGTGTTCCGTGCCGGGCTTGCCGGTCATCAGCTTGATGGTTTCGGGGTCGAACGCGGTCATGGTGAATTCAAGGTCATCATGTTCATAGCCCATGCTTGCCTTGCGCTCTTTAATCATACCGCCATTGCGGAAGCCTTCTGTCTTTTCCTTCGGCATCGAAATCGACACTTCGGAAAACTGGCCAACCTTCACATCTTCATTTGCCCACAGGGCGCAGTTGCGAAGGATATATGCGGGGGTGGATTTCATAGCTGTCTCCTGTTCAGCGTAACCGGAAACAGATGCGCCAAGGCGCACCTGTCAGTTCCAGATTGTGGGGAATGAAGGCTTACGCAGCCGCCTTCAGCGCTTCTTTGGTCAGTTCCAGATAATACTGGATGTTGCGATGCGCGATGAACCGGATGTCTTCCATCGGCGCGGGCGGTTCGAATTCCATGGACAGGGTGATTTTCCCCGCCGCCATTTCGGTCGGGTCATTCTGGTCTTCATCAATCCAGACACGCCCACCCAAAATCGCCCCATCGGCCTTGAAGGTGCGCATGGCCGCGTTGCCGCTTTCCAGCATGAACTTCAGGTTCGCCGCAGAGAACGGCTTGTCCACGAATTCCAGATAGGCTTTTTCCATTGCCTCATTGATAAAGTCAGCCGTCCGGCGCACCGACAGGAACACCCACAGGTCATCGCTGGTCGCAGCGCGGTTGCCCCAAGTGATGAAACCGGACCCCATGTTGATGATGGTGCCCACGTGGTTTTCGTTCAGGTAGTTCGCCTGCGCACCGTAAGTCACGGTGCGTGACGCGCCGCCGATGCCGTTGATGGGCTTGTTTGACAGGGAATGCCAGAACCCAAGGTTGGTATCGACGCGGGCCTGCACCCCGGCAAAACGGGCCGACGCGGGCCGCGCCACATAGGCGTTCGTGTCGGTATCCCAAACCAGCACCTTGGGGTCCACAACATAGACACGCTGCGACCCGATCAAGGCGCGATAGGCCAGCGCATCGGCATCGGTGGTGTCCGGACCATCAACAAAGGCCACGGCCTTCAGTTCGTTCAGAACTCCGACCAACTCAGCCACCACAGGGTTGGCGGTCACACCGTCGCCACTGGTGAAGCCGGGTGCCGCGATAAGCCGGGGCTTGATGCCAAGTTGTGCTTCGGCCTTCTTCAGCGCGTGAACGCCGGTCAGCGTGGTCGCATCCCCCACCAGATTGGATTGGGTCGCGGCAAGGTCAGCACCTTCTTCGACGCGGATGACCACGGTGTAAGCGCCAATCTGGTCAAATACGTCATCCACCGCATCTTTCAGGGTGCCCGTGTCGCCAAGGTCAACTGCATCCTTGGGCGTGCCCTTTAGAAGAACAGGGGTGTTCAGCGGAAACTTGGTTGCGTCCGCATCGGGTGCCGTGCCCAGAAGGCCGACAACCGCCGTCTGCGCGATCTGCACCAGAACGGGGGTTTCATTGGATTCCGCCAGTCGCGTGCCGTGGTGGAAACTTGCAAAAGCCATTGCTTTCTCCTTTGCCAAAAGAAAACCCGGCACGCATCTGCCGGGCTTATCCCGGCTTCCACCGGGGTCGGGTTATGGGCCGTTCGGCCCGCTCAGTAGCTTGCCGGTTCCGCCAAGCCGTTCGTTACGAGTTCTTGATTGATGCTGACCGCATCGCCTTCTGCGCGGTAGAGTTCGGCAAGCCAGCGGCCATATTTGCCTTTGCCCGTGCCGTCTTTGTAGGTCCGCATCACGATGTCTTTGCCGAGGATTTCGCGCCGCAGCCAATCGCGGGACACCAGCCCATCCGGGCGTTCGACCCCGCGCATTTCCGGCGCATCAATCCCATAGAGGCGAACCTTGACCTTCTTCAGCCAAGCATGAAACCCAAGGTCCACATCAACGGTGATGGTGTCCGCGTCATAGACATCCGTGACGCGGGCCTTGTAGACATACATCAGCCTGACCGAGCCGCGATAAGCGCTTGAGATACGGCAGTGCTGCGCTCTTCAATGTCGGCAATCACTTCACCCATGCCTTTGGCCATGGCCGGAATGATGACTTCACCGGCTTCAATTTTCTGAAGAAACGAGGTGCTCACAGCCACCATATCTTGGCCCCCGGCTAGTTTGCCAAGCGCATCCAAAAACGCCTTCTTGAAATCGGTGTAATTTCCGGCACTTGCCATGGCTGTGGTTAGGGCAGCGATCCCGAGTGTAGACAGCGCGGCAGCATCAGCGGTTGTTCCAAGCATAGAAAGCGGGTCGCCCGCGTTTTGCTCAATACGCTGCCGAATGCCAGAGCGCACCGCTTCCGCTTCAGCGGCCCTAACTTCTTCAATGGTTGGTATCTGTTCCATTTTCTTGTCCTTATCTCAAGTGCACCTTGACGCTTGAAACGCCAAAAGAAGAGTTCCCGCCAAAGGTCATGATTTCTTGCGAGGGAGTGTTCTCGTCGATCCCATTTGCAGCCACATATGGGTCATTCTTGAACCGGGCCATCAAAACGCCACCAGTGTTTGCGCCCGGAACCACCAGAATTGGCAATTCATAGGAGTAAACACCATAAGACCAAGCGCCCACATTAAGTGGATCAACTGCCTGGTCTGCCAGTGCGGTGTTGATGTCTTCTGTTGAAGTGCCAGTGCCAACCAACACGAATTCGATACGAGACGAACACTTGTCGTTCCCATATTGCGGATCTTCATAATATCCGGGCGCAGCGACATACATTCGACTGAGATTGATAACCGCACGGTAAGACGCCGCGTTCATCGTGTAGAAATACGAACTCAGCGAAGGCGTCACAGCGAACCATTCGGTTCGCGTGTTGTCGGCAGGGTCAGCGACCGCTCCGGCTGTTGTTTTGGCATAAAGCGTGGCAGGATCGTATAGCTTTTCCGCCGCCACAGTTAGCTTACTAGTGGCCGAAGCAAGAAAGCCGTCAACCTCTGCCTCTTTCGCCGCGACACGCGCATCAATGTCAGCACGGCTGCCCTGAAAGTAGGTCAGTAGTTCTTCAGCCGTTGCCGTCTGGCGCAACAGCGCTTCATGGGTGGTTTCCACCATCAGTAGTCTCCTGTGATGTCGCGGATGCGGTCAGCAAGGCGCAAATTTTCCAGCGCATTTTGCATCGCGAAGGTTGAAAGGGTTGCGATTTCGCGGGTCATCAAAAGCGTCAGCGGCGGACCAGCGGACACGATGTTGATGCTGTCCGGATCAACCGCTTCCAGCACCAGTTCCAGCGCGATGGCCGCGCGGGAAATTTCCGATTTCCAGATAAGGGCCTGCGTGGGGTGCGATGCGACGGCGAACAATGTGCCATCATCCATGAAAAAACCGACTTCCTTAATGTAGAAATCACCAGCCCCTTCGACCACGAATGAAATGTCAGTCTGCCCATTGCCTACGTCGCGGGCATCCTGAATGGCCACACGCTGGCGTTCTTGGGTCAAAGCGGTTTGCGTGGCTCGGCCAAGCGCATTGGTCGGCACGGCATATCCGGTGCTGCCAACGGCAACATGGGTGATGTCCACCGCAAAGCCACCTGTCTTCGCAGACAACGCGGCAGTGAACCCGGCCTCAGTGATGACCGGGGTGAATGTCTCTGACATGATGGTTTCCTTACGTTCAGGCGAATTTCGCTTTGGTCACCGAAATCGCGGATGTGTGCCCAGCTACACCGGGGGCGCTGGTCAGATGCGGCTCCTGCTGAACCAACTTCATCCTAAAGCGGGCAAAGCCGATGCTGGAGGCATGCACAGCCATCCGCGCAGGCTGGGGCCGCAGCTTGGCACCCACTGCCATAATGAAGCCCCGCGACACGGGCGCGGCCCGCTGGACCACTGACCGGATGGCGTGAACCATCTTTTCGTTTATGAACACCTCTTCATCCGAATAGAGCGCTCTCCCCGCATAGGCCGTGACCTTGAAGGTGCCGGGGCCTTCGCTGTCCGGATCGTCAAACCATTCCAGCAATTCGGTGCGCACATCAAAGGCTTCAAGCGCCCGCTTGATGGCAAACGGGGACCCCTTGAAGCGGTGGACCTCCGCAGCAATCGCGATGACGTTTCGCTTGATGCCGTCGGGCCAATCCATGTCCCAGACATCCACAGATTCTTCCCATGCCAGATGGTCCAGCAAGGCCACATCAACCGACCAAGGGTCTTTGGTAATCATCTGGACCGGAAGCGCGAACAACCGCTCTTCCAAGATGTCCATTGCTTTTGCAAGCGGGGTCGCCGTTTCCGGCAACAGATGGTCCTGAATATCAAACATCGCGCCAGCCCCCGGATACTGACTCCACTGTCAGATTGATTTCTGTGCAATGCGGTGACTGGAACGGCCCAATCTCGATATTGGCAGCAGGCGAAGTCAGTTCGACATCCACCACACCGTTGACCGACAACGCCGCAGCAATCGACGTGCGGTACAGTTTGCGACCGATGCGCAGGCGATTGTTGACAAATGCCGATGCCGCTGCCTGCGCGGCCTCCACAACCGCCGCCGCTGTTTCCGGCGTGGTCACGTGCAGAACCGCATCAATGGTATAGGTGACCGGCTGCGCTGAAATCACGGTTAGCTTGTCAGCCACCGGGCGGCGCTTGTCCGCCGTGCAATTGGCAAAGACAGCATCCAGCAGGTCAGCACCCGCTGTGCCATCGCCCTCACGCGATAGGACAACCATCTTGGGTTCCGCAGGTGGAATGGGCGGGTCCAAGTCATGATTTGGCCCATAGACCACAACGTCAACCACGCGGTCATCTGCATCCAAGGCCCAATACACATATGACCCTTCGGTGCCGTGCGGTGAATACGCCTCGATGACCAACTGGATGCGGGCGCGAAACGCCTCGTCATCTTCATAGATGAAGGTGCTTTCATCTTTTTGACCGACCACCCGGCGCACCACGCCACGGTTCGCGCCGATCTGGTCAAGGTCAGCACCACGGGCGGTGGACAGGAACACGGACCGCACCGCTTCATTGATGCGGTTTTCCATGTAGAGTTCGCGGGCCGCGCCAGCCTCATTCAGATAGCGCATCGGGCTGGACGCAATATTGCGGGCCAAACCCATCACCTCGGCAACCTTCGGCGCGTCGAAGACCTCCGACAACTGCGCTTCCAGTTCAACCAACCGCGCCTCCAGAATGGCGTCGAAGTCCAGCGTGCCGATTGCGGACGGGTCGGGCAACGTGGTCAGGTCAAGCGCTGCAAAGCGGCTCATGCGGCAAGACTCCAGTTGTCCACCCGGTCGCGCAGAACGCGGATGGTTTGGGTTTCATCATCAACAGTGGTCAGGTCGCCCATATGGGCATTGGGGCGATGGTTGCCGGTCAGGACCATCGTGATGACCCCGCTTTCCAGACCTTCCACCTGCACATCTGTCATTTCAAATCGCGGTTCCCACCGCTCCAACGCTTCAGCCACAGCGACATAGAGCGACAGAACATTGGCTTCATTCATGGGCGCATCGACCAAGGCCGGAACCTCCGACCCGAATTCACGCCGGAAGACGCGGGTGTTCAGCCGCGTGGCAAGGATGGTCTGGATGCTTTGCACCACATGGTTCCACCCTTCGACCGCGCCTCCGGTATCGTGGTTCAGGTCCATGCTGACTTAGGTGTCCGCTTTGTCCGACTTCGCATCAGCCGCCGAATCCGGCTTGGACCTCGCCGCCGCTTTGATCGCGACAGGCTTCAGCCCCGTGCCATAGGGCGGCAGATAGTATTTTGCCTGCGCTGGCGTCATCGGGATGATTTCACCTTTCGCGCGGTGCAGACCACCGATTTCCCGCGCAGTCGTCACTTCATAATCCGCCACAGCGGTGTCTTTCTGGTCAGCCATTTTCAACTCCTTGGATTTGGGCTATCCGCCCGCAAACACGTCACCAGACCCGCTGGCGACACTTGACCCGCAGTCAACCGGGTCACCGATGCGCCCAACTTGACGCCCGTTCACAAAAACTGTCCCAGAACCGCTTGCCAGCGCACCAGCATGGGTTTCTGGTATCGCAGGGCACGTATGAGGTGCCCACGCATCGCCTTGGCGGTGAACGGCAATGCCATTGGCATAGACATCCCCGCTGCCTTGCGTGCTGCCACGCGGTGGCCAGCAACCGTGGCCTGTGCAGCTATCTCCCTTTCTGGTGACCGCAGGCATCAGTTCAGGTCTATGCGCGGCGAATTCAGAACGATACCGCCACCGGTTAGGGTCACCGTGCTTGCGCCAACCTTCAGAACCATGGCCGCGCCACCACCACTTATGGTCACGCTGGCGGCACCAACGGACGCCAAAACATATTCATCACCAGCACCGGATGGCCGACCGTTCGCATCAGAATTCAGGCTTCCCTGAATGCTGGCATCGTGAAGGTCACCCGACTCGGAATAGACCTTAACCTGCTGCCCCTTTGACGGCGGGTTGTGCGTCTTGTTTGACCCCGCCGCAGGCTCTTCCCAAGGTATCCAGCCTGTAAGAAATGGTTCATCACCATCCTGAAGGCGCACACGGGCCAGCCCATTGGCCGCGTCAACCTCTTCGACCACACCCGTGCGGGACTGCGACCGGATGCGGCGTTCAAGTTCACTCACGCGGCGGCGCAGGTCATCAATGATTTCCGGCAATCCCGCCATCAGCCCGGCTCCGCAAGGGCCGTGGCGTCGGTTACAACCACGTCACGACCGACACCGCCGAAGGTGTAAAGCCGCAGCGACTGCGCATCGCGCGTGGTCATGCCTGTCAATTTCTCAAACGGCGGATAGGGCAGGTCATCTGCATCGCCCAGCAACTGCTGGAACAGTTCAAATTGCGGATGATCTACCGCCTCCATAAGCGCCATGAAACGTGGCCATGGCCCACCTTCAGGAAGCGGCTGACCGTGGCGCGGGTCGGCAAATACATCGACCGTTACCTTGGTTTGCCCTGCCGCCAGCCTCACGTTTTCAGCAGAACTGCTGGACCGCAGATGCTCCTTCGCGACATACATCTGAACGAAATCCCCAAAGACCTGCGCCCACTCATTATCCGGATCCACCAGCACGCGACCAATCTGGACATCCAGCGCATCAAGGATTGCCTCCAGCCCCGCATCCGTCGCCGGGAACAAATCGACAATCTGCGTTTCGCCGGTTTCTTTGTTGGTTTCAGCCATGGTGACAGACACGCCACAGTTGAACATGATGTCCACGCGCCCGTTCGACCGCAGACCGGATTGCCCCATGTCTTGGCTCTTTGCCGCGTCGGTATAAACGGCGATGAAGGGGCGCTGCTGGTCACTGCGCAGCTTGCCATCCGCCGTTTGGTCGATAGCCGAAATCTGGCTATCCAGCACATTATCACCGACAAGCGTGCCGCCAGCCTTCAGAGCCTGAACCGCAGCGATGCGCAGGGCCATCATGGTCAAAGACATCAGCTTGCATCCCCAAGTTCGCAAATCAGCCGCAGGTGCGACCGATCATCAACAGAAAGCACTTCAAAGACGGGCTGGCCATCACGGTCCAAGGCCACCAGCTTGTCATGCTTTTTCACAACGAGGTCAGGATAGGTGGCGCGGTCGATGCGTAGATAACCCCCATCGGCCATGACTGAAGAACGTGCATTATTGCCGCGCCCAAAGTTCATGCCTTCGGGTTCACGGTCACCCGTCCGTAGAACGGCGGAAATCTCTGCCTTCTGCCGGTCAGCGTCCGGAACACCATCCTTCAGAGGAAGCAGGCGGACAGTTTCTGCCCACACTTCATCCACTTCGGCCATCAGGTCTTCACGCAAGGATCGGTCCATCAGGCGGCGGGCTGCAGTTCTGCCAGCGCGGTTACCGCTTCATCCATTTCCTTGGTCAGCGCTTCCCATTCTGGATGGCCCTCTGTCATGCCTTCCATCCGGGTGTTCAGGCCATCGACACGTTCCTGCGCGGCTTTCAGCTTTGCCGTCGCTTCAGCAGCCGCCTTTTCAGCTTCCGACTGTCCGCCTGCGGGCTTCTTGGCAGCGGGCTTTTTCTTGGGCGCATCGCAGAACGCAGCATAGCCATCCTGAACCACATGGTTGGCGTAGCCTTCTGGCAATTGAACGGGTTCACCCACATTCATCTTTTGGTCATTCTCTGCACCAAGGACATCGGCGGGAACGGTCGCATTGCTCTTGAAAGCAACCCACTTCTTTTTCTGTGCCATCTTCATCTCCTGTTTCGGCTGAATTCCAAAACGCCAGCGGCGCTTGGGGATGCAGCCAAAGGCCCGGCGGAAACCACCGGGCCTTGCTTCACTGTCCTGAGCCTGAAACGCTCAGGCGATTGTCAGCTTCTTCAGCACGCCGGGCCGGGTGCAGAGCGAAATCGCGTTCATCTGACTGTCCAGATGATAGCCCTTGTCATTGTATTTCGCCTTCATCCGGGTGTAGCGGGGCAGGCCAACGGTGTTGGGCAGGCCGTTCCAGTCACCGGGGCCAAAGCGCGTGATGAACAATTCCGGCACGCCGACCGGGAACACACGGGCTTCATCCGCAGCAATGAAAGCCGAACCGCCATTTGCCAAAGTCGCCTTTTTGCCAGTGCGGTAACGCTCAAACGTCACTTTACCGACGCGGAAGACATCGGGCGCACCGTCGCGCAACTGGTAGCCTTGGTTGTCGGCAAGGAAGGTCTCACGCACTTCCTTTTGTTCCCAAAGGTAGTCATGGAAATCGCGGCCACACATCGCATGTATGTGGTCATAGGCTTCATCCAGTTCGTCTTCGACAGCATAGACCACATCCTTTTTGATCTTGCTGGCGATGCCCGCCACTTGATTGTCGATGCCAAGTGCAATCGGCGCAGGCACCGCAAGGCCGAAGCGGTCGTACAGATTGTGCAGAACCTTGCCCTTGCCGGACAGGATGATGCCCTTGATGGCACCGACGCGCTGGTGTTCCAACGTCGCATCCAGCGAACGCGCATGGCGCTGCAGCTTGGAGTCGACGCGGTTTTCCATCACTTCCAGTTCGTCATCGGAACCGAACATTTTGACGCCCTGAATTTCGTCAGCATTGACGGAATCAGGGATTTCAAAGTGGTCGATTTCGAAGGTGATGCGGCGGCGGTCTTCGCTGTCATCCAGCGCATTGCCAGCCGATCCGCGCGGCGTCGGCTCGATCAAGTCCAGCTTGCCATCCTGTTCTTCGACCTTGATGGCATCGGTCGAAACGCCATCTTCATCGAACAACGGCTCGTCACCGACGCGCAACGCCCCGACCTGACCGGGGACAAACGGCTGTTTGTTGATAGCCGCCGTCAGTTCAACAATGGTGAATTCATCTTCCATGGGTGCCTCCTTAGCGCACGCGGATGCCGACAGCGTTCAGCTGCGCAACCTTGGCATCAGTTTTGGTTTGGTCATCCACCGATGCGTCAAACGACAGCATGGGCAGCTTGGCTTCAGCGTCACGGTCAATGGCCGTGACTTCCACCGCTTGGTCCGTGGCATCGACACCATAGGCCAGAATGGCCATGGCGGTTTCGGCACCCTCTTTCCCGGCCATTTCGGCATCAGGTGAGGCAACATATTCGCCGGTCGCGGCAATTTTGCCAATCACCGTGCCAGCGGCCAATTTGCCAGAGCCGTTTGCGATGGTGACGATGCTGCGCGAACGGCGACCTGCGGCCTCCGACAGCAGAAACGCCAGATTGCGGGTTTGCATGGTTGCACTTTCCATGGCTTATGCCTCCTTTCCGGAACGGCGGGCGGCATAGATGCCCCCGGTGTTGATGGTTGCCTTGGCTTTCTTGCCGTCACCCGGTGCGGGTTGCGCCAAGTCCGCTGCAGCACTGCGGCTGGCCTGATACCCAGCAGGGTCCGGCGTATCGTCGCCTTCAGCCTTGGGTGCGTCCGACGCTGCGGCCTGCAGCTTCGCAATCGCGTCTTCAGCAGGCATGTCAGTTTCATAGGCAAGGTCAGCCGCCAGCGTCGGAAACGCTTTGGCCTCTTCGCTGGTCATGATGGCCTTAATGCGGGCCTTCACATCATCAGCGCCGGTCACATCAGTGCCCGATGCCGGAGCCGGATTGGCGGGTGCCGCACCCGCCGCTTGTGGTTTTGCCATGGTCGGTTTCTCCTCTTCATGGTCCGGGGGTTGCACGGCAGACGCCGCTTGGTGTGCCGCTGCTTCGAAGGACCACTTTTCCTTCTTCGCCTTGGCGACGAGTTTCTTGGGGGCTTGGGCGTAAACCCGGTAATCGAAAGCAGCGACCGCATTGGCGCGACCACCCTCCGTCGCCGTGGCAAACCCACGTTCCACAGCTTCTTCACCGGTCAGCCAAAGTTCGGCCCTCATCTCTTCGCGGATGCCATCAGCGTCTTCGCCCGACTGTTCCGCGTAGATGTCAGCCATCAGGTCAGCCAGCTTGTTCAGCTGGTCGGTCGATTTTTCATGGTCACCCGCATTGCCCCAAGTGAATTTGGCAGGGTCATGAATCATCATCAGCGCACCTGACCGCATGGTGATGGTGTCGCCAGCCATGGCGATCACGGACGCGGAAGACGCAGCAATGGCATCAACGACAACTGCCACTTCACCACGATGGGCCTGCAGCGCATTGTAAATCGCAATGCCGTCATCGGTGTAACCACCGCCGGAATTGATGCGCACGGTGATGTCAGCGTCCCGGCCAAGCATCGCCAAAGCGTCGATGACTTGGGTTGCCGTGAACCCTTCATCCCAAAAGTCTTCACCGACGAACCCGTAAAGAACGAGTTCGCCATCCACCAAGATGGTCATTCCAATCTCCTTGTCTGTCAGGTCCAGCGAACGCGCTTGGCGTATCTGGTGCGCTTTGCACCGCCCTTTGTCCGGGCGCATTCGGCCTCATATTGAGCGATCAACTTGGAAAGCCGCGCATCATTCGCCCGCATGAACGTGACTTCTTCGCCGTCGATGCGCACGGTTTCACGCACACCGCCGGTCGCCAGCTTCAGCTGCATCTTTTTGAGCGCAGCCAGAACATCGCAAGGGCGGGTGATGTCGATGACATCTGCGCCGATGCGCACGGTATTGGTCACGCTCATTCAGTCGCCTCCAGTTCCAGAACCGGCTGTGCAGAACGGGCCGCATAGGGCGATTCCATTCCCTCTTCGACGTAACGCTGATGCAAGCGCTGCCGACGCTCAAACAGCGCGTCAGCATCAATGCCCAAGTCACCGGTTTCGTCTTCGACAGACGAGGTGCCATTGCGCATGCGCTCTGAAGACGCTTTGGCAGATTTCAAATCATCAGCCGTTGGCTTTGGCGGTCCCTGCCAGTTCGCAACGCACACACGGTCACGATTTGCCCGGAAGACGCGATAGCCACCCTTGAACGGAATGCGGCCTTCGCCAATTTCTTCATCAAGCCAATTGCCATAGACAGCCTGACACATCGGCGCGGCGATGCGCTCCCGTCGCCGCATCACAACCGACCAGATGCTGGAGTTTTCCATCCGCACGCTGGAATAGGTCGCCTTGGAATAATCCATGGTCAAACCGCCATAGGAGCAGCCGATGGTTCGCGCCATGTCGCGGGCGAGACTGTTTGAGAACGGCAGGAAATCCTGCCCCGGAACCCGCGCCGTTTCCAGCCCCAGCTTTTCACCCGGTCCAAGATGGGACACTTGCGGGTCCGCCCCAACCGAGATTTTGCTTTCAGCGGCACGGTCCAACTGCGCACCAAGGAAATCCAGATATTCTTGGCCGTATGCCTTCCCGACATCCCCGCCTTCTTCCTTCAGAACCTCCAAAGCCTCATAAGCATCTTGGCTTGGCGCTTCGCTGGTCAACGTGATGGCAAACACGGTTTGCAGAATGGCCATCTGCAGTGTTGCATCATCCAGCATTTCCGCTTGGATGTGCTTGCGAAAGGCCGGGGCCAATTGCGAAATCCCACGAACATCCGTGGCATCCATTGGGTCAAAGATGTGCATGACCAATGGTCGGCCATCGGCGTCAAAGGCAGCATAGTCGCGCTTGCTCTTCACCCCACCTGACGTGGTGTGGAACCGGTAGGACACCGGACGGCCTTTGCCGTCATGACGGACACCCTGATAAAGCCCTTCAGTCGGGCTGGTATCCTGAACCAAGCGCGACGGGGGGACCAAACACAGCTTTGTTCCGCTGGTGATGCCATAACGGGCGCGGTCCGGTGCCGTGAAAAAATCAAAGACGCCGGTCGCCTCGCCGTAGGCGATATGCCAGCGCAACCCGATGTCCACCATCTGGGGGCCGGTCAGCTTGCCACGCATGTCGCATTCGCGGGCGCTTTTCCAGAATGACTGCCAGCGCTTTTTGACCAAGCGAATCCAGTCAGCCTTTTCTTTGTCGTCATAGTCCAGCCCAGACAAATCCGGGTCAGGCGCGATGGTCAGGCCAACCCCAACCGTATCTGCTAGAACTTGGTCGGTTGCACCCTTCAGACGCCCGGAGTTCTGGATAAGGTCCATGGCCAGACCTGCTGCCCGCTGCCATGACCGGCGTACATCTTCCCGATGACTGGTCAGCGAAGCTGGACGCGAGGCGATGACACCACTTTTGGTGTCGCGCAGGTAACGAGCGGTTGGACGCGCCGACTTTGTGGCCGCGACCAAAGGCGTTCCATCTGGCTTGATAAGTCCGCTCATCGCGTTCTGTTTCTCCACTTCGACCGGGCCTGCGCTTTTGCGTCAGGCGGGGTCGGTTGTTCTTCCGGCTCAGCGTCCTGCGTATCGGCACGGGTCACCATCAGCAGGTCTTCAAAGTCGCCCTGAACATCTTCAGGCGGACGTTCGCGGTCAGCCATCAGCTTGTCCCATTCGGTATCCGGAAGGTTGCGAACTCCCAGGCGGATGGCGGCAGCTTCGGCCTGCAAATGAGTGTCCAGCCCCTCGTTCGCTTGGGCCGGGTCTTTCACCCACAGATACCGGGTGAAGCCCGATTTCGCCTTTTGGGCCTTGCGCGTTTCTGCGGTCAGCTGACGGTAGAATTCATCTTCCAGCCCCTTTGGCAGCGCGATGAAACCGCGCTCTTCCGGGTCGGTCTTCTTCAGGTTCCGATACAGGCCCATCTTCAAAACCGACGATGCGAAGTTGAAGAAACGCTTCGAATACCGGACCAGCTTGCCCCGGCGGTTTCGCTCTTTCTTGACCTGCGCCAACAACGGCGCACTTTCTGGATGCACACCGCGAACCATGATGACGCGGCTTGCCGGATGCCGACGCGCCCAATCCCACACATCTTCGGTGTAGGCGTTGCCGTCGATGGCCAGTAGGTCGATTTCAACCTTGCGGCCATAAGCATTCCGAAAGCCCTGCTTGAGTAAGCCGTTCAGTTTCGTCTGACATTGTTCGTCAGATATGTGCCCGGCAAACACGCCATATTCCACGATGGCCCGGCGCTTATTCTGCCCCCACGCAACCACCTGCCATTCAACGCGGTCACCCTGACAGTCAACGCCGCACGTGACGAGCGGATAACCTGCAGGAATGGTGCCGTGGGCATAATCCGATTCCGATGCCCGGTCGCGGATGTCTTCCCAAGGCGGCGCTTCGCCCAAGACGCGATAGGCTTTGCCCACAACGTCATTCCAGAAAGTCTGCTCCTTTGGCGGGTCGCCCTTGGCTGCAAGCCAAGCCCGTGCGATCCGCTCAAACGACTGCAAAGGCGAATAGGCCGACCAAAGATAGAACGAACGGTGATACCGCTTCTGACTTGGGTTCGACGCCCGCCACTCCACATGCGGAATGATTTCGGCGCGGTGATGATCCTCTATCGCGCAGCCACAATCTGGACCCTGACAGGTGAAATGCGCACGTTCCGGATGCTCTTCATCCAGACTTTGCAGCATGTTCTCCCATTCCAGCACCTGCATGAAACCGCAGTGTGGGCAGGGCACATAAGGAAACTCTTGCGACCCGGCTTCAAAGTTGTTTGTGATCCGGCACCCCGGAATGACCATGGGTGTCGAAATCTTGAATATCTTGGCGAACTCGCGACCCTGACTGCGGCTGTCCGCTTGGTTTTCCGGGTCGCCCGCGCTGTTCATGTCCCACTTGGCAAGGTCATCCTGAACCTGCCGGGACATGGACACCTGACTAAGCGAGGCGGGCGAGTTGGCCCCTGAAATCAGAATGGCACCGCGACCGTCGCGGCGCTCTTTGTAGAAAACCGAATCCTGCCCGTCACGAGCCTTCATCGGGAAGATACGCCGCAACGCCGATGTGCCTTTCAGCATCGGCTGCAGTTTCATCTTCGACCAACGGCGGGCATTCTCTTCGGTCGGGTGGACGTAGAGAAAATCGCCGGGGTCCATATCCATCGACCCGCCGGTGAAAATGTTCGCCAGAACCGTCCCGCCCAGCTGTGCCGACTTCGCCAATGACGTGATGCGGCATGGGTCTTCCGGTGACAGCGCCCGCAAGATTTCATCGAAATAGCGGAACCGCTGGCGGTTGTACGGCCCGGAAAACTCACTTTCCCGTTCCGAAAATTCAATGTTCTCTTCAGCCCATTTCAGATAATCGACTGGCGGCGGCGGGTCCAAGACATCCGCCATCACATCGTAAACCATCCATTCCGCGCTGGTGACAGCAACATCCAACATCAGGCATCAAGCTCCACGTTCGTGGTGACCTCCTTTGGCGTCTGTTCAGCAAGCGCCCGCTGCTTCATCGTCGCCGTCTTACGCACATTGCGGAATTCGTTCTTCAGCAGGTGCAGTGCATCGCGCTGCGGAACATCAAACTGAGACGCAAGAGCCGCCGCGAAGTCGGTCAACGCACCTTCGAAAATCTGCATCATCATGCCAGCCACACGGGTCATCTGTTCCCGTGCATCATCCGCTGACATCAGCATGCCTTGCCGCAGTGCCTCTTCGGAGGCACCAATCCGGTTTTTGCGCAGCTGTTCTTCAAGCCGCGCGGCAATCAGCAAGTCCTGAACCGAATTACCTTTCGGCTGGACAACCGCCGGAGCATCAGCCGCAGGTTCAGGCGCGGCCTCCGAATGCCCTTCGCTTGGAAGCTCCAGTTGCGCGGGCGGGTCTTCGGTTGCAGGGGCGGACGCTGGTGCCGCGCCATCAGGCGCAGCCGTGCGGGTGCCGATGCCATTGCCAAGCGACTGCCCAAGGTCGCGGTTCACGCGCACCTGTTCAACCGCGATGTGAAAGATGACCTTGCCCTTTTTGCCGGGCTTGGTGAACGCATCGTCGCGCAGGATGTCTTTGGTTTTCCACTGACTGACAGCCGCGCGGCTAACCCCCATTTCCCGTGCGAATTCCGCCTGTGACAATTCCCTTTGTGCGGCTTCCATCTTTGCCCCGTTCAGTCCGTGGCCGGTCGGGCTGATGTGTTAAGCACCCGGCGTTAAGCGAACCCCCATGTGTTAAGGCTTTCAAAAACCCGTCTGACTACCGAACCCTCGGGCGCTTACCGCACCGCGTGCCGTCCGGACGGGCTACGGTCCCTAGTCCTGTAAAGGCCATCAAAGGCCCAACGACCGGCTGATTTCGTGATCCAATCGACGCGGCAACTGTTGTTCCACTGTGCGTTCAAACGCATCGCGGGTCGCACCGTCCACCATCTCTGCCGCGATGACCACGCCGGACTTCTGCTTTTCCAAGTCCGTGCGATTGCCAACCCGAAGGAAGACATGACCGCCCATGTTCAGAGCCACACGGCCACGGGCAAAGCTACCACCCTTCAGGAACGTGCTTTCGTACAGCTGGCGCTTACCTCGAACGAACGCGGTCACACCCTTGCGCGTCTCACGCGGCTTGAAGAACTTCAGGGAAACATCCCCGCCCGCCGCTGTCATAGTATAGTTCAGGTCGGTCCATGTAGACCGCTTCACCTTCACCGCCCGGCGGATGGTCTTCTGTGGCAGGCCCGTTTGTTTGGCCAGTGTGCGCACCACTTGGGTTCGCGCCATATCGCCCGTGCGGTTCAAAGCGCGGTTGACCGCCTTGGGTGCGTCAGCCCCCAAAGCCCCCAGCATGTTTTCGAACTGCTGCAGGCCCTTCACATCAATGTCGCCAACGCTGAACATCACGGCCTCCGCAAATCATTAGCGCGGGCCGGGACCACCTAACCCCGGTAACGCCCCGAAGACGGCAGACGGTGGCTTTATTGCATTCCCGCACTTAAAACAAAAGGCCAGCCGCAGAGTTTCCGCGACCGGCCTTCAAACCAAATGGGGAATTATCCGATGGGTTAAATCACAGCCTCCGTCGTTGGCGTTCAGGTTTGACAAACGTCACAAATGAAAAAGGCCCGCGCTTTGCAGCCGGGCCATCGGACGGAGTAACATCGTGTGCGATCTGGTGGCTTTCATTCGCCTAAATCACAACGTGCAATGCCGGAAGCGGCATGTGCCCCACCTACTCGGTCTAACTGCATCGGGTTTGCACCCTTCCGTCAGGGACTTGGTATTAGTGGTGGAATCACTGTTAACTCCGACACCGCACGTGCGTCAATCCCCCTTAACAATTCGAGATTTCACTTAACACCTTCGGATTGAACCGCCTCCAACACGTCGCTGCGGATTTCCGTGACCACCTCACCGCCAAGAATATCCAGCGCCGCTTTCACGGTTGGACCGCTGACATCAATGACCCGAACATGAACACCTTCAAGCGGACCAACGGCCACCCGGACGGTATCCCCCGCCGCGAACTCACACCCGGTTTGCATGTAGCGATGGCAGGCTGGCGACAGATGACCGCCACCCCATTGGCGCATCAACCGCATGACCCGCGCGGGCGGGATGTAGACGGGGCGACCGCCTGTGCCCATCACGCCAGTGACCACATCGAGGTCCATTAGGTCATGCCATCGGCTTTCGCCAACGGGCCAACCAACAAACAACCAATCCACCAGCAGCGGCTGTGACACCAGATGCTTTTCAGGGGTGAAGCGGTTCTTGCGCCGCAGCACCTTCTTCACCGGAAGGAAGACTTCGAACCCGGCACGGCGCAGGATGTGTTCGGGCAGGAATACCCGGTCACCTGTGCCATCGACCCGCCGCTTGCGGGCACGGCCCTTGCGGTCACGGTAGGCTTCGAACTCACCACCGATGGTGATGGTGCGAATGCCTCCCACCTGCTTTCGCTTCACCCGAACGGCAAACCACTGCATTTCCTGCGCTTCGATTTTCTGCATCAGCATGCCGCGCCCCCCGTTGCGGGGGCCAAGGCCGCGATGTCACGACACTTCTGAAGCGCTTCCAATCGGCGCTGCCGCCATGTCTGTTTGTCTCGGCTCAGATATTCACCTTTGGCCAAAGCCTCTTCGCAGCGGCGCATGTCGCGCAACGCATTGTCAGCCCGGTCTTTGATTTGCGACACCACAAACCGATTGGGCCACATCCGCGTTCGCTTCACATCAGCCAGCAGTTCAGGTGCCCAACCTTGGTCAATGGCATCGCGCCCAAGCTGTGACGCGAAGACAGCCCGCAACAGGGGCGATGCACTGTCACCCGGCGGATGAATATGCCCCACCCATGTCAGGATGTTGTTGGCGATTGGGAAGCGATCACGGGACGGCCCACTTGGGTTTGCCGCCGCCTGTTCTTCCAAGGCCATCAAGCTGTCTTCAGACATATAAGCCAGCCGCGCACAAAGGTCGGCCACCATGTCTTCAAAGCCCTTTTTCGTCAGCGTGGTAGGTCGCCCCAATCCCCGCTTCATCAATGGGTCAATAAGCACCTGCTTGACCCTCTTTTCACCGTTTGCCTGTTCAGCACTGTCCATCGGCTCTTGCCCTTCTTCTTTGCATCTGCCCCGGTCTCAAATGGCGCTTGGTTGGTATTGGGGCGCTTGTGGCAATTTCGTTTTTTTATATTTTCTTCTTCTTTCCTTTCAGCCCGGAAGAAATCGGAACGAACGAGGCGCAAAACGTGCAAAATCCATCCCAAACCTTCCGTTTTTCTTCCGGTTTCCTTCCGCGTTCTTTCCAAGTTCCTTCCGCCGGAAGAAACGCGGAAGGATGTCAGCCGCTGATTTCGGCCTTCCAGTCGATGCCTTCCTGCGCCAGAGAGAACGCTTCCAGAGCCTTTCGGATCATGGGCGGGCGGCGCTGACCCAAGGTGTCAAAATGGTCCACCAAGAACTGGTCAAACTGCAGCACCATCACCGCATCTTCGGTCATGCCCTTGGGCGCACCGGCCCGCAGCATCTTGTCAGGCAGCGCCTCCAGCCGCTTGCGTTCGCGTTCAGCCTCACGCTTGGCCAACCGTTCTTCCCGCAGCCCAAGCGCGTCCTGCGCAATCTTCAGCACCACGGGGTGATAGAGCCGCACATGGCCGTTGTCGCATCGGCATTGCTTCCAGTTGTAGAGGGGGCCAATCGGGCGCTCCATCAACCGCCGCCACTCTTCCAGTGACTCGCCCGCCAGCCGCGCCAGAATGCGTTCATCGACAGGCAAGGTGCCAACCGGGTCTTCTTTCTGCGCAATGTTGAACAGGTCGAACCCGACCGCGCGAACCTCTTTGTCAGCCAGCAAGCGAAACTCTGAATGCAGCCACCAGTCAAACCGCCATGTCATGAAGAAATGGCTGTCCAACCGCTCACCCGAAGGAATGGGGTATTCATACAGGTCATCGCTATCGACCAGCCTGATGGTCTTTGCCGCGTCAGTCATTGCGAAACCCCCAGAGCCGGAATTTCGCGTGGTGCCAAACTCCTTTGAGCGTTCAGCGCTTGCCCATAAGCGGTGACGTACTTCCGCATTGAGGTTCGCTTGCCAGCCACAAACTCTTCACCCTTGCGAACAGCTAGGCGTCTATTTTTTGACAGCCAATTGATCGACCAATAACCATCGGTGCGACAAACGGTGGCAAATTTCTTGCCCCGCGGCTCAATTGAAAACGATCTATTCATGCTGCCTCCTTTCGGACGCCCGCGCCAGCCGGTCGCGATACCACTCCGACTGAAGCCGGGTGACATAGTTGCGGCCCGCACGGGACAAGGCCCGCAGCGCTGCGTCTTCTTTCTCGTATTTGCCCATGCGCCACGCCAGCAGGGCGGGCGCGGCCTTCTGCCCGATACGCCGCATTTCCGCTTCATCCATCTTGCGGCAGGTTTCGCAGCAGTAGCGCTGCCAGCTGCGCGATGGCGCGAAGACGCGCGAACACATCGGGTTCAGACAAACGCCCGGCTGAACAAGCGGGAAATCAGCCAGTTCTCGATGCGCGGTGACGTGAAAAGGTTCCAAGTCAAAATGCGCCGCCGGTGCATTTGCGAAGCGTGGGGCTGGTAAGGTCATGGTGCCGAACCCCCGTGATTGGGGCGCACAGCGCCGCTGTCAGCATAGGCCATGGCCGCCGCCAGAATGCGTTCGCGACCGCGCTTTGATTTGCGCTTGATGGCCTTGGCAATGAATTCTTCATCCTTGAACCCAAGCGCCCGGCTTGCAGCCCGCATGGATGGAAACCGTAGCCCGCCAATCTCAAAAGGCTTGGACTTCCAAGGATTGTAGCGCTGTGGTCGCGCCACCCGGTCAGGGTCACCATCAGCCAGCGCAGACCAGATGGTGTGCGGGCAGCACCCGAAATGCTTGGCCGCATCATGGACGTTTTCAAACACACGGCCCGCGATCTGCACGCGCATCGGTTCCGGACCGACACGCCCGGTGCCGACGCGGTGCAAGGTGCCGTTTCGATAAGCTGCCCGGACCGTGTTGGCATGGACACCCAAGGCCCGCCCAGCCTCGCTGAAATTCGCATAGGTCACGCCGCGAATGGTGACAGGGCGATAAGCCGGGCGCGTTCCTAAACTGTCCAAGCGACCCTTGCGGACCGCCATGCGGACCTGACCAGCCGTCACACCAAGCGCCGCTGCTGCGGCATTGGCATCGGCATAGGTCACGCCCCCAATTTCGATGTCGGTATAAAGGCGCTTACCCATCAGCACCCCCCATCCAGCGCATAGGGTTTGCCCGACAGGCCATAGGCTTCCAGCAGCTTGACCACATTTGGAATGACGCGCAGGCGATGCCAGCGCTGTTCAACGGCAATCCGGCTGCGACCCAAGCGCTTCGCAATGACCGTGAAATTCTCACGCTTGGCGCGGGCCGTCATCAGCGCATGGTCATCGCGCGATGACCAATGGGGATGGAACGCCGGGGCCAACCGAAGGGCGGTGCGACTCGCTTCAGCACGTCTGGTTCTGAATTCAGCACGGGCGTTCATATCAGCGCCTCCTGCACTTCGGTAGTCAGCTGCGGCCCCATAGCCTTGACCGAGGCCACAGCCTTGCGCACGCGATGTTCCGCGATGTCGAAATAGTCCGGGTTCAGTTCAATCCCGACCGCCTTGCGACCGGTCAACGCCGCCGCAACCAACGTGGTGCCAGACCCCATGAACGGGTCCAAAATCACGTCACCGGGCGCGGTAAAGTCCAGCACGATGTCGCGCATCAAGCGCCATGGCTTTTCGGTCGGGTGCCCGCCATGCCGGTCGGGCGGGTTGGTCAGGTGATTATAGACGCCGCGCTTGCCGCCTGCGTTCCACTTGGCATAGCCAGACCCGCACCATGCCGTCACAAAGCACTCAGCGCCCTGCGCAGGCCCCTGACCATTCAACTGCGGTGTGCTATCGGGCTTCACCCAAATGCAGGCCCGCTTGTATTTCATGGGCGACGGGTTGATGACATCAGCCCACCGGGCAACACCTTCGACGGTGCAAAAGCCGATGAACCACTTCTGGCACAGCCCCGCAGCAAGGTCGGTGAATTCTGCCCGGATTTCGTCAATCCCGGCAAAGTCCAGTTCCCGCAGCTTCACGCCACCATCGGTGCGCAGCCGGTCTTCCCCATGCGACCGCAGCTTGCGCCCCTTCAAACCATTCTTGGCGTCATGCAGAGACTGTTCATAGGGCGGGTCAGAAATCAGATGGTCCACCGGATCGAGGCCCACCATAATGGGCAGAGCATTGCCCAAAATCAGGCGGCAGTCGCCAATGGTGATGTCTTTCAGGATGGCGTCCATCATGCGCCCCACTCCGGAAGTTCAGAGCCGGGAGCGACCAGATAGACAGGCACGTTGTGCTGCAGCGCCCAACAGGCTTCCCGCCAAACACCGCGCGACACATCCCAACCATCCATCGCCGGAATGACAACAGACCCACAGGCCGACAACATAGGCTGGCACCACCGCGCCCAAAACGCATCATCCAACGGGTCAATGCGGCCTTCAGGGTCGGCATGTACGATGGCGCAGGACAGCACGATGGGCGAGGCGACCGTCGCACCCTCAATCGCGAAGGCCCGTGCCCAACGGGCTGTGCGGGTTTCGATGTCATACGACAGGCACCGGTCCCATTGCAGGTCATCATTCAGAACCTGCCGGGTGTAGGGCGTGGCCAGATAGGCCATCCGACCGGACACGCTGCGCACAACCTCAATAAACGGGCAATCAACCCGCAACAGGACGTTGCCGGGGAAGGTAGCCTTCAGCCAATCCCAATCGGGCTTGCGGGGGAAGTCGATGCCGTAACCCATCACCAATACGCCCCCGCCACATCTTCACCAGACTCGGCAGCATCAGCGGCCTTGACCTTATTGGTGGATTGAATGACCTGCGGTTGGCTCACCCCGTCCGCATCAGCGATGCGCTGCGCGGCAACACCAGCAACGCGCTTTTTGATCCATTTCAGAATGCGTTCATCCGACGCCCGCCCGGTCACGATAGCCATCAGCAATGCCCCCCCCTGCAAATCGTCAGCGAAATACTGAAGGAACGGGTGCGAAGCAGTGTCAGACACCGCTTCGCACCTTGGTGAGCGCCGGAAATCTCGGCACCACCGCCAGAGCCGCTTTCGGGAGGATGAAGGCGACCGCGCTGCTGCGCCTGTTTCGCGTGGCCGACAATCTGGCCAACCACACGCTTGGTCACCGACTGCACCGCAGAGCGATGACCGGCGACCGTCAGAAAATCAGGGTGACTGTGAAACGCATCAACCACGGCCCCTTCGACCAAACGCCAAAGCCGCCCATGGTCGCGATGCTTCAGGACGGCTGGATGGCGATATGAAGGGCGGCGCAGGGTGGTCACTCGGCACCGCCTGTTCCGACAGATTGTTCCAGCCGTGCCCGCGCTTGACGCAAGGCGAACATCGCCTCGTCAATTTCCTTGATGGCTTGCGCCCGCTCATCCGCACAGGTGGATTGTTCCGCAGCAAGAATGGCAGAAATCGCTTCACCACTTTCCTTGGCGATGCTGGAACCATCCATCAGCAAGCTGCCACCCTTGGCAACGGGGCGGTTTTCCAAACGCCGCGCCAACATGCGGGTCACAGGATAGCGCCCCGCCGCGTCTTCCAGCGCGATCACATCGGCAACGGTCCAATCCAGATTACCGCTGACCTTTTTGCTAACCGTGCCCTTGCTGGCACCGCCGCCCCACCGGGCATTGAAGGTCTCGGCTACGGCATCATAGCAGCCCAGCCAATCCACGAGGGATTTCATGTTTGCACGGACGATTTTGCGAAAATCAGGCATGGGAAACCTCGTTTCCTGTGCCCGCGCGTGAAAACGGTGCAGATTGATGGCATGAACTGCAAAGCACATATCCCCGCATCAGATGGCCTCGCTCATTTGAATTGTTCCGAAAGCTGCTTTTCGGCACAGTGCAGAAATACCGTTTTGATATTTCTGGAGATGTGCCCAAATGACATTGCAAACCCGATACCACCGCGCCCGACTAGACGACCGGCAAATCACGGAACTGGTTGGATTGGCCCGTGGTCTGATTGCCGATGGCCAGTTGAACGACTCGGAGATCGAGTACCTCGAGAAGTGGCTAGTGGCTTCGGAAGGGATAACCAGCAATCCGATTGTCGCGGACTTGGTGCGCAGAATTGCAGAGGCACGCGCAGATGGCGAAGTAGACGAAAACGAACGCGCCGACCTGCATGCCGTTTTGTCCAAACTTACCGGCTCAGAGGATTTCGAGATTGGCGAAGCGCTGAAGTCTACAACCTTGCCACTCTGCGAACCCAACCCGGAAGTCAAATTCCAAGGAAAGCGTTTCGCGTTCACGGGCACCTTTGTATATGGTTCGCGCAAGGACTGCGAAACCGCCGTGACCGAACGTGGCGGGAAGGTTGGGTCCGTCCGAATGGACACAGCTTTTTTGGTAATCGGGCAATATGCATCAGACGAGTGGGTGCAGTCGTCATACGGCAGGAAAATCGAAAAGGCGGTAGAGTACCGCGACACACGTGGACTGCCGCTGCACATAATCAGCGAAGAGCTTTGGCAATCGCACCTCTGATACTCTCTGCGCATCAGGCAACCCCTTGCTGCAAAGTTGAACCAGATTGTCGAGGAACCCTCGACCACCTGAACAAGTGGTCAGGTGTGTCCATCTGCCGTTCTGCACACAGCTGGCGGATATAGGGATACCAACCAGATGGGAAAACACCGGCCTTCGCAGCCCGCGACACATCCTGCGCCCGAAACCCAAACCGAGACGTTATTTCGTCACGGCCAACCACATCAAGAAATTCACGAATATCCATCATGCGACCTAAAATAAGCAAATTGCTTAGTTTGTAAATACGCATTTTGCTCAGTGTCGCCGTTTAGCAAAATTGGTAGTGTCAAGCTATGTTAGAAGAACGCGAAGATGACATTGAGGCAGTGGCCGCGCGACTCAAGCGAGTGCGCGAAGTGCTGGGATTAACCAAAAAGGAGTTTGCGGAACGCGCTGAACTCAGCGAACAGGTCTATGGCCCGTTTGAAAATGCCAAAAGGGAACTATCCCTTTCTGCCGCCAAAAAACTGCGCAAGACCTACGACCTGCCTTTAGAGTTCATGTATTTTGGGAAGATTTCTGACCTTCCACACAGAATTGCAATCGCATTGTAATCAAGCCCCTCAGTCAAATCTGCCCAAAAATCCAGTGGCAAGCCCGATTTCTTGCGGGCCTCTTTTAACATTTCAAGTATCTGTTTTTCGTCCACTTCCAATCTCCATGTAACGAGAACATTAGCAGAACATTAAGGTTCTGCGAAGACACAAGATATGCCATTTGAGCGGGCCCGTTTCCCCATTAGGTTGTTTCTTCTTGGCGAAATGCGCCGCTATCGGTGCGACTCGCTTCAGCCCCTACAATTCAAGCATATAAACACACGGTAAGCAAAATGCTTATTTTTTAACTTGCGCTACGCAAATTGCTTAGTATAGTCCCCTTCATCAAACCGATGGAGGCAACGATGCGTGCAACACAAGACCAGCCGCTTGTCAGCGATGACTTGCTGGCAGAACTGGCAAACCCCGACTTTGATGCGAAGCGTGGCGAATTCGACGCGGAAACCCGCGCGATGCTGGCGACTGCGCTGCCCGAAATCTGCAGCGAACTGCTGCTGTGGCGGCAAACCGCTCGGAACCGCCCCTTCGCACTGGCATTGGCTTTGCGGTCGGAAGCTATCGAAGCCCGACTGGATAACGCCCGCCGCACAATCTGCGCCCCGGAACCTGCACACGCACGCGACCTGACCGCCGCCTGCGAAACCCTGTTGCGCCACTCCACAGACGCTGCCGAACGCACCGCCGCATCCGATGTGCTGGCCCAGATGCAGGAGGCCGCGTGATGGAGTTGATGAAATCATTCATGCAGGATGGGCGCTTTGAATTTCCTGTCTTCAACATTGCATCAGACGCTGCGGCTAAGGAACTCATTGCAAAGTCCGAAGTCTCGCCGCGCGGCTACGCCTACCGCCGCCTGAACCGTTTCAAAACCGTCAATGGCAAACGCTATCAGCTGCACGCGACACGCGGCTGGAAATGCGTGGGGCGGGCGACATGAAGTTTATCAATCGCCTGAACGCTGTTTCAAAATTCGCCGCTCAATTCGGTCAGCCCAAGAACACCGAATTTCGTGCATGTCCTTCACCAACTTCGCGTCCGCATCATCGTGCGGGGGAAAGCGCCGCAACGCCTCGGCAATGGCCAGCATTCTTTCTTCGGGCACTTCGGCTGCGACCAGCAGGACTTCAGCCAAATCGTGCAGCGCCAGTTCCAAAGCCGATATATGATCCCTGTTCGCTTGGACTTGGCGGGGAAGATGTTCTGGCATTTCGGGCATCTGAATTTCTCCGTTATTCTGAATTTCTTTCTGATGAAGAGATTGCAGAAAAGCACGGACGGACCCCGGATGAAATAGCAGCGCTAAAGGTGCAAGCGCTGGAAGCGAGGGCGGCATGATGGAAGCCCTGCACAGCCGCCTTCCGGCGTTCCTGATGAACTTGGAATGCCTTGATGCCCATGGCCAGCAAGATGCCTTTGTGAATGAGGCGATGGAAACCTTTGGGCGCTTTGACGCGCCAGCAGGCGACCGTAGCCACCGTTGGGAACTGGACCTGCATGGCATCTGCGCCGATGGCGCGACCGAAGAAGAGGCGATTGCCAACTGGAAGCGGTTGGCCCGCCAGCATTGCAAACTGGACGGCACCGAAGATGACGGATTCATCACGGTCTATCCGGATTTGGCCAAGACAGGGGTGGCGTGATGACCATGCACGCACATCCCGCATCCCCGCCGTATGAAACCGGCACCACTGCCGGGGCGTCCAGTCTGCGGACCCCCGGCGCTTTTTTCCGCCGGTTTCGTACACGTGCCGCAGATGACGCCGCAGAACCCACGCGCCCGCAGGCTCTGTTTGCCGATCAACAATGGTTGGTCACCTATGAACGCCCCAATGGCGACATCGCGACCGAAGCCGTTCTGATAAACGGCGGCAATCTTCAGGCTGACATCGAAACGTTGGCCCGGCTGGCGCTGCGCGACCAGCGTGACATCGACTGTGCCAACATCATCCGCATCAGCATCGACTATCGCGCCACACCGACCCGCATCGAAGTGCTGAACCGAATAAGTCGCGACTACAACGCACGCCTGAAGTTCGAAGCGGAGTGCGGCTGATGGCGGCGCACCCGGTCAAAGTGGACACCCGCAAGGTGCGCCGGTTCGATGAACTGCCCACAGCCCAACAGGCGGGCATGCTGTCCAACGATGCGCGGTTTCAGCGCTTTGTCGGGATGCGCCTCCTGAAGTCGGACATTCAGGTGTCAGCAAGCGCTGCCGCCGAATTCATCCGCGTTCAGTGCGGGGTGACCAGCCGTCGCCACCTGAACACCAACCAAACCGCCGCCCGAAAATTCCAAACCCTGCGCACCGACTTTGATGCGTGGGCCGGGCGCATTGCCCAGCCTCGATAGGAGAACGCCATGCAATTCATCCAAATCGCATTCACGATGATCGTTTCATATGCAGCCGCAGCGATGCTGTCTGAACACGTGTCGATGGACCTCACCCAAACCAACTGGACAAGCCTGTGGACCTACTTCTGGTGGGCCATCGCGCTGCCCGTGGTCGGCATCATCGCAATGGCCTTGGCGGGCTTGGCGGTCGCGATTTTCGCAGCATTCAACCGATAAGGAGATTTAAGTCTATGTTCTACAAAGACGAAAACTTGGCCATTTTCATCGACGGCCCAAATTTCTATTCCACCGCCCGCGCTCTTGAATTCGACGTGGATTACAAAAGCCTACTGGCAGAATTCCAGCAGCGCGGTCGCCTCTTGCGGGCCAGCTATTTCACCCCCTTGGCCGACACCGATGACCATGTGGCCATCAAGCCGCTGGTCGATTGGATGCAGTACAACGGCTGGAACGTGGTGACCAAGCGGGCCAAGGTTTACGAGGGCGAAGACGGGCGGCAACGCATCAAGGGCAACACGGACATCGAAATGGCCGTGGAAGTGATGAAGCTGGCACCCGCCATCGCCCACGCCGTCTTGTTCACTGGCAACCGCGACTTCGCACCGCTGGTCGGTTTCCTTCAGGAACGCGGCACCCGCGTCACCGTGGTGTCCAGCATCCGCACCCAACCCCCGATGATTTCCGATGACCTGCGCCGCCAAGCCGATGCGTTCATTGAACTGGACAACCTGCGCCAGACCATCGCCCGCAAAGCCCGCGACGGCGCTGCAGCCTGATGGATGACACCCGCGTCACGATAACGGCTGGCGACCAGACTGTGGAAACCACAGTCGCCGCCATGAAAGCGCGGACCCAAGAACTGCGCCGCAAACAGGGAAAGCCACCGATGAAACCAGACCCGACCTTTGATGCAGCTGCGGACAATTCCTATCGCGTCACAGCAGAAGAATTGCGCCAGTTCATCGAACGCTTTGAACGTCTCGAGGCGGAAAAGAAAGACATTGCCGACGCGCAAAAAGAGGTGATGGCCGAGGCCAAGGGCCGGGGATACGACACAAAGGTGATGCGCAAGGTCATCGCCCTGCGCAAGCGCGATGCCAATGACGTGGCCGAAGAAGAGGCCGTGTTGGAAATGTACAAAGAAGCATTGGGGATGGCGTGATGTCGGACCCGATGAAACCCATCCCCGTTAGCGCCGCAGAACGTATCGCGAAATCCTACGGTTATGACCAAGTGGTCATCATTGCACGCCGCGTCGGTGAAGACCCGGAACCCAATGGGGAACACGTCACGACCTATGGCCGCAGCAAAGTGCATTGCGCGGTTGCGGCCCGCATTGGCGGCTTCCTCAAATTCAAGGTCATGGGATGGGCCGAAGAAAATGCGGAGTGACCCATGCCAGACCCCACGTTGCACGGCAATGGCTACACCTGCCCAGCCTGCGAACTGCGGCGCGAAGCTGACCGGCAACGCACTGTATTCGGGTCGAACGACATCCCCTGCAACCAGTGCAACGGCACCGGTCGCATAGCCAAATCCACAGCCCAAATCGTCGCGGAACAAGTGGCATGGGCACGCAAACATTACTGGAGCCAGAAGCCATATGCATGACAAACAAATTCCCCAGCAAGATCAATCCTTCAGCGAACTGATTACCAAGGCAGTCGCCGAACGTATGACGCCAGAGTTCGTGGAGGAGCAAGTCCTTGCCCGCACAGACAAGCTAATAACCGACGCCGTAGACAACGCGCTTCGCAGCTATAGTGCGACTGGCAAAGTGATTGACGAGGCGGTCAAAGAGGCCCTGAAAGTCGAAAGACTGGACCTGCCAGCTTATGGCGTCACTGTCGCAGCCATTCTGAAATCCCAAATTGATGAAAAGGTATCCGGTCTGGTCGCAACCAAACTTGCCGAAGACATGGATGAACTTCTGAACTTAGCGCCAAAGGAAGTGCGGCTTTCTGAAATCGCAGACTACATGCGTCAAGAACATGAAAGCGAAGGGTCATACGGACCCGTCATCACGGTCATTGTGGAATACTCTGATTATAGCGATGGCTACGCGCATATCTATTTGGATGAGCGCAACGCAGAAACCCAAAAGAACCTTTGCGACATATCCCTTCATGTCGCACCAGATGGGAAGATTTTGAGCGCCCGCCTTGGTCGGCACGACATTAAATCAAATACATTTGTCGGTCGCCAATATGGGTTGGAACAACGCATCCTTGCCTACTACGGCTGCGGAACCCGCCTCATCGTTGATGAAGAGAACGTTGTCACCAGCGTTGGCGATTACTAATGCCGGTGCAGTTCGCCAATCCCAAGGAGCGGTCTTTCCAGCTGTTGCTGGCGAAAGACAAGGTTCGCCTGCGCGATCCGCAGACCGGCGAACTGCTGCACCTGTCCGGGCAAGGCACCACCACCAACGTCACATGGTCATGGTTGGGCTATCGCCATCAGGCGGAAACCTTGCGCCAACGCGCTGCTATTCGCGGCGAGGATTGGCCATTTCAGCCGGTGCATCGCGACATGCTGGAACCGGTGCGGGAGGTGGCAAATGACTGAAGCTATCAACCCGCAGTGGCTAATCAGCAGCCTGCGCAAGGTGCGATACCCCACCACGACCGAAGCTGCGCTTCAGGATGCCATTGAACAGCACCTGCAGCAGCATCAGATTCCGCATGTGCGGGAACACCGCATGGGGCCAACTGACCGCATCGACTTTATGGTGGATGGCGACATTGGTTTGGAAGCCAAGACACGTTACCCGCGCCGTCGCATCTACCGGCAGTTGGAACGCTACTGCACCAACCACCAGCTGCGCTGCATCATCCTTGTTACCGGCACCTATCTTGGCCTGCCGCCGGACATCAACGGCGTGCCGCTCTTCATGGTTTCGACGGGGAGGATCGCGCTGTGACCATCACCTATGGCAACCTTAACCTGTTGGACAATGGCAACTGGCGCATCGCAGACTTGCAGCCGCACGTTGCCATCGCCTTCAAGCGCCTGTTCCCGAAGGTGCCCAAGTCGGCAACCGACCTCATTCTGACCGATACGGATGAAAACCGCGCAGACCTGCATTGGTTCATGCAGCGCTATCCGCTGCAGCACAGCCACGCGGGCGACCTGTCCGCCGGTGTCGAACGCATCACAGTGAAGGCGGCGGAACGCGAACGCATCCTGATGCCAGACTGGAACCCCGGCGAAGCACAAGGCTTTTTGGAAGGCAGACAGCCCTATGGCTATCAGCAACAAGCGGCGGCGCTGACCCTTCAAAACCCGAACCTGCTTTTGGGTGATGACCTTGGGCTTGGCAAAACGATTTCCGCGCTCTGCACGCTCACCACCGGCGCACCCATGCCAGCGGCCATCGTGGTCCAGCCACATCTGGCACAGCAGTGGGCAGACCGCGCCGAAGAGTTCACTCACCTGCGCACGCACATCATCAAGGGCACCAAGCCCTATGACCTGCCAGTGGCCGATGTCTACATTTTCAAATATTCTAACGTTGCCGGGTGGGTCGATGTTATCACCACCGGATTGTTCCGCACGGTTATCTATGACGAGGTGCAAGAACTGCGCCACGGCCATGATGGATACAATCCAACCGCCAAGGGCCGCGCATCAAAGCTGTTGTCTTCCATTGCCGATGTGTCGATGGGGCTGACCGCCACGCCGATCTACAACTACGGCGACGAAATCTTTAACGTCATGCAGTTCATCGAACCCAATCTATTGGGCGACCGCGATGAATTCATGCGGGAATGGTGCGGCTGGAGCAAGACGGTCAGAGACCCCGACGCGCTTGGCACCTATCTGCGCGACAAAGGATATTTCCTGCGGCGCACTGAACACGATGAAACCGTAGCCGCGCAGATGCCGCCACTGAACACGGTTGATTGGGAAGTGGGCTGGAACCAAGGCGCTGCCGACGAAGCCGAAGACCTATTCAAGACGCTGGCGCTGACCGTTCTGGAAGGCACGTTCACCAAAGCAGGGCAAGCGGCCCGCGAACTGGACATGAAGATGCGCCTGCTGACCGGTGTCGCCAAGGCGGAATCGGTTGCGGCCTATGTAGACCTGCTGCTGCGCGACTGCCCCCGTGTGCTGTTGGCAGGCTGGCATCGCGATGTCTATGACATCTGGAACCGCGCATTGGCTCACCACAATCCGGTGATGTACACGGGCAGCGAAAGTCAGCCCGCAAAGCGCAGGAACGTCACCGCCTTCACCACAGGCGATGCGCGGGTGATGATGATTTCCCTGCGATCCGGCGCGGGCCTAGATGGCCTTCAGGAATTCTGCAGCGATGTTGTCTTTGGCGAACTGGACTGGTCGCCGCAGGTCCACAAGCAAGTCATCGGCAGACTGCGCCGCCCCGGCCAAACCAAACAGGTCACCGCCCACTACCTCCACACCGCAGGCGGCAGCGATCCCGTCATTATGGACATGCTTGGGGTCAAGGCCGACCAAAGCCGGGGCATCATCGACCCAATGCAGGGTTTCGAAGCGAAGCAAATGGATGACAGCCGCATGCGCAAATTGGCGATGGCTGTGCTTGGCCGGGAGGAGGATGAATGAACCACTTCACCCTTCCAGACGGTCAAATTCAAATCGCCTTCAGCGGTGGTCGCACTAGCGCGTTTATGCTGCATCAGATTTTGGAAGCGAACGGCGACCTGCCAGAACGCGCAAAAGTCTTGTTCCAAAACACTGGCCGCGAAATGCCCCAGACACTCGATTTCGTTCACGAGTGTGGCGTTCGCTGGAATGTTGAAATTATCTGGCTGGAGTACAGGTCTAGCGCACCGTTGTTCGAAGAAGTCAGCCACAACAGCGCCGCCCGCAATGGTGAGCCATTCGAAGCGCTAATCCGCCGGAAGAAATACCTGCCCAATCAGCAGGCCAGATTCTGCACGATTGAACTGAAGGTCCGAACAGCCAAGCGTTATCTTCGCTCCATCGGTTGGGACTATTGGACCAATGCAGTCGGCCTTCGCGCTGACGAACCAAAGCGTCTAAAGAAAGAGGGCGTGAAGCACGGCGACCGGTGGATGATCTGGCAACCATTGGCGAACGCCGGGGTTGGGAAGCACGATGTCGCGGCCTTCTGGGAAAAACAGACCTTCGACCTGAACCTGCCAAACGCTCGCGGCAATTGTTGGTTAGGGAATTGCGACGGCTGCTTTCTGAAATCCGAGGCGAACCTCGCGGCCTTCACACGCGACTTTCCGGGGCGGTCGCAGTGGTGGGAACAAATGGAAGAGTTGGCGTCAGAATTGACCGCCGGGACCGCCGCACATTGGTCCAAGCGATACACCCGCGCGGAACTACGTGAGTACATGGACCGGCAAGGGGATTGGGCGCTGTCAACCGAAGGCGCTCTTTGCCAAGCAAGTCACGGGGAATGCCTGTAATGGTCCAGCCATCTGAAATAGCCGATGACCTGCAGCGCATTCTGGCATTGGCCAAACGCGCATTGGCGGCGCGGGACGATGCTGCCGCATGGTCGCGGGCACCAGAGAAACAGATTGGGCACCACGGGGCGTGCTGTGATGCACTGTGGGATGAACTGGAACGGCTCGTTCAAATCCATGACGGCATCACACCAGCAATTGAACATCCAGCCGCCCGCGAACGCCGGATAGCCAAAGAAATACGCGGTCGCATAATCGCAGAGATTTTGGACATCGCGGCTGACCGTCTCGAGACGACAATTGATGGTGCGTTTGTTTGGGAAGAACCGGGGGCGCTCACACGCCACGAAACCGAGGAGTTGATGTGATGGCAGAACAGTCGAAAATCGAATGGACAGACCACACGTTTAACCCATGGGAAGGTTGCCAGAAGGTCGCGCCGGAATGCGACAACTGCTACGCTGAGGCACGCGACGTGAGGTTCACCGGGGGCACCCATTGGGGGCCGAAAGCACCACGCCGCCGCACAAGCGCACAGAACTGGAACAAGCCCCGCCGATGGAACAAACAGGCCGCAGACTTCCACGCGGACCATGGACGGCGGCAGCGGGTTTTCTGCGCGTCTCTGGCTGATGTTTTCGACAATGCCGTGGACACCGGATGGCGCGAAGACCTTTGGGCGCTCATTCGGGAATGCGATCAGATTGACTGGCTGCTGCTGACCAAGCGCCCGCAGAACATCGCGAAGATGCTGCCGCCGGATTGGGGTGACGGCTGGTCTCACGTCTGGCTTGGCACCAGCGCCGGGACGCAGAAAACAGCCAACCAAAACATCCCCCACCTTCTAGCCACGCCAGCTGCGGTTCGCTTTATCAGCGCAGAACCTTTGCTTGGTCCGCTGGATTTGAACCAAGCTGCGGACGGCGAAAGCGCACTGGAAATGGACTGTTGGGGGCACTGCAATTGGTGCAACAGCGGGAAGCCCGCCCTGCACAACTGTTGGAAGGGCAGGCAGTCAGATAACGAGTTCGCCAAGGGACGGTCTGGCTTAGATTGGGTGATTTGTGGCGGCGAAAGCGGACCCAATGCACGCCCGATGCACCCGGATTGGGCGCGAGAACTGCGCGACCAGTGCTACAATGCAGAAGTACCGTTCTTCTTCAAGCAATGGGGGGAGTGGGAGCCGCGATCCGGGTTTGCCTGCCCGGACAATCTGCCAAAGGATGGATGGCACCATTTCGACCCGGAATGCTCGATGCTGCGCGTCGGCAAAGCCCGCGCAGGGCGCTTGCTAGACGGCGTTGATTGGAGCGAGACACCCGGCAACCTTCGGGAAGGGGCTGAACCATGCCAGCCGTGACAGCCGAAAAGAAAGCCCTGAACTACCTAAAAGCCTTCGAAGCAGACGGGCGGGTTGTCAAGCGCGTGGTTATCGAGGGAAAACGGATCGAGTTGGAATTGGAAACAGAACCAGAAAACCTATCAGAATTTGACAAAGTGGATATGCGTTATGACAAAGCGGGAGCTTCCTAAATATATATACCAGCAGCGAAACGGCCTCTATTTTCAAAGGCGCGGCTGGCCTTCGCAAAAGATCAAATCCGAATTTGGAAGCCCGGAATTCTGGACGGAATATGCCGCGATCCTGAAGGGCGATGAAAAACCAAGGGTGCTGCGCCGCAACTTTTCCGCGCTCATTCGCGACTATCACAAGTCACCACGCTATCGGAAACTGAAGCCCCGCACGGCTTTGGACTATGACAAATACACAGCATTCATTGATGAAAGATTTGGGCCGCTGAACCCCGCCAACCTGCAGCGCAAGGATGTCATTCGCCTGCGCGACCAAAATGCCGAAAAGCCATACTTCGCGAATTATGCCGTGAAGGTCATTCGCATCCTGATGGAACACTGCATCGACCTTGGCTGGCGCACAGACAACCCGGCCAAGGGGGTGTCACTGTTAAAGGTGGACACTGACCCGCGCCAGCCGTGGCCGCAAACATTGATCGAAGATTTCCGCAAGGCCGCGCCACTTGGAACACGCGAACGCCTGCTGATGGAACTGTGCCTCGGCACTGGTCAGCGCATCGGTGATGTTCTGGAAATGAGGTGGGGCGACATTCAGGACGGCGGAATCACCCTCAAACAGAACAAGACGGGAAAGCGCCTTTGGGTGCCCATCCTTCCGGCCCTTCAGGAAGCGCTGGACGCAGCACCGCGCAAATCGCTGTTCATGCTCACGAACCATCGCGCGACCAATCGCTGGTCTTATCGCGGCGCTTCGCAGGCCATCAGGAAGATACGGGAAGACATCAAGGCGCTGGACTATGACATTCACAGCTGGCGCTACAACGCCGCCTGTGAACTGGTCGAAGCGGGTTGCAATGATGAATTGGTGGCCGCTGTGACAGGCCAAAGCCCCAAGATGGTGGCGCACTACACGCAACAAATCCGGCAGCGGGTGCGTGCAATCGAAGCCCAAAACCTGCGCAAAAAGCCGTGATCCAGCGCACCAAAATTACGGCGCAAAAAGAACGGAACAAAAACAGAATGTTTAGACATTTGCTTAGACGCGAAACGCGCCCTTCGCAAAATTTCCGCTAAGTGCTTGAAATTAAATGGAGGCGAGTACCGGAATCGAACCGGTGTACACGGATTTGCAATCCGCTGCGTAACCACTCCGCCAACTCGCCTCGGCCGCGATGACGCGGCTGGCACATGGGCCGC
>Ga0208794_1000235_pt1 | contig 44101 bp, 28 predicted proteins | sample 32_taG_FD_184106 | JGI IMG/M metagenome (GOLD analysis project Ga0208794, IMG submission 184106) | Marine viral communities from the Gulf of Mexico - 32_GoM_OMZ_CsCl metaG (SPAdes) (version 2) | ecosystem: Environmental > Aquatic > Marine > Oceanic | place: Atlantic Ocean: Gulf of Mexico... | reverse complement strand
GTCTTCGGTGATGCCAAGATGACAACTGCGCTCTTGGATCGCGTCACGCACCACTGTGCCATCATCGAAACGGGCAACACGTCATATCGCTTCGCTCAGAGCAAAAGTCGCAGAGAAAAATAGCCGCATCGCAAGCAAAGCCCCCAGACGGACTCGCTATATGAGGGCGGTCCGCCTGGGGGCTTTGGCACCCAATAGGCGGGTCAAAATCAAACGCTGAAACCGGGTCACTTTTAAACGCTCATTGACAGCACCCAGACGCTACTCGGCTATCGCGATGAAAGCGACATCCGACAAACGTTGAGAACGAGGTGACTGACGGACGGCCGCGGGCGCATCGGCCCCCATAGAGCCAGGGCGACCGCGGCCCCCGTCTGTGAATAGGTTTCTCCGCCAGGATCGGCCCGGGTTCCGAATACCAACCCCTGAAACACAGTTCCATCGGCCTGCACCCCACAAACCGACCGCCTTTGTCTTTGAGCGGTCCTCTCAGTGGGTCAGCCCGGTCCGTTCACCGGAACCGTCCGTGGGATGGTCTTCGGCCCATTTCAGGTCTCCCAGCTCGTCACAGGCCGCACGCATAGCCTCCCCTGTGGCCACCGCCATGTCAGGATCGGACTGCATATAGGCCTTTGCCACGATCAACTGTTCCATCCGGTCTTCGGTGACGGCTGACAGAACATCCGCATCGCCTAACCGAAGGGCGGCGATGCTTTCCGGTTCAAGTGCAGCCTCGACTTCGGCACGGAACGCCTGCTTATCTGGTGCTGGCGCATGGTATCGATCTGCGCCGTTCATTTGATCATAGGCGATGACAGCTTCGATCTGGGGATAGCTCACTACGGCTGCTTCAGCGGCGACAGACGCGGCCTCGGGCCTTTGCACCTGACCAGGCTCCGCCGCGACCCGGCTATCACGCTCTTGCGCCCGCTCAGCCGCCCTGAGTTCGCAAACTCTCGCATAGGTCTGCCCCAGACCACGTGCCAGATGCTCGGGCATGTCCGCTTTGCCCGCACGGCCCTGATACATCGCACGGAATGCGAATGCGACGGCCTCGGCAATATCGTCCATCGGCGCACCGTCTACCTTCATCATGCGCTCGGCCATCCGCTCTATCTCGTCGGCAAGATGTGGGTTTACAACCACGTCGCGTCCATCCTCATGCGTTCGGTAAACGGCATTGGGTGAGGCAAGAACAGCCGGATGATCCTTAAGCCACGCCTGCTGCTCGCGCTCGATCTGATCGTAGGCCTGCTCCTCGATCTCATCTGCCCGTTCCGCAATCTGCGCCTCGGACAGCCCATCACCGCGCAACCCCTGCCGGATTGCACGGCATCGGTCCTCAATAGACTGCGCATCGAAGTGGAAATCATAATCGCGCTCGATGATCCCGTCCGTCCTGAGGACCCCGGCATTCCCAAGCACCTCCGCCAGGCGAACATACAGACGATCCACGCGGTCCTGAATACGCCCACCATGCTTCGGATCGGCGATATCCAGACCGTCATGCGCCGCAATGGCATGTGCGTCTTCCCGTTGCCACGTCTCTTCCAGAGCCGCGTTGTCTGCACCGGCCTCGATGCGGGCAATCACAACCGCAGAGGATATCCCTGTGCCACGTAGCGCGGTTTCGATCTGGGCGCGTGTCACCATATCGCGCAATCCGTCCAGATTGTCTGAAGTGATGTTGCGGCTCGAATAGTGGCCATGCTCGGACGGTGGCTTCAGCAAGGCAGGAGATCGGTCTCCCAACGGCTGCCATCTGGCCATAGGTTTCAACGCCTCATACTGGCGTTTTTGCAGAGCCGGTCGTGCAGATGTTGCGGACGCGTCGATGCGGGCGGACACGTCATTCACCGTTTTATGCAGGGCCGCCAGCATTTCCGTCTGGCCGGCCTGATACACCGCGCCTTGGGGTTTGAGCTGTCCGCCCCGGGCAAGTATCTCACCCGCCCTGAACAGCGCCTCACCCAGTCGCTGTTCCTGCGCCCCTTCGCCAAGCCGGGCATATTCCCGTCCGAGCTTGAGAACCTGCGCTTTCGCTCCGTCCAGATCGCGACCCAACCGCGCACGACCTTCAGCCTCCCTGCCCTCTTCTTTAGCCGCATAGACCTCGCGCGTGCGCGGCGGATAGTCGATCACGCCGCGATGCACCCGTCGCGTTGCCTCCAGCCTTACACCGACCTTCTCGGCCTCCTCGACCATCGCAATGCGGAAATCGTCGTAGTTGAAGTGATGATCCCGCCCCAGGTAAAAGAACTCCCCTTCCTGCGACTTCCGGTTCAGGACGACATGCGCGTGCGGATGCTCCCGATCCTCATGCACCGCAACAATCCAATCGAAGTGCCGCCCGTTTTCCTCGTCGCTGAAAAACCGCTCACAGACCTTCGACGCAATGTCGCGCACATCCTCGCCTTTCGTGCCGATCGGGAACGACATGAGCATGTGGGTCGTATGCCCCAGTTTCGGATGGAACCCATCACTCCAGCTTTCAAGATACCGATCTGCCAAATCCTTGATGTCGTCAGAAGTCAGCGTTCTCTTTCCGTCGAGCACAGACCAGCTATCAACAATATGGGATGACTTCGTGGTCAGATATTCAAACTGCCGCACCAGCTCCTCCCGCGTGTGGCACCCCCCCGACCGGATCGCCTTGAACACCGCCGCCCGATGGCCTCGCGCCGCGCGGGACATCTGCGACCGCCGCCGCTCGCCAGTGAGGCCCTGCATAGATCCCCGGACGCGGCTCCAGTCCTTCTCGAACAGGTCGCCGGTGACGGCGCTGACTGCATCAGTCCTGGACATCGGCCAGCTCCTTCAGCGCATCGCCCGCCGTCAATGACATGCCCTCGACCCGACGCCGAGCGAGTAGATCCACCTGCTTTGCGAAACGAAGAACGAAGCCTGCTAGTTGCCGCATCTGTGCCAGTTCGTCTTCTGAAAACGGCGGGCGCAGTCCCTTGTTGTTGGCCTCGTTCATGCGCTTGGCAATCTGCGTGACGTTGTTGCCGACGCGGTTCAACGCCCCTCGAAAACTCGCAAGCTCATCGGCAAGATGTACGTCCGGTTGGAACAATCCCGCTGCACCCTGAACAAGCCGTCGTATCCCGTCCGCTCGTGTTGTGATCCCGTTCTTCGCCAGCACCGCATCGAACGCGGACATCTCATCCGGCGTCAGTGTCACGCTCATGGTCTCGGTTCGGATGCCGCTGTCGCGCCGTCCCTGCTCGGCCTGTCGAACATGGTATTGGATGGACCGGGCCGTGACCTCGTAGTCCTTCGCCAACACCGAATTGGGCACGCCGCGCCGGTGTGCTGCGATGATCTCGCGGCGTTGGTCCGGGGTGAGGCGTTTGCGTTTGGTCATCGGCTTCCTTGTTCAGCAGGATGCGAACAAAGACACCCTATTTCCTGCCATATTCTAACAACCAAACCTACCTTTATCAATCAGAACCGTGGCGCTGAAAACTGCGTGGCAAAGAACACGGAGAATGACGCGCTCAGTCGGACGCCGGAGGCGTGCCTTTGACCTTGTAGAGCCGCCCGGTGTTGGGTGTGCCTTTTGAGGCATTCACAATGGTTGGCAGAATCCAGATCAACCGGCGCTCGGTACGATCCTTGCCGACCGGCTGGCGGCGAAAATGACCGGCCCGCCAGTGCGGCGCGACACTGGCCCCTGCCCCGTCACCGGGGGTATGGGTGCCGCCTCCAAACGCATCGAGGTCGAGCCGTCGGACGGATACGAAGCCGCGCTTCTTCAGCTCGTTCTCTGCATCGCGCCGCTTCTTCGGTGAGCGGGCATTTGTGATTTTTGCGACCAGAACCTCCGGCGTTCCTTCGGGCCAGGTCTCGGGCAACTCCGCGTCGTTGGGTCGTGCAGTCAGTGCACAGAGCGCGCCAAGGATCAGCGACAGGGCTTTCTTCGCCTCAGGGAAATTGCGGCTCTTGAAATCGGCCAGCTCTTCCGAGACGGAAACTGCGGGCGTGTTGATCTGGATACCGGACGCGGCAGCCTCGTCCTGGTACTCCACGACCGCCCGTCGGAAGCTGTGCAGCCCGTCTTCATCGACATCGAGGTCCAGGGCATTGGTATCGAGCGCTTCACCAAGGGCGGCTTCGAACGTGTCATCAGGACGGCCATGAAGAGAAAATGTGAAGTGAGGCTCGTAGGAGAATGGCCAGTGCGCCCCATAATCGGCTCTCAGGGCGCTCAGAGCGTCCCGTGTGGTGATACAGACATCTATGTGCTGCTTGCCCGTTTCAAGGTCCACAGGAGCGGCTGTGACGTAGGCTCCGTCCACGACTAGGGCCTTCGGGTGGGTCCGGGTGCCGAGTGCGACCCCACTCCCCTCTTCGAAGCCGATATAGAGTACGTCGAAGGGCATCCTGAGATCCCCGACCCGCACATCGCCTAGGGACGTCTTGCGTAGGGCATCGCGCAACGGTGTGGAGAGTGCGTAGATGTTCATGCCACACCGCGCGAGCTGGCCGTAACGATAGGCTTGTTCGGTGCGTTGAATGAGAACGCCCGTGCCCTTGGGGCGCTGATCGGGCGGAGCCACCTCGATCGCCTCGTTGTAAAGCCCCTGAACAAGCGCCAGCAGTTCGTTGAACTGATCAGGTGATGGGTAGGTGCTCCATGACCGGCAGACCCGCGCAACGCCGCTGGCATATTTGGGCCAGTGCTTTTGAACCCGGAGTGGGTGGTGATCGTCCCGGTTGATGTTGCTCGATCTGGATCCTCGGTCAGTCATGTTGCTTCCTGCTCGTAGTTCTATGCCTGTTCCAAGTTCATCGGTTCTTCGGATTGGTGAGCCTGAAAATGTGCTCTTATTTTCTAAGCATAGTCCGACAGATGACAGGTCGAGCAGGCCCGTCATGTTAAGCGTTGATCTGAAGTGGGTGTTATATATGTGTTAGATTCTGTGTTACGCGAATCAGCATCTCCCCTAGTTTGTTGAAAATGTTGGTTGAATTGGTCCAATAATAAGCCCTCGGTGTGTGATCTTACGATAAGGGGTGTGTGATCTTACGATAAGGGGTGTGTGATCTTACGAAAGCTGTTTGGTGGGTGATACTACGAAACTCTTGCGTTGGTGGGTGAAATTACGAATAGTGCGGGCATGGTGGGTGAAATTACGAATAGTGCGGGCATGGTGGGTGAAATTACGAAACCAGATCGAACCCCTCTCCTCCCCTTGCGGCATGCTCAGGGGGATTTCTTCGTTTGTGATATCTTTGATGCTGCACCCAAGGGCGACATGGCCTCGATGGCACATCCGATTTTTACTCTTTCGACTAAGCCAGATACGAAGAAACGCCGCTACGTCGCTACTGATGGCAAGAGTTATGTAGAAATCAGACCCAACATGATTGGTCTTGCAACCGTCCACGACCGCGACGTGCTGATCTATTGTATTTCGCAAGTGATGGCGGCTTTGAATGACGGAAAGCAGGTTCACCGCACTCTGCGTTTCAAAGCATATGACCTTCTTGTTGCAACCAACCGCCCTACAGCGGGTACTGGTTACACTGGACTGAAAGCTGCGCTTGAACGCCTTCAAGGCACGCAGATCGAAACCAACATCAGAACAGGCGGTGTTGAACAGATCGACGGCTTCAGCCTGATTGACCGCTACCGGATCGTCCGTGAAACTCGCGATGGCAGAATGCTCGATCTCGAAGTTACCCTTTCCGACTGGGTATTCAACGCCATCGCCGGTGACGATGTTCTCACGCTTAACCGCCGTTATTTCCAGCTCCGTAAACCTTTGGAGCGCCGTCTATATGAGCTGGCCCGCAAGCAGTGCGGGACGCAACCGGAGTGGAAATGCGGCCTGGACAAGCTGAAGGATAGAACCGGCTCCACGTCTTCAGATAAGGAGTTTCGGAGGTTGGTTCGGGCGATTTGCAAGGCTGACGAGGAACACAACCACATGCCGGACTATGCCTTCAGAATGGATGCCGACATTCTTACAGTGACGCCCAAGCCAGAGTTTCTGGAAAGTTACGCGCCCAAGCCGGAACAAGACAATCTGACGGGCGGCTATGTCCTACCGCTCTCGCCCGGCACCCTCGAACGCGCGCGTGAACTGGCCCCGACTTGGGATATCAAAGTGTTGGTCGGTGAATGGCGGACCTATGCTGCCAGACAAAAAGAACCCCCAAAGAACTCGGACGCCGCGTTCCTCGGCTTTTGTAAAAGCTGGTTCAAGAAACGCGGACGCAATGGCTGGTAAAGTAATTCCTCAAATACTCATTTACTCAAATACTCGGACCATAGGTCGCGCGTGATGTCGGAGATTGACCGGCCCTCCTCCACCGCCTTCATCTTTATCCTGCGATACAGGGTCTCCTCGATCTCAGCATTCAGGCGCTTCTTCTTTTCTCTGGTTTCTGTGACTTCGTGCAAGATGCGCTTACGTGCTTCGTCACCACGGCTCGGGCGTTTCGCAGAAAGTGCCATCACGCGACCTCCCGCGTTGCAGGCTCAACCAGCGTCAGTATCTCGTCGGTCAGCGCCGTGGTCTCCGCCCTCGCCTTGGTATTATCAGCGTCGAAGACGGTCAGCCCTTCTGCTGCCGTCTGCGGATAAACCTGACGTTGTGTGATGGTTGTCTTGCAGACCGGTAGCGCATAGTCATCCAGCGCGGTCCGCACATCGCTGCCAAGCCTGGTGCCTTCTACCACCCGAGAAATCACAAACCCCGCGCGCGGTGATCCGTCTGTGACCTCTTGTCGAGCTTTGATGAACTCTACCAGATCGGATGCGGCCCAAATGTCATAAGGTGACGGCTGAACCGGAATCAAAACGAAGTCGCTGACCTTAATACAGGCCGCGATCATGTCTTCCAGCTTCGCGGCACCGTCGATCACAACGTAATCGTAGTTTGTCGCCATGCTGGTGAGCGTTTTGACGTTGTTGGGTCGGTCAAGCGCGACCAATTCGATGGGGTTCTCTTCGCTGGCTGCGCGCCAATCGCGAGCGCTGCCTTGTGGATCGCTGTCCACGATCAGGACTGAATGTCCCATCTCGTGCAGCGATCTAGCGAAATTGGTGCTGATGGTAGTCTTGCCGCTACCACCCTTGGGATTCAGGACGGAAATAATACTCATACTCTCCCTCATTTGCGATTTTACTCAAAAGTGTAACTGAGTGTTTGAGTTGGCGCAAGCTCGGCTACAGGTGTCGTCCCACATCCATGCTCTGGTGAAGGATGCGGATCATCTCGATTCCGGCCTTCGTCGCCCTAAAGAACACGAAGTGCTTCCCAACAGCATGTTTCAGGTAGCCTGCACGAACGTCCACATCGCGCCCATGCCTCTCGCCGCGCGCAAGACAGCGACAGGTGTTCTGAATATCATCTGTATAGAGGTCGGCCTGATCAGCCCCCCATTCTTCGACAGTGTAGTCCCAAATGTTATCGAGGTCCGCCGCTGCGGCAGGCGAGAAGGTGACAAGGCTCATCCGTTGGCCTGGTTAAGCTCTGCCCGTTTACGCGCTTTAAAATCATCGAAGTCAAAGGGCTGCGGTTTCCCAGACTGCTCGCCTTCGATCAGAGCGTCTTGGAGTGCCTTTACCTTGCCTTCATGCTCTTCAAGCAAGCGCAGACCGGCGCGCACAACGTCGCTGGCCGAACCATAACGGCCTGCCTGGACTTGAGTGTCGATGAAGCTGGCGAAGTGATCACCAAGGGACATGGATGTGTTCTTAGGCATAATGCACCTCCTAAAAACTACTTATACCAAGTTTTGGTACTTTTCAACCACACCCATTTACTCAATTACACATTTGAGATCTTGGGTGGGGTAGGGGGAGGCTATCGAGTTAGATTTGAACACCCAAAGCGCGCAAGATGCGACTTCCTTCTGCAAACAGGATCAACTGGTCGGTTCTGACCAAGGGGCGATTATGGCCAATAGTGTTCCTAACAGGCGCGAGGCGTTGCATTGAAACCTGAAAATCCTGCTTCGAGGCAAAGAACCGTTCGAACGCATCCTTCCAATTCCTGCCTTCACAGATGATGTGCATCAGCTCCATGAAGTCGGCGTAGTAGAGAAGGGGAAATGAATCCCCGCGCTGCTCGTGTTCCGCTGCCTTCCTGTCCTGCCACTTCCGGCGTAGATCTCCGTGCACCCTACGCCGCAGCCATGTGTCTCCTTCGATCTTGTGAAGCTCCGTCTCGATCACGGCACGAAGTCGGTTCTCTATCTCACCAAGAAGACTAGCGTGTTGCGGATCATACTGGCCTACTTCGCCACTATCCGTTCTGACGGGCCTGATGGCTTCAAAGCGCAGCTCGAAGCCCGCCGAAAACAGAACCTGTGGATAGGCGTCTCGGGGGAAGGCAACGACTTCCGCATTCAGCCCTGCGTCGATCTGCGCGGCTTCCCGGTCTTCCGGGGACTGGTTCGCGTCAAAGGTGACCGGTTCCCCCAGCTCCTCGGCGAACACTTCTTGGCCTGCCAAATTGAACGGTTCGACCCCGCTCGAAACGTCATGCAGACGGGCAATGCGAGCAAAGCCGACCATCGAAACGCCCAAGTGATCCTCGATAGCCCAAGGATTTTGGATCTGCGACATCCTCTCCGCAAGCGAGGTCTGCCATGCCTCCATTTGCTGGAAGCGTTCCTGAAGAGGCTGGACCGCCGCCGCCGCCGCGAGGGAAAAACTCTGCAACTGCTCGGCCAGGGGGACGACTGCCTGATGGGCGGCTGTGACAAGGCCTTTTAGATCAGCGTCGATACGTCGAAGCACGTCTACTGTTTCAGGACGTGTGATGGCATTGTGCGCAGCGGCTATAGCGGCCGACGTTTCAGCCCAATGCTGGGAATTTGTGTACGCCGAGAATGCCGATTGGGCTTCGACAAGAGATGTTGCCAGCCTTTGAAAATCTGTCCTGTGAAGTGTCTCGGCTGCTCGTAGGGCTGATGACTGTTCAAGCTGTTCACTGGCTTGGCGCACGGGATCGTTGTGCATTTCCCTGATAACCCGCTGTGCCGGGCCTTCGATCTGCTCTACCATCCTTGCAGCTTGAAAGGCCGGAGATTCCTCAAGCTCTCTCAGCGCTCTTGTGGTTGGATTATCCTCCATCTGGCGCAGAGCTTTCTGAAGCGGGCCTTCAGCCTGCTCCAGCGCTCGACGCAGCGCGCCATTCTTGAATGGATCACGAGCCATTAGACCGCACCCTCCACATCGCGCGCTATAGCCCGCTGCAACGTGCTGCGGTTCACACCGAGCATCTCGGCCATGCCGGAAACCGTCTCGCGCTTTGCCTCTATGGCAGTTTTCGCGTGGGTTATCTGGGCGTCCGTGAGGGCAGGGGGCCTACCAAGCCGCTTGCCGCGCTTCTTCGCGGCACGAAGGCCAGCTTTCGTCCGCTCCTGGATCAGGTCGCGCTCGAACTCGGCCAATGCGCCCATTATATGAAACACCAGCCGTCCGCCTGCTGTCGTCGTGTCGATCCCGTCTGTCAAGCTGCGGAACTCGATGCCGCGATCCCCGAAGAGCTTCAGCAGGTGGATCAGATCGGCAATGGATCGGCCCACGCGGTCCAACTTCCAGACCACCAGCAAGTCACCCGCGTCCAGCAGGTCCATTGCTTTGGAAAACCCGGCCCGGCTTTCCGCCGCTGTCGAACCGCTCTGCGCCTGGTCGGTGATGATCTGGTCGCATCCGGCCTCTGTCAGCGCCTCGATCTGTAGATCAAGGTTTTGCTCCTCAGTGGACACCCGTGCATAGCCGATTTTCATGAAGCTTTTTTGCACGAGGTTTTTGCATCAGTCCAGCATGTGGAAAATCAATTACTTGGCAGCTGCGCTCAAAGTGCCGCAAAAAGGGTCGTTTTTGCGGCAATCTAGGGCTGGCGCAAACTGGCCAGAACCGCACTAGTCCTGCCGGGAGGTTCTGCCAGCGTTAGGTCATTTTACTAGGTTTGTAGTTGCTGTCAGCGGGAGCTGCAGCGGCGATAAACCTGACAGAGAGGAAGCGCGGGCGACTTTCGGTGCTATGGAGATAGTGGCTCGAGGCTTTACTGGCGGATGCCATAACGCTTGAGGCTGATGACGTCTACCCTGGCGGTCGGCTGATCTTTCTGGACCGAAGCCGTGGGACCGTCATGTTGCGGTTGCTTTTGACCCGCTGCAACTTGGGTTTCGATGGCATGGCCGCACGATTGGTCTGGCGCTTGCTGATAGTGGAACTAGGTATGCGGGTTGGATCAGGCGGCATCCTCCAAAGGTGGCGCGCGGGAACATGGGGTTTGACCGCAGGTGAAGGTCTCGACGACCACCATGATGCTGCCGCATTCAGGGCAAGACTGAAGCTGGACAGTTACCCGCACTCATCTTTCTAGAATTTTGTCCTTTCCAGTTTAAATGTACCTTGTGAGGGGATGCAGATCACTGTGGTCCTCCTTCACAAAGATCGTGATATTCGAAAGGAGACGCTCATGAACTGGGATCAGATCGAAGGAAAGTGGAAAGAGCTGAAAGGGAAGGCGCAGGCCAAATGGGGCGAGTTGACCGATGACGAACTCGACGAGGTCAATGGCAACCGCGAGGCTCTCGAAGGCAAGCTTCAGGCCAAATACGGCAAGACGAAAGAAGAAGCCGCCAAAGAAGTTGACGAGTGGATGAACTCGTAAGTAACTGACACGGCGGCGCACATGCGCCGCCGTGTTCGATTGTGCACTTAAACACGACACCTTGTCCAAGCAGCCCAAGACCGAACGAGTAGGGTCGTGTGCCGACGAGAATGAAGCGATGACACCCGCCACGCCGCCCAGAATTAATCTAGTTTAAGGTTTTAATTTAGGACTTTGGCGACCTGCTTGAAGCCGGCGGTCATGAGATCACTTCTTGTATCTGAGGCCGCAACGGCTGTTACGGCGATCGTCGGCCCTCAAATTTTTGGCTCTGCTTCATCAAAGGAGAACTACAATGACCGTACGGAATAAAACTTCGCAGCGACCTGCCATTCGCCACTTGCTCGGAAGTGTTGCGCTGGTCGCAGGCCTTGCCACGTCGGCCCTGGCCGATGGGCACACTGCAGCTTTCTCGGATTTTCAGTTTGACACAGCAGTCAACCTGAACACGTCTGAATTGATCGGCGCCCGCGTCTACGCCTCTGAGAGCGATATCGCGAATGAGCCTGCCGCACCGGGTGCCGAGACTGAATGGGATGATATCGGTGAGATCAACGAGATCGTACTGACCCGTGATGGTGAGGTTGCCTCCGTGATTGTTGGCGTTGGTGGCTTCCTCGGGATGGGGGAAAAAGATGTCGCAATCACCATGGACCAGCTTCAGATCGTCTCAGACGGCGAAGATGCGGATGACTACTTTCTTGTCGTAAAGGCCAGTGCTGCAGGAGTTGAAGACGCTCCATCCTATGCGCCAATGATGGACGACATGCAGTCTGCGGCTGACGAAGTAGGCCGTCTGGTCGCGCCGGACGTAACGCGGGACGGTTACACACAGACCATGACCGAGCAACTCACAGCCGAGATGCTGACCGGCGCGCGGGTGTATGGCATCGGTGACGAAGATGTCGGCGAAATTTCGTCGCTGCTCCTGACCGATGAAGGGCAGGTGGAGCGGGCCATCATCGATGTCGGTGGTTTCATCGGTATCGGCGAAAAACCGGTTGCTGTCACCATGGAAGAGCTGACGGTTATGCAGAGTGATGACGAGGTGCGTGTGTATATCGACGCCACGCAAGAGGCACTCGAAGCGCTCCCGGAATACGACGGCTAATATCGCTCGATCGATGCAACGCCCCTAACGCTACACTTTGCCCTGCAGACCAAACAGCCCGGATGCAATGTCCGGGCTGTTCATGGTTTTGGGAACCAGGATGTGTCCATCTCGACAAACGGATCGACAAACTGGCAGTCCGTTTCCCATTTCTCGCGCTGAAGCAGTCGCATATAAGGGCGCTCGACTTCGATTTCGCCATTCTCTACGAAACCTCGGATGAGCTTGTTGACGTAGATCGATGTCATACCAACCGCCTCGCCAATCTCGATTTGACTGAATGGAACCTGGAAGCGGTTACCAAGCCCTACATTGGCGACTTGCAGGCGGGATCTTAGCTGCAATAGCCAAAACTTGAGCTTATCGGAAGCGCTCATCGATCCCAGGCTCACAGCGTGGTGGCGAAGTGCAATCTGATCAAGACTTCCTATCGCCGTCAGCAAGGCACCCAACCGTGGGAACTCTGCGAATAGCGGTGCAAGGCCGCCGCGCGGGAAAGGACAGACCTTTCCATCGGTCTGCATGACAACTTGATGATTGGCATGAGATGATCCGATTTCTGCAAGGCCCATGACCTCGCCGGGAAGGTACACGCGCAAGATCTGACAGCGACCGTGGGCGTCATCGGATTTGACAACCACCCATCCGGATTTGAGAACCATGATGCTGTCTGTTGTATCGCCGACAGAGACGATCGTTTGACCTTTGGTCTTGGCGCATTCGTCCTTCTCGATATTTGCGATAAACTCCTGCTCTGCCAATGTGAGCGAGACAAAGCGGGATAGTCTCCTCACAAGGCAGCTCTGAACGGCACTACCCATTTGAAAATCTTAACATAGTTTAAGCCTGCCCCTCTTGCTCAGGTATCGATGTGACCACATCTCATCGCGAAGAGCTTACATTGTTTCGCAAGGAGGAACACATGGACCTTATCCGCATCATCTTGTCTGCAATTATTCCGCCCCTTGGCGTCTTCCTGCATGAAGGGCTGGGGAAGCACTTCTGGCTCAATATACTGCTGACAATCCTGGGCTATGTGCCCGGCCTCGTTCATGCCGTTTACATCATCGCGCGGGACTGAACGACTTGACGAAGCGGGATCTTGAACATCTGGATCGCTTGTCCGGTCTTCTCGACAGCAAGTATCGAATACCAGGGACGCCCATTCGGTTCGGATGGGACTCGATTCTTGGACTGATCCCGGGGGTTGGAGACGCGGCCTCGTTACTGCCGTCCGGCTATCTCATCTTCAAGGCGCGTCGCCTTGGCGCGCGCAAGCGCACGATAGGTCGGATGGCTATCAATACTGGCCTTGACGTCGTGATTGGAGCCATCCCGATCTTGGGCGATATCTTCGACCTCGCCTTTAAAGCCAACAACCGGAATATCAATCTTCTCAAGTCTGAGCTTAAGAAGTAGTAAAAACCTTTTGTTTTTCTTTAGCTTAGAGCGGAACGATTTCGGTCGGTGGAATGTTTGACTACAAATATCGGAGGACGTTTAATTGACACATGCATCAACATCCCACGTAGGGGAAACACAACTCGACCGTGGAGGCCGTTCAGCGTGGGGCGCAATTTTTGCTGGCGTTCTCGTGGGTATATCGGTTTTCGCGGTACTCAGCTTGCTTGGAATGGGGCTCGGGCTCACGGCGATCGAGGTGGATGAGAACAATCCGATGGGGATCGTCCCATCCGCGTCACCGTTTTGGCTCTTCCTCAGCCAGATCGTCTCACTTGCGCTCGGCGGTTTTGTCGCTGGGCGTCTAGCGGGCGTATTGCATGGCATTGGCTCCATGCTTCATGGCGCAACGGTTTGGGCTGTATCTACGATCGCAAGCCTCGTATTGGCCGTTGGCGTCGGAGTGGGGCTTTTTAACATGGCCGGTGCAGCCTTGAATGTCATCGGGACGAGCACATCGCAAGCGGTGTCGGGGGTTACGAATGCTGCCTCTGCGATTTTGCCTGATGACATCAATCTTCCAGATCTGGCGATCAGTCAGATTGGACTGGAAGACTTACCCGACCCTGTAGCCGCCAGATTGCGGGAGGCCGGGATCACACCCGACAATTTCCAAGAAGAAACGCGGGAAGCCTTTCGCGCCGTGATCAGCCGTGCCGAACAGGCCAAGGCACGCCGAGCAGTCTCTGATACTGCAATGTCTATTCTGCGCAACCCGACAGATCTGCCAGCAGAGATGCAAAGCTTAGCAGATGAGTTGATCGGTGGAGAAAGTGCCGTCTTGTCAGAAGAAGATCGTCTTGAAGCGACCCGCGTGCTGGAGCGACGTCTTGGTCTGACCCCTGACGAGATCTCGGCATATATCGATCAGGTCGAAGCACAGCTGGAAGAAGCCCGTAGCGACTTGCAAGCCGCTATCGACGAAGCGCAGGTTCGCTTTGAAGAGGCTCAGGCGACGGCTATTGAACTCGCAGATGCAGCAGTGGACCGCACGGCAACTGCGGCTTTGCTGGCAGCACTGGCCGCTCTTCTTGGATTGGCCGCTGCTATGGGTGGTGCTTATCTGGGGCGTCCGATCAATATCGATTAAGCGTTCGGCATGACAGTAACAACGAGGTGTCTCCGGAGCTATTCGGGGACACCTTTCCTCTGTAAGGATTTTTCGTAGCAAAGATCTTGAGCCAGAAGGGCTAATCACATGGCAAATATGCTGGACATCGTTGTGTGGAGCCTGGCGGCGCTTTTGATAGCGCTGACACTCCTGCCACTGAGCAAAATCCCGCATGGTTTTGTCCGCACGGCCGAGTTTCCGCGTATCCAACTCGTCATTATCAGCATTGGTCTCGCAGCCTTCTCACACTGGGGTATCGCAAAACCGGCAGGTACTTGGTTGGGCTTATTGTTTCTTGTGATCGCAGCTGTTCAGTCTGCCTATATCATACGATTTACACTCGTGTGGCGACGCCAATCAGTGCGTGCGGACACTGCTTTGCTTCAGCAAGAAGAACGTCGTGTCTCCTTCATCGCGGCCAACGTAAAGATGTCGAACCGCAAATATGACGAACTCCTCAAGGTCGTCGAAAACGAGGACCCCGATCTGGTCATGCTGATCGAAGTCGATACCCACTGGCTCAAAGCCATGACCAAACTTCGCGATACATTCAGCACATATGTGGAGAGACCCCACGATAATGGTTATGGTATCGCCCTATATTCAAAGTTGCCGCTTTTTGAGACGGAGGTGCGAGACCTCTTAATCGACAAGGTGCCTTCGATACGGACCGGGGTCGAACTTAAGTCCGGAGACTGTTTCCGGCTCTATGTTATTCATCCTGAGCCACCGATCCCGACTAAGGATACGGAAGGTCGCGACAGTGAGATTGCCATGGCCGGCATCGAAGCAAAAGAAGACCCCTTGCCAGCGGTTGTCTCTGGGGACCTTAACGATGTTGCATGGTCCTCCACGACGCGTCGGTTCCAGCGACTGTCGGGCTTGCTTGATCCGCGTGTCGGACGCGGGTTCTTCAACACCTTTGACGCCCGCTACCCATTCCTTCGCTGGCCTTTAGACCATCTCTTCCACGATCCGCACTTCCAACTTGTTGCCCTGAAACGGCTCTCAAAGATCGGATCTGACCATTTTCCGATCTTGTTCGAACTGGCCCTTGCGGCAAAGGAGACGTCGCACACCACTCCGGAATCTGCCAGTTGTCACGAGAGGAAAGAGGTCGAAGACATGGCGGAAGCTGTGGCAAATGAAGATCGGGAGGCGCTTGGTAGCGACTGGGAAAAAGAATAAGGCAGCCGGTGCAGTGTCAACGGCAGAGCAGTACAGGATTGCGAATGACCCAACTTCCAGCGGATCATGACGAAACTGAAATCATTGGTATGTTTGAGGCATTTGGGCTGACGCTGACGATGGACGAGGTCGTTCTGACGGAAGAGACTGTCGAAAGCCTGTTGCTGCTCAGAGACAGTTGGGAAGATCCTGGAAAACTGACCAAAACGATCGTGGATCGCTGCGTTGCGGTCGTGATTGATACTGGTCAGCCGCGTCCAGGCTCAGTGCCCGGCCAAACGATTATCATAGATCTTGGAGGCCAAATGGCCGGTGTCAGGGCCATCTTCTCAGAACACCCCATCAGCCAACCAGGGTAGCGCGTATGCGCCTCGAAACACTGGTCCCACCTAGCTCTCTGCGAAGCGGGAAAGAGTTTCAAACTCCTGTTTTGTCGGCAGCGCTACCTCAGCGTGTTGAAGAAGTTCGGTTCGAAGTTCTTTGACGGCGGTCGTAATTGCCGAGCCACCCTTCTCCTCAAGGGTTTTGTAAGCCTCCAGAACCGCTACAAGGATTTCAAAGTTCCCAGCACCATCTCTGACAACCTCCCGAAATGTCATCTTAATCAACTCCGCGGGCTGGGCGACCGGCAGAAAGACATTGGGATAGTTAGGTTCTGCGTCGGAAACATCTGCTGAGAAGTGTTCATGTAGGATGGCTTCGGACCGGCGAATGACTTCCAATGCCGTTCCTGCGTCGTTGACGCCAGGTGAAAGCGCTTTCGAAGCTGTTTCGCTTAAGGCACGTAGTGAAAACCTTGGATCTTGATCATAGCTGCGGGACGCACCAATTGAGACAAGTTCTATGACGTGCTCGGCCTTGATGCCTCTGGACACCCTCATGATTGTTTTTCCCGAGAGAATATGGTCACCGGGAGCGCTTGCCAGATATATCTTACCTTCTGCGACCTCCGCAAATTGATGAAGCGCGGCTACATCTACGTTCAGTAAATAACCGGATTGAAGCGATGTGACCTCCTCAAGACCTTCATCGATAGCCTCATCGATACTGTATGAGGACGCTTCCCAATTGGGGATTTCGCGAGCTTGCCTCAAAGTCTGGCGTGCGGTTTGCTCCGCGCGTTCAAGACCATAATCGACACTGCCGAAACGGCTAAGCATATTAATCCATCGGACGAGAGAAAAGATGATCAAGCCGTTTACAAAAACAGTAGCCAGAAAAACCGAAACTGCCGATCCCGACGTGTAATAGCCGCCGTGATACAGGATTATGGAGACCAAAGAGTAAACAAACCCACCAATGAATGTCGCCAATGTCGACTGTGTGGTTGTATCATCCATGAGAAGTCGGTGAATCCTCGGAGTGGTCGCACTCGCCAATGCGCGATGGGAGGAGACCATCACGCCCAGTGAGAAGGTCACGACAGCCAACAGTCCGTTTGCAAGGATGTTGAGCAGAGGGACAGTCGCCTCAATCGAGAACCGTTCTCGCAACTGCTCGGGAAACAGGGGTTCAAGCAAAGGGGCCGAGAGCGCAACAATCAGCGACAAAAGAACGAAGAGGCTGACACGAAACCAGAGGATACGGCTGACTTTTCTTACCGTGTAAAGAACTTGCTTGAGGCTCGGCATTCAATATTCCAACGCTGACAGTTACATGTAGGCAGATAACGTAACACAGAACCAAAGCAACTGGATCAAGATGATCGTTTGGCTCTAATTTCTCGCCTGCATTAAACCGCGACAAGTCCACATTTTACAGAGAGATTTTGATCAATGAATAAGGCAAGCACTAATCGATCAAACGCCAACTTCGGCAATGCCAGTCCGACCGAGCGGACGGAGCTTCTCATAGCGTGCGGTTTGATGGGACTGGTTGGCTCGTTTGCACCGATTTTGATAAACCTTGTCGCCACAAGCGTAGCCGAGCATAGCTTTATTGCAGATACGATCAGTGACTTGGGTCGTGGACCTCACAAGTGGATCATGGACAACGGCTTCTATATAAATGCGGCCGGCCTTTTGGCGCTTGCTGTAGCGGCAGCACATGCACATTTGGGCAAGTGGAGTTGGTCACTTGGCATTTTCTGTCTTCTGTTTGCGGCCCTCGTCACTGTTCTCTTGGGTGTTTGGGATAAGTTTGGTGGGACTGACGATATGTCTGTACACACCATGCTGACATTCTTCCTTGCTCCACTTTATCTGATAGGACCACTTCTGATGATGCCAGCATTCTGGCAGGGAAGAAGACGAGTGGCGTGGAGTTTTGCTATATCTGCAGTCCTATGGATTATTTTCGGCGCTGCATTTAAATTGGCCCCAACCAACATAGATGGCCTCTTGGAGAAAATCGCGGAGCAATGCCCGAAAGTTGGTGACGGCCCCCGTCAGGCGGCGATTTGAACTTGCTTGATGCCGTCTTTGAACTCAACCCCCTGAATGACCTCGGGCAGACGGTTTGGCCCAGAGATCTTTCGCCACTTATTCTTGGCTGACATTATCAACCTGAAGACCATGGCGAGGGCGGTCTTGCGGTTCAAGCAGCCCTTGGTTTGCCGTGTGCGATTGCGGACCGTGGCAAAGACACTCTCAATCGGGTTGGTCGTCCTGATGTGCTTCCAATGCTCGGCTGGAAAGTCATAGAAGGCCAACAACTCGTCGCGGTCTTTCACCAGCTTGGCCACGGCCTTCTCGTATTTCACGCCGTAGGTTTCGACGAAGAGATCAAAAGCGGCGGTGGCTTCCTTCTTCGTCTCAGCCATCCAGATGTCCTGCAAATCAGCCTTGGCCTTTTCATGCAGCGACTTGGGCATCGCCCCCAGCACGTTTGATGTCTTGTGGACCCAGCAGCGCTGTTCACGCGTTTCTGGGAAAACATCGCGCAAGGCCGTCCAGAAGCCAAGTGCACCGTCCCCGGTGGCCAGCTCGGGCGGCACAGTGAGCCCACGCTTCTTCAGCCCCTTCAGCAGGCCACGCCAACTGTCGGCGTTCTCGCGGAACCCGTCCATAATCGCCAGTACGTCCTTCTCGCCGTATTCGTCGGCACCGATGACCACCAACATACATTGGCGATCACCGTCCAGGCGGGGCGTGAAGTAGACCCCATCCGCCCAGATATAGACGTAGCGCTTGCCCCTGAGATCACGCTTGCGCCAGGCCTCGTACTCTTCCCACCACGCGGCCTTCAGCCGGGTGATCGTCGAAGACGACAGCCCCGCAGCATCAGGCCCCAGAAGTGCCGCCAGTGCTTCGCTAAAGTCCCCCGTCGAGATGCCCTTCAGGTATAGCCACGGCAACAGCTCCTCAACGGACTTCGCCTTGCGCAGATAAGGTGGAACCAGCGAAGAGCGGAACTTGATCTTGCTCCCATCTTCATTGCTGCCGCGATCGCGGACACGCGGCACCTGCACAGGGACAGTCCCGATCCCGGTCATCATCTCGCGCTCGGGCAAAAAACCGTGGCGCACCAGTCTCTGACGTCCTTCCTCGTCCAGCAAGTGCGCGTGCTCAGCGATAAACGCCGACACTTCGGCTTGAACAGCCGTGCGCAGCAGCTCCTTGGCCCCGGCCTGGATCACCTCGGTCAGCGGATCAGGAGAAAATTCCGATGGCAGTTCGAACGGGACAACGGTAGTTTTGCCCATGGTGGCATATCCTTTCTCTGTGAGACTGACGGCGTCTCAACACCGCCATGATATGCCGCCCGCTTCAGGCCATCACCAACTTTCGGGCATAACTCAAATCGCATTCGTTGGAACACTATTTTGGACAGTTCCACTGAGTTGGGTGATGTTCCGACGGGGCGTAAAAGCGTGAGAACATGAAAACCAGCGAAGCGACAGCCCTGGAGAACCGATGAGTATCTCCAGAACTTTGAATCTACTTTTTCCCCTGCATCAAACCGATGATAAAGGCCCCGAAGACCAAATAGGGACTTAGGGGTCGAAGCTCATTGACTGTTTGTCCCGCTAAGTCTTCAACGCCCTTAACTTGCATACGCATGTCAGTTCTTTTTCGCACCTTGAACGAAAGCATGAGAGCAATCGCCGCTAGCACGAGACAGATACCAGCCATGTAAAAAGCAGCCAGAACCTCACCCACCTCATGCCGCAATAAGACGTAGCACCCTGCAGCCACAAAGAATGTCGCAATTGTTGCAAATATTGCTGCAACGCCTCCTAATAGGACCTTTAACCCAGCGACGCGCGCGACCTCCTTCGCTTCGTCGCGCGCAGCACGTCTGGCTTGTCGTACAACAGATGACAGAACCATTATCGGCGATTAAAAATGGCAGCAACGGCGAGGCCAAGCAGGAAAGCGATCCCAGTAGCGGTAAAGGGGTTCGCCTTGATTTGCGCCTCTGCAGCCTGACTTGCCTTGCGCCCTTCCTTGATAGCATCGAGATATACTTGACGCGCATCGTCTGACAGTTTGTCCAATTGCGCTGATGCCGCGTCTTTCATCTCTGATGCAGCCTCTTTTGCCGTCGATCCCGCCATTGCGGACAACGTTTCGATATCCTTCTTCGCGAGCTTGAGCTGCGCTTCTAACTCTTCGACTTTAGCCATGATGTTCTCTCTTTCTGTTTAAACTTTATAATCCTGCGTCAGTTCTCGTCCTTCGCTAAGCGTGTACGAGCTGGCTTCGGCACATCACCTCGACCAGCAGGCCACCCTTCACGCTGTGTACGTCTATCACCATCGGTCTCTTCTGTCTGGTCATGAAACAAATGAACCTGCGTTGGGTACGGCATATCAATACCTTCTTCGTCGAGAGCGACGTAAACGGCCTGCAAAACCTCACCAAAAATGTGTATCTGGCTGGCCCGATCAGACTTTGTCCACCATCGCAATCGAATGATATTGGCAAAGTCTCCCAGTTCAATTGGAATGGTCTCTGGCTTGGGCTCAGCAGACACGCCCTCTACGCCAGAACAGGCCTCTACCATGATCTGGCGAGCCTTATCCCAATCGTCATTGCAGCCGATACCCACATCGTACTGGGATCTTCTTTCTTCAAATGCTGTGTTGACGACTACGCTGTCAGTATAAATCTCGGAGTTTGGTATTACGACGCGCCGCCCATCATAAGTCTTGATCAGCGTGGCTCTTGTTTCGATCTTCTCAACGGTACCTTCGTGGCCACCGGAAACAATCTGATCGCCGACTTCGAAAGGTTGCCTGAGCAGAATAAGAATACCGGCAAGCATATTCTGAAGAATGTCCTTGAATGCAAAGCCGATCGCAACCGAACTGACACCAAGGCCAGAAATCAAATCGCCGGGAGATATCGACGGCGCTACAATCGTAATGGCGAGCATCGCCCCGACGATGATGATGGCCCACTTGACCATCGACCCACCGACCTCAGCGAGACTCTGTCGCTCGTGACTGCGTGCCGTCTTCCGGACGATTGAGCTGACCCCTCGCGCAACCAGCCAGAACACGACAAGAACCGCTAGAGCGAGGGCGATATTGGGCAACAATCTGAACAGCCCATCTAGCCACGTATCAATCTTGTCAAATATCAACCCAGGGTTTGCTTCAACTTCTTCCACGATACCTCCAATGTTCGATCAACTTTCAAGATGTTCTCAAAACACAGAGACTTGGACAACTGTTTGCATAAATTTCATCTTATTGACCTTGCACTGCTCCGCCTACTTTGGATCGTCGGAAGATGAATATTGCGACTTTGTCACTATGGCGGGCTGGTGACGCAATCGAGATAAGGCATGGCAACCGGGACGTTGTATCTGATCGTCCTGTACAGATACTGCACTTGCTTAAGATATTCGAAGTCAACAGATCGCGTCCGTTTCCTCACCTTAAGAGAATAACCCGCTCGCTGCCCGCGCAGGCATCCTTGCAAGGATACTTTCAAAAAGGTGAGATTCCGCTATGATCATCCTATGGTCCTGAAACACCTCGCCACACTACAACGCCATACCGAAGCCTATGGTCAGCGGCCTGCAACTCTTTGGGACATTCGACTTATGATGGTCTTGAGCCAGCTCGGCATGGTAGCGCTCGGCACGTTTGTCCTTTGGCTCGTACTATAGGGCCGAACCCGGAAACGCAGCTTCATAGGTGTTCCGGCAACCTTGCGTTTGCAGCGTTCCAAAACTGATCAAAAGTCACGCCCATGGCGTCGAGAACAACCATCAGTTCAACAATGTCCAGCCGCCGTTCTCCAAGCTCATACTTGCCGACAAACGACGCAGGCTTACCCAGCTTATCTGCCAAAGCAGCCTGGGAAAGGCCAGCCGCGCTGCGCGCCTCAATCAACGCACCGAGAACGGCTTTGTAAGCCTCTGTATGAACGGTGCCTGCCACCCTGCCCTGCCCTTCTTGTCTGGACAGGCTGAGCTACCCCCATTATGGGTTTACCCCCAAAACGGGGGTAAAGGTGAAGCAGTTTCCAGAGGATCTCATGGCAGAAGTCAGGCTGAACGCGCTTGGCCTGGCCCTCTACCGACTTTGGGACAGTGCGGATGGTTCTGTCGCTGTTTCCGAAGCCTGTCAGCTTGTCGCTGCCGGTTGGGCTGAACTGCGATTGATCCGCGTGCGCGACATTGCGGGCCAACCTCATGTTTTCGAATGTGCGGAGCTGACCTCTAAAGGCATGAAGCAAACCACTCAAATGATGGAAGCACTTGAGCCACTTGAAGCAGACTGGGGCGACCGCACACACATCACAGGCGTCATGCGGGTCCTCACGTCTGGGAATAATCCGCCTCCCCCGCTGATGGTAGAAAAGCTCCGCGTCTTTTCTTCTGAAACGGTTCGCCGATGGACTCGAGACCGCGTGGCTTACTACGCTGCGATGAGCGCGCAAGGATGGTGTGCGCAGGCTTCAGGCAGCAGCGGCATCGCGCACGTGGACCTCCCATCCGATGCGGAACGTCGGCAGTTCTTTGAACAACAACGCGCCCAGGAAAAAGGTTAGGCATGGCGGACCTCACGACAGACTTACCCTACGATCTGCATGACCAGTTCCTGACGCTGGCCGAGGAAGCTGGCTTGGATGCGGAGGACCTTGCCCGTCAGTTGATCATTCTGCGCGTCGGCGTAAACAGCTCTTTGGTCGAAAATACGTTCTCTAGTGTCCTGCTCCAAACCCATCATGACGATATTCTGGTCCTCGCTGAATCGGGACCTGTCTTTGTCAGGGACAAAACGCGCGGCGACTTTGTGATCACCACCTATGAGCGGTATGAAGGGCCAGAGTCTGCAACCTGATGGCTTGATATATTTGGGCGCGCTCGTTCAAAACCGCCCGTTCCACTCGAAAAAAGGGGCTCTGCCCCTTCGGCGCTGACGCGCCTCATCCCCGGGATATTTGGGGCAAGATAAAAGAGGGAAAAATGGTAACTGACAGGACAACCGAACCTTTCAATGACGAACCCTGGTTTGCGGATGCGATGGAAGCTGACCTGCGCGCGCAACAGAAGGCCGGCGCGCACCTGGTCTTTCGACGCGACGATGGTGAATGGGTACAGGAAGCGCCTGATGGCACCCAGACGCTACTCGGCTATCGCGATGAAAGCGACATCCGACAAACGTTGAGAACGAGGTGACTGACGGACGGCCGCGGGCGCATCGGCCCCCATAGAGCCAGGGCGACCGCGGCCCCCGTCTGTGAATAGGTTTCTCCGCCAGGATCGGCCCGGGTTCCGAATACCAACCCCTGAAACACAGTTCCATCGGCCTGCACCCCACAAACCGACCGCCTTTGTCTTTGAGCGGTCCTCTCAGTGGGTCAGCCCGGTCCGTTCACCGGAACCGTCCGTGGGATGGTCTTCGGCCCATTTCAGGTCTCCCAGCTCGTCACAGGCCGCACGCATAGCCTCCCCTGTGGCCACCGCCATGTCAGGATCGGACTGCATATAGGCCTTTGCCACGATCAACTGTTCCATCCGGTCTTCGGTGACGGCTGACAGAACATCCGCATCGCCTAACCGAAGGGCGGCGATGCTTTCCGGTTCAAGTGCAGCCTCGACTTCGGCACGGAACGCCTGCTTATCTGGTGCTGGCGCATGGTATCGATCTGCGCCGTTCATTTGATCATAGGCGATGACAGCTTCGATCTGGGGATAGCTCACTACGGCTGCTTCAGCGGCGACAGACGCGGCCTCGGGCCTTTGCACCTGACCAGGCTCCGCCGCGACCCGGCTATCACGCTCTTGCGCCCGCTCAGCCGCCCTGAGTTCGCAAACTCTCGCATAGGTCTGCCCCAGACCACGTGCCAGATGCTCGGGCATGTCCGCTTTGCCCGCACGGCCCTGATACATCGCACGGAATGCGAATGCGACGGCCTCGGCAATATCGTCCATCGGCGCACCGTCTACCTTCATCATGCGCTCGGCCATCCGCTCTATCTCGTCGGCAAGATGTGGGTTTACAACCACGTCGCGTCCATCCTCATGCGTTCGGTAAACGGCATTGGGTGAGGCAAGAACAGCCGGATGATCCTTAAGCCACGCCTGCTGCTCGCGCTCGATCTGATCGTAGGCCTGCTCCTCGATCTCATCTGCCCGTTCCGCAATCTGCGCCTCGGACAGCCCATCACCGCGCAACCCCTGCCGGATTGCACGGCATCGGTCCTCAATAGACTGCGCATCGAAGTGGAAATCATAATCGCGCTCGATGATCCCGTCCGTCCTGAGGACCCCGGCATTCCCAAGCACCTCCGCCAGGCGAACATACAGACGATCCACGCGGTCCTGAATACGCCCACCATGCTTCGGATCGGCGATATCCAGACCGTCATGCGCCGCAATGGCATGTGCGTCTTCCCGTTGCCACGTCTCTTCCAGAGCCGCGTTGTCTGCACCGGCCTCGATGCGGGCAATCACAACCGCAGAGGATATCCCTGTGCCACGTAGCGCGGTTTCGATCTGGGCGCGTGTCACCATATCGCGCAATCCGTCCAGATTGTCTGAAGTGATGTTGCGGCTCGAATAGTGGCCATGCTCGGACGGTGGCTTCAGCAAGGCAGGAGATCGGTCTCCCAACGGCTGCCATCTGGCCATAGGTTTCAACGCCTCATACTGGCGTTTTTGCAGAGCCGGTCGTGCAGATGTTGCGGACGCGTCGATGCGGGCGGACACGTCATTCACCGTTTTATGCAGGGCCGCCAGCATTTCCGTCTGGCCGGCCTGATACACCGCGCCTTGGGGTTTGAGCTGTCCGCCCCGGGCAAGTATCTCACCCGCCCTGAACAGCGCCTCACCCAGTCGCTGTTCCTGCGCCCCTTCGCCAAGCCGGGCATATTCCCGTCCGAGCTTGAGAACCTGCGCTTTCGCTCCGTCCAGATCGCGACCCAACCGCGCACGACCTTCAGCCTCCCTGCCCTCTTCTTTAGCCGCATAGACCTCGCGCGTGCGCGGCGGATAGTCGATCACGCCGCGATGCACCCGTCGCGTTGCCTCCAGCCTTACACCGACCTTCTCGGCCTCCTCGACCATCGCAATGCGGAAATCGTCGTAGTTGAAGTGATGATCCCGCCCCAGGTAAAAGAACTCCCCTTCCTGCGACTTCCGGTTCAGGACGACATGCGCGTGCGGATGCTCCCGATCCTCATGCACCGCAACAATCCAATCGAAGTGCCGCCCGTTTTCCTCGTCGCTGAAAAACCGCTCACAGACCTTCGACGCAATGTCGCGCACATCCTCGCCTTTCGTGCCGATCGGGAACGACATGAGCATGTGGGTCGTATGCCCCAGTTTCGGATGGAACCCATCACTCCAGCTTTCAAGATACCGATCTGCCAAATCCTTGATGTCGTCAGAAGTCAGCGTTCTCTTTCCGTCGAGCACAGACCAGCTATCAACAATATGGGATGACTTCGTGGTCAGATATTCAAACTGCCGCACCAGCTCCTCCCGCGTGTGGCACCCCCCCGACCGGATCGCCTTGAACACCGCCGCCCGATGGCCTCGCGCCGCGCGGGACATCTGCGACCGCCGCCGCTCGCCAGTGAGGCCCTGCATAGATCCCCGGACGCGGCTCCAGTCCTTCTCGAACAGGTCGCCGGTGACGGCGCTGACTGCATCAGTCCTGGACATCGGCCAGCTCCTTCAGCGCATCGCCCGCCGTCAATGACATGCCCTCGACCCGACGCCGAGCGAGTAGATCCACCTGCTTTGCGAAACGAAGAACGAAGCCTGCTAGTTGCCGCATCTGTGCCAGTTCGTCTTCTGAAAACGGCGGGCGCAGTCCCTTGTTGTTGGCCTCGTTCATGCGCTTGGCAATCTGCGTGACGTTGTTGCCGACGCGGTTCAACGCCCCTCGAAAACTCGCAAGCTCATCGGCAAGATGTACGTCCGGTTGGAACAATCCCGCTGCACCCTGAACAAGCCGTCGTATCCCGTCCGCTCGTGTTGTGATCCCGTTCTTCGCCAGCACCGCATCGAACGCGGACATCTCATCCGGCGTCAGTGTCACGCTCATGGTCTCGGTTCGGATGCCGCTGTCGCGCCGTCCCTGCTCGGCCTGTCGAACATGGTATTGGATGGACCGGGCCGTGACCTCGTAGTCCTTCGCCAACACCGAATTGGGCACGCCGCGCCGGTGTGCTGCGATGATCTCGCGGCGTTGGTCCGGGGTGAGGCGTTTGCGTTTGGTCATCGGCTTCCTTGTTCAGCAGGATGCGAACAAAGACACCCTATTTCCTGCCATATTCTAACAACCAAACCTACCTTTATCAATCAGAACCGTGGCGCTGAAAACTGCGTGGCAAAGAACACGGAGAATGACGCGCTCAGTCGGACGCCGGAGGCGTGCCTTTGACCTTGTAGAGCCGCCCGGTGTTGGGTGTGCCTTTTGAGGCATTCACAATGGTTGGCAGAATCCAGATCAACCGGCGCTCGGTACGATCCTTGCCGACCGGCTGGCGGCGAAAATGACCGGCCCGCCAGTGCGGCGCGACACTGGCCCCTGCCCCGTCACCGGGGGTATGGGTGCCGCCTCCAAACGCATCGAGGTCGAGCCGTCGGACGGATACGAAGCCGCGCTTCTTCAGCTCGTTCTCTGCATCGCGCCGCTTCTTCGGTGAGCGGGCATTTGTGATTTTTGCGACCAGAACCTCCGGCGTTCCTTCGGGCCAGGTCTCGGGCAACTCCGCGTCGTTGGGTCGTGCAGTCAGTGCACAGAGCGCGCCAAGGATCAGCGACAGGGCTTTCTTCGCCTCAGGGAAATTGCGGCTCTTGAAATCGGCCAGCTCTTCCGAGACGGAAACTGCGGGCGTGTTGATCTGGATACCGGACGCGGCAGCCTCGTCCTGGTACTCCACGACCGCCCGTCGGAAGCTGTGCAGCCCGTCTTCATCGACATCGAGGTCCAGGGCATTGGTATCGAGCGCTTCACCAAGGGCGGCTTCGAACGTGTCATCAGGACGGCCATGAAGAGAAAATGTGAAGTGAGGCTCGTAGGAGAATGGCCAGTGCGCCCCATAATCGGCTCTCAGGGCGCTCAGAGCGTCCCGTGTGGTGATACAGACATCTATGTGCTGCTTGCCCGTTTCAAGGTCCACAGGAGCGGCTGTGACGTAGGCTCCGTCCACGACTAGGGCCTTCGGGTGGGTCCGGGTGCCGAGTGCGACCCCACTCCCCTCTTCGAAGCCGATATAGAGTACGTCGAAGGGCATCCTGAGATCCCCGACCCGCACATCGCCTAGGGACGTCTTGCGTAGGGCATCGCGCAACGGTGTGGAGAGTGCGTAGATGTTCATGCCACACCGCGCGAGCTGGCCGTAACGATAGGCTTGTTCGGTGCGTTGAATGAGAACGCCCGTGCCCTTGGGGCGCTGATCGGGCGGAGCCACCTCGATCGCCTCGTTGTAAAGCCCCTGAACAAGCGCCAGCAGTTCGTTGAACTGATCAGGTGATGGGTAGGTGCTCCATGACCGGCAGACCCGCGCAACGCCGCTGGCATATTTGGGCCAGTGCTTTTGAACCCGGAGTGGGTGGTGATCGTCCCGGTTGATGTTGCTCGATCTGGATCCTCGGTCAGTCATGTTGCTTCCTGCTCGTAGTTCTATGCCTGTTCCAAGTTCATCGGTTCTTCGGATTGGTGAGCCTGAAAATGTGCTCTTATTTTCTAAGCATAGTCCGACAGATGACAGGTCGAGCAGGCCCGTCATGTTAAGCGTTGATCTGAAGTGGGTGTTATATATGTGTTAGATTCTGTGTTACGCGAATCAGCATCTCCCCTAGTTTGTTGAAAATGTTGGTTGAATTGGTCCAATAATAAGCCCTCGGTGTGTGATCTTACGATAAGGGGTGTGTGATCTTACGATAAGGGGTGTGTGATCTTACGAAAGCTGTTTGGTGGGTGATACTACGAAACTCTTGCGTTGGTGGGTGAAATTACGAATAGTGCGGGCATGGTGGGTGAAATTACGAATAGTGCGGGCATGGTGGGTGAAATTACGAAACCAGATCGAACCCCTCTCCTCCCCTTGCGGCATGCTCAGGGGGATTTCTTCGTTTGTGATATCTTTGATGCTGCACCCAAGGGCGACATGGCCTCGATGGCACATCCGATTTTTACTCTTTCGACTAAGCCAGATACGAAGAAACGCCGCTACGTCGCTACTGATGGCAAGAGTTATGTAGAAATCAGACCCAACATGATTGGTCTTGCAACCGTCCACGACCGCGACGTGCTGATCTATTGTATTTCGCAAGTGATGGCGGCTTTGAATGACGGAAAGCAGGTTCACCGCACTCTGCGTTTCAAAGCATATGACCTTCTTGTTGCAACCAACCGCCCTACAGCGGGTACTGGTTACACTGGACTGAAAGCTGCGCTTGAACGCCTTCAAGGCACGCAGATCGAAACCAACATCAGAACAGGCGGTGTTGAACAGATCGACGGCTTCAGCCTGATTGACCGCTACCGGATCGTCCGTGAAACTCGCGATGGCAGAATGCTCGATCTCGAAGTTACCCTTTCCGACTGGGTATTCAACGCCATCGCCGGTGACGATGTTCTCACGCTTAACCGCCGTTATTTCCAGCTCCGTAAACCTTTGGAGCGCCGTCTATATGAGCTGGCCCGCAAGCAGTGCGGGACGCAACCGGAGTGGAAATGCGGCCTGGACAAGCTGAAGGATAGAACCGGCTCCACGTCTTCAGATAAGGAGTTTCGGAGGTTGGTTCGGGCGATTTGCAAGGCTGACGAGGAACACAACCACATGCCGGACTATGCCTTCAGAATGGATGCCGACATTCTTACAGTGACGCCCAAGCCAGAGTTTCTGGAAAGTTACGCGCCCAAGCCGGAACAAGACAATCTGACGGGCGGCTATGTCCTACCGCTCTCGCCCGGCACCCTCGAACGCGCGCGTGAACTGGCCCCGACTTGGGATATCAAAGTGTTGGTCGGTGAATGGCGGACCTATGCTGCCAGACAAAAAGAACCCCCAAAGAACTCGGACGCCGCGTTCCTCGGCTTTTGTAAAAGCTGGTTCAAGAAACGCGGACGCAATGGCTGGTAAAGTAATTCCTCAAATACTCATTTACTCAAATACTCGGACCATAGGTCGCGCGTGATGTCGGAGATTGACCGGCCCTCCTCCACCGCCTTCATCTTTATCCTGCGATACAGGGTCTCCTCGATCTCAGCATTCAGGCGCTTCTTCTTTTCTCTGGTTTCTGTGACTTCGTGCAAGATGCGCTTACGTGCTTCGTCACCACGGCTCGGGCGTTTCGCAGAAAGTGCCATCACGCGACCTCCCGCGTTGCAGGCTCAACCAGCGTCAGTATCTCGTCGGTCAGCGCCGTGGTCTCCGCCCTCGCCTTGGTATTATCAGCGTCGAAGACGGTCAGCCCTTCTGCTGCCGTCTGCGGATAAACCTGACGTTGTGTGATGGTTGTCTTGCAGACCGGTAGCGCATAGTCATCCAGCGCGGTCCGCACATCGCTGCCAAGCCTGGTGCCTTCTACCACCCGAGAAATCACAAACCCCGCGCGCGGTGATCCGTCTGTGACCTCTTGTCGAGCTTTGATGAACTCTACCAGATCGGATGCGGCCCAAATGTCATAAGGTGACGGCTGAACCGGAATCAAAACGAAGTCGCTGACCTTAATACAGGCCGCGATCATGTCTTCCAGCTTCGCGGCACCGTCGATCACAACGTAATCGTAGTTTGTCGCCATGCTGGTGAGCGTTTTGACGTTGTTGGGTCGGTCAAGCGCGACCAATTCGATGGGGTTCTCTTCGCTGGCTGCGCGCCAATCGCGAGCGCTGCCTTGTGGATCGCTGTCCACGATCAGGACTGAATGTCCCATCTCGTGCAGCGATCTAGCGAAATTGGTGCTGATGGTAGTCTTGCCGCTACCACCCTTGGGATTCAGGACGGAAATAATACTCATACTCTCCCTCATTTGCGATTTTACTCAAAAGTGTAACTGAGTGTTTGAGTTGGCGCAAGCTCGGCTACAGGTGTCGTCCCACATCCATGCTCTGGTGAAGGATGCGGATCATCTCGATTCCGGCCTTCGTCGCCCTAAAGAACACGAAGTGCTTCCCAACAGCATGTTTCAGGTAGCCTGCACGAACGTCCACATCGCGCCCATGCCTCTCGCCGCGCGCAAGACAGCGACAGGTGTTCTGAATATCATCTGTATAGAGGTCGGCCTGATCAGCCCCCCATTCTTCGACAGTGTAGTCCCAAATGTTATCGAGGTCCGCCGCTGCGGCAGGCGAGAAGGTGACAAGGCTCATCCGTTGGCCTGGTTAAGCTCTGCCCGTTTACGCGCTTTAAAATCATCGAAGTCAAAGGGCTGCGGTTTCCCAGACTGCTCGCCTTCGATCAGAGCGTCTTGGAGTGCCTTTACCTTGCCTTCATGCTCTTCAAGCAAGCGCAGACCGGCGCGCACAACGTCGCTGGCCGAACCATAACGGCCTGCCTGGACTTGAGTGTCGATGAAGCTGGCGAAGTGATCACCAAGGGACATGGATGTGTTCTTAGGCATAATGCACCTCCTAAAAACTACTTATACCAAGTTTTGGTACTTTTCAACCACACCCATTTACTCAATTACACATTTGAGATCTTGGGTGGGGTAGGGGGAGGCTATCGAGTTAGATTTGAACACCCAAAGCGCGCAAGATGCGACTTCCTTCTGCAAACAGGATCAACTGGTCGGTTCTGACCAAGGGGCGATTATGGCCAATAGTGTTCCTAACAGGCGCGAGGCGTTGCATTGAAACCTGAAAATCCTGCTTCGAGGCAAAGAACCGTTCGAACGCATCCTTCCAATTCCTGCCTTCACAGATGATGTGCATCAGCTCCATGAAGTCGGCGTAGTAGAGAAGGGGAAATGAATCCCCGCGCTGCTCGTGTTCCGCTGCCTTCCTGTCCTGCCACTTCCGGCGTAGATCTCCGTGCACCCTACGCCGCAGCCATGTGTCTCCTTCGATCTTGTGAAGCTCCGTCTCGATCACGGCACGAAGTCGGTTCTCTATCTCACCAAGAAGACTAGCGTGTTGCGGATCATACTGGCCTACTTCGCCACTATCCGTTCTGACGGGCCTGATGGCTTCAAAGCGCAGCTCGAAGCCCGCCGAAAACAGAACCTGTGGATAGGCGTCTCGGGGGAAGGCAACGACTTCCGCATTCAGCCCTGCGTCGATCTGCGCGGCTTCCCGGTCTTCCGGGGACTGGTTCGCGTCAAAGGTGACCGGTTCCCCCAGCTCCTCGGCGAACACTTCTTGGCCTGCCAAATTGAACGGTTCGACCCCGCTCGAAACGTCATGCAGACGGGCAATGCGAGCAAAGCCGACCATCGAAACGCCCAAGTGATCCTCGATAGCCCAAGGATTTTGGATCTGCGACATCCTCTCCGCAAGCGAGGTCTGCCATGCCTCCATTTGCTGGAAGCGTTCCTGAAGAGGCTGGACCGCCGCCGCCGCCGCGAGGGAAAAACTCTGCAACTGCTCGGCCAGGGGGACGACTGCCTGATGGGCGGCTGTGACAAGGCCTTTTAGATCAGCGTCGATACGTCGAAGCACGTCTACTGTTTCAGGACGTGTGATGGCATTGTGCGCAGCGGCTATAGCGGCCGACGTTTCAGCCCAATGCTGGGAATTTGTGTACGCCGAGAATGCCGATTGGGCTTCGACAAGAGATGTTGCCAGCCTTTGAAAATCTGTCCTGTGAAGTGTCTCGGCTGCTCGTAGGGCTGATGACTGTTCAAGCTGTTCACTGGCTTGGCGCACGGGATCGTTGTGCATTTCCCTGATAACCCGCTGTGCCGGGCCTTCGATCTGCTCTACCATCCTTGCAGCTTGAAAGGCCGGAGATTCCTCAAGCTCTCTCAGCGCTCTTGTGGTTGGATTATCCTCCATCTGGCGCAGAGCTTTCTGAAGCGGGCCTTCAGCCTGCTCCAGCGCTCGACGCAGCGCGCCATTCTTGAATGGATCACGAGCCATTAGACCGCACCCTCCACATCGCGCGCTATAGCCCGCTGCAACGTGCTGCGGTTCACACCGAGCATCTCGGCCATGCCGGAAACCGTCTCGCGCTTTGCCTCTATGGCAGTTTTCGCGTGGGTTATCTGGGCGTCCGTGAGGGCAGGGGGCCTACCAAGCCGCTTGCCGCGCTTCTTCGCGGCACGAAGGCCAGCTTTCGTCCGCTCCTGGATCAGGTCGCGCTCGAACTCGGCCAATGCGCCCATTATATGAAACACCAGCCGTCCGCCTGCTGTCGTCGTGTCGATCCCGTCTGTCAAGCTGCGGAACTCGATGCCGCGATCCCCGAAGAGCTTCAGCAGGTGGATCAGATCGGCAATGGATCGGCCCACGCGGTCCAACTTCCAGACCACCAGCAAGTCACCCGCGTCCAGCAGGTCCATTGCTTTGGAAAACCCGGCCCGGCTTTCCGCCGCTGTCGAACCGCTCTGCGCCTGGTCGGTGATGATCTGGTCGCATCCGGCCTCTGTCAGCGCCTCGATCTGTAGATCAAGGTTTTGCTCCTCAGTGGACACCCGTGCATAGCCGATTTTCATGAAGCTTTTTTGCACGAGGTTTTTGCATCAGTCCAGCATGTGGAAAATCAATTACTTGGCAGCTGCGCTCAAAGTGCCGCAAAAAGGGTCGTTTTTGCGGCAATCTAGGGCTGGCGCAAACTGGCCAGAACCGCACTAGTCCTGCCGGGAGGTTCTGCCAGCGTTAGGTCATTTTACTAGGTTTGTAGTTGCTGTCAGCGGGAGCTGCAGCGGCGATAAACCTGACAGAGAGGAAGCGCGGGCGACTTTCGGTGCTATGGAGATAGTGGCTCGAGGCTTTACTGGCGGATGCCATAACGCTTGAGGCTGATGACGTCTACCCTGGCGGTCGGCTGATCTTTCTGGACCGAAGCCGTGGGACCGTCATGTTGCGGTTGCTTTTGACCCGCTGCAACTTGGGTTTCGATGGCATGGCCGCACGATTGGTCTGGCGCTTGCTGATAGTGGAACTAGGTATGCGGGTTGGATCAGGCGGCATCCTCCAAAGGTGGCGCGCGGGAACATGGGGTTTGACCGCAGGTGAAGGTCTCGACGACCACCATGATGCTGCCGCATTCAGGGCAAGACTGAAGCTGGACAGTTACCCGCACTCATCTTTCTAGAATTTTGTCCTTTCCAGTTTAAATGTACCTTGTGAGGGGATGCAGATCACTGTGGTCCTCCTTCACAAAGATCGTGATATTCGAAAGGAGACGCTCATGAACTGGGATCAGATCGAAGGAAAGTGGAAAGAGCTGAAAGGGAAGGCGCAGGCCAAATGGGGCGAGTTGACCGATGACGAACTCGACGAGGTCAATGGCAACCGCGAGGCTCTCGAAGGCAAGCTTCAGGCCAAATACGGCAAGACGAAAGAAGAAGCCGCCAAAGAAGTTGACGAGTGGATGAACTCGTAAGTAACTGACACGGCGGCGCACATGCGCCGCCGTGTTCGATTGTGCACTTAAACACGACACCTTGTCCAAGCAGCCCAAGACCGAACGAGTAGGGTCGTGTGCCGACGAGAATGAAGCGATGACACCCGCCACGCCGCCCAGAATTAATCTAGTTTAAGGTTTTAATTTAGGACTTTGGCGACCTGCTTGAAGCCGGCGGTCATGAGATCACTTCTTGTATCTGAGGCCGCAACGGCTGTTACGGCGATCGTCGGCCCTCAAATTTTTGGCTCTGCTTCATCAAAGGAGAACTACAATGACCGTACGGAATAAAACTTCGCAGCGACCTGCCATTCGCCACTTGCTCGGAAGTGTTGCGCTGGTCGCAGGCCTTGCCACGTCGGCCCTGGCCGATGGGCACACTGCAGCTTTCTCGGATTTTCAGTTTGACACAGCAGTCAACCTGAACACGTCTGAATTGATCGGCGCCCGCGTCTACGCCTCTGAGAGCGATATCGCGAATGAGCCTGCCGCACCGGGTGCCGAGACTGAATGGGATGATATCGGTGAGATCAACGAGATCGTACTGACCCGTGATGGTGAGGTTGCCTCCGTGATTGTTGGCGTTGGTGGCTTCCTCGGGATGGGGGAAAAAGATGTCGCAATCACCATGGACCAGCTTCAGATCGTCTCAGACGGCGAAGATGCGGATGACTACTTTCTTGTCGTAAAGGCCAGTGCTGCAGGAGTTGAAGACGCTCCATCCTATGCGCCAATGATGGACGACATGCAGTCTGCGGCTGACGAAGTAGGCCGTCTGGTCGCGCCGGACGTAACGCGGGACGGTTACACACAGACCATGACCGAGCAACTCACAGCCGAGATGCTGACCGGCGCGCGGGTGTATGGCATCGGTGACGAAGATGTCGGCGAAATTTCGTCGCTGCTCCTGACCGATGAAGGGCAGGTGGAGCGGGCCATCATCGATGTCGGTGGTTTCATCGGTATCGGCGAAAAACCGGTTGCTGTCACCATGGAAGAGCTGACGGTTATGCAGAGTGATGACGAGGTGCGTGTGTATATCGACGCCACGCAAGAGGCACTCGAAGCGCTCCCGGAATACGACGGCTAATATCGCTCGATCGATGCAACGCCCCTAACGCTACACTTTGCCCTGCAGACCAAACAGCCCGGATGCAATGTCCGGGCTGTTCATGGTTTTGGGAACCAGGATGTGTCCATCTCGACAAACGGATCGACAAACTGGCAGTCCGTTTCCCATTTCTCGCGCTGAAGCAGTCGCATATAAGGGCGCTCGACTTCGATTTCGCCATTCTCTACGAAACCTCGGATGAGCTTGTTGACGTAGATCGATGTCATACCAACCGCCTCGCCAATCTCGATTTGACTGAATGGAACCTGGAAGCGGTTACCAAGCCCTACATTGGCGACTTGCAGGCGGGATCTTAGCTGCAATAGCCAAAACTTGAGCTTATCGGAAGCGCTCATCGATCCCAGGCTCACAGCGTGGTGGCGAAGTGCAATCTGATCAAGACTTCCTATCGCCGTCAGCAAGGCACCCAACCGTGGGAACTCTGCGAATAGCGGTGCAAGGCCGCCGCGCGGGAAAGGACAGACCTTTCCATCGGTCTGCATGACAACTTGATGATTGGCATGAGATGATCCGATTTCTGCAAGGCCCATGACCTCGCCGGGAAGGTACACGCGCAAGATCTGACAGCGACCGTGGGCGTCATCGGATTTGACAACCACCCATCCGGATTTGAGAACCATGATGCTGTCTGTTGTATCGCCGACAGAGACGATCGTTTGACCTTTGGTCTTGGCGCATTCGTCCTTCTCGATATTTGCGATAAACTCCTGCTCTGCCAATGTGAGCGAGACAAAGCGGGATAGTCTCCTCACAAGGCAGCTCTGAACGGCACTACCCATTTGAAAATCTTAACATAGTTTAAGCCTGCCCCTCTTGCTCAGGTATCGATGTGACCACATCTCATCGCGAAGAGCTTACATTGTTTCGCAAGGAGGAACACATGGACCTTATCCGCATCATCTTGTCTGCAATTATTCCGCCCCTTGGCGTCTTCCTGCATGAAGGGCTGGGGAAGCACTTCTGGCTCAATATACTGCTGACAATCCTGGGCTATGTGCCCGGCCTCGTTCATGCCGTTTACATCATCGCGCGGGACTGAACGACTTGACGAAGCGGGATCTTGAACATCTGGATCGCTTGTCCGGTCTTCTCGACAGCAAGTATCGAATACCAGGGACGCCCATTCGGTTCGGATGGGACTCGATTCTTGGACTGATCCCGGGGGTTGGAGACGCGGCCTCGTTACTGCCGTCCGGCTATCTCATCTTCAAGGCGCGTCGCCTTGGCGCGCGCAAGCGCACGATAGGTCGGATGGCTATCAATACTGGCCTTGACGTCGTGATTGGAGCCATCCCGATCTTGGGCGATATCTTCGACCTCGCCTTTAAAGCCAACAACCGGAATATCAATCTTCTCAAGTCTGAGCTTAAGAAGTAGTAAAAACCTTTTGTTTTTCTTTAGCTTAGAGCGGAACGATTTCGGTCGGTGGAATGTTTGACTACAAATATCGGAGGACGTTTAATTGACACATGCATCAACATCCCACGTAGGGGAAACACAACTCGACCGTGGAGGCCGTTCAGCGTGGGGCGCAATTTTTGCTGGCGTTCTCGTGGGTATATCGGTTTTCGCGGTACTCAGCTTGCTTGGAATGGGGCTCGGGCTCACGGCGATCGAGGTGGATGAGAACAATCCGATGGGGATCGTCCCATCCGCGTCACCGTTTTGGCTCTTCCTCAGCCAGATCGTCTCACTTGCGCTCGGCGGTTTTGTCGCTGGGCGTCTAGCGGGCGTATTGCATGGCATTGGCTCCATGCTTCATGGCGCAACGGTTTGGGCTGTATCTACGATCGCAAGCCTCGTATTGGCCGTTGGCGTCGGAGTGGGGCTTTTTAACATGGCCGGTGCAGCCTTGAATGTCATCGGGACGAGCACATCGCAAGCGGTGTCGGGGGTTACGAATGCTGCCTCTGCGATTTTGCCTGATGACATCAATCTTCCAGATCTGGCGATCAGTCAGATTGGACTGGAAGACTTACCCGACCCTGTAGCCGCCAGATTGCGGGAGGCCGGGATCACACCCGACAATTTCCAAGAAGAAACGCGGGAAGCCTTTCGCGCCGTGATCAGCCGTGCCGAACAGGCCAAGGCACGCCGAGCAGTCTCTGATACTGCAATGTCTATTCTGCGCAACCCGACAGATCTGCCAGCAGAGATGCAAAGCTTAGCAGATGAGTTGATCGGTGGAGAAAGTGCCGTCTTGTCAGAAGAAGATCGTCTTGAAGCGACCCGCGTGCTGGAGCGACGTCTTGGTCTGACCCCTGACGAGATCTCGGCATATATCGATCAGGTCGAAGCACAGCTGGAAGAAGCCCGTAGCGACTTGCAAGCCGCTATCGACGAAGCGCAGGTTCGCTTTGAAGAGGCTCAGGCGACGGCTATTGAACTCGCAGATGCAGCAGTGGACCGCACGGCAACTGCGGCTTTGCTGGCAGCACTGGCCGCTCTTCTTGGATTGGCCGCTGCTATGGGTGGTGCTTATCTGGGGCGTCCGATCAATATCGATTAAGCGTTCGGCATGACAGTAACAACGAGGTGTCTCCGGAGCTATTCGGGGACACCTTTCCTCTGTAAGGATTTTTCGTAGCAAAGATCTTGAGCCAGAAGGGCTAATCACATGGCAAATATGCTGGACATCGTTGTGTGGAGCCTGGCGGCGCTTTTGATAGCGCTGACACTCCTGCCACTGAGCAAAATCCCGCATGGTTTTGTCCGCACGGCCGAGTTTCCGCGTATCCAACTCGTCATTATCAGCATTGGTCTCGCAGCCTTCTCACACTGGGGTATCGCAAAACCGGCAGGTACTTGGTTGGGCTTATTGTTTCTTGTGATCGCAGCTGTTCAGTCTGCCTATATCATACGATTTACACTCGTGTGGCGACGCCAATCAGTGCGTGCGGACACTGCTTTGCTTCAGCAAGAAGAACGTCGTGTCTCCTTCATCGCGGCCAACGTAAAGATGTCGAACCGCAAATATGACGAACTCCTCAAGGTCGTCGAAAACGAGGACCCCGATCTGGTCATGCTGATCGAAGTCGATACCCACTGGCTCAAAGCCATGACCAAACTTCGCGATACATTCAGCACATATGTGGAGAGACCCCACGATAATGGTTATGGTATCGCCCTATATTCAAAGTTGCCGCTTTTTGAGACGGAGGTGCGAGACCTCTTAATCGACAAGGTGCCTTCGATACGGACCGGGGTCGAACTTAAGTCCGGAGACTGTTTCCGGCTCTATGTTATTCATCCTGAGCCACCGATCCCGACTAAGGATACGGAAGGTCGCGACAGTGAGATTGCCATGGCCGGCATCGAAGCAAAAGAAGACCCCTTGCCAGCGGTTGTCTCTGGGGACCTTAACGATGTTGCATGGTCCTCCACGACGCGTCGGTTCCAGCGACTGTCGGGCTTGCTTGATCCGCGTGTCGGACGCGGGTTCTTCAACACCTTTGACGCCCGCTACCCATTCCTTCGCTGGCCTTTAGACCATCTCTTCCACGATCCGCACTTCCAACTTGTTGCCCTGAAACGGCTCTCAAAGATCGGATCTGACCATTTTCCGATCTTGTTCGAACTGGCCCTTGCGGCAAAGGAGACGTCGCACACCACTCCGGAATCTGCCAGTTGTCACGAGAGGAAAGAGGTCGAAGACATGGCGGAAGCTGTGGCAAATGAAGATCGGGAGGCGCTTGGTAGCGACTGGGAAAAAGAATAAGGCAGCCGGTGCAGTGTCAACGGCAGAGCAGTACAGGATTGCGAATGACCCAACTTCCAGCGGATCATGACGAAACTGAAATCATTGGTATGTTTGAGGCATTTGGGCTGACGCTGACGATGGACGAGGTCGTTCTGACGGAAGAGACTGTCGAAAGCCTGTTGCTGCTCAGAGACAGTTGGGAAGATCCTGGAAAACTGACCAAAACGATCGTGGATCGCTGCGTTGCGGTCGTGATTGATACTGGTCAGCCGCGTCCAGGCTCAGTGCCCGGCCAAACGATTATCATAGATCTTGGAGGCCAAATGGCCGGTGTCAGGGCCATCTTCTCAGAACACCCCATCAGCCAACCAGGGTAGCGCGTATGCGCCTCGAAACACTGGTCCCACCTAGCTCTCTGCGAAGCGGGAAAGAGTTTCAAACTCCTGTTTTGTCGGCAGCGCTACCTCAGCGTGTTGAAGAAGTTCGGTTCGAAGTTCTTTGACGGCGGTCGTAATTGCCGAGCCACCCTTCTCCTCAAGGGTTTTGTAAGCCTCCAGAACCGCTACAAGGATTTCAAAGTTCCCAGCACCATCTCTGACAACCTCCCGAAATGTCATCTTAATCAACTCCGCGGGCTGGGCGACCGGCAGAAAGACATTGGGATAGTTAGGTTCTGCGTCGGAAACATCTGCTGAGAAGTGTTCATGTAGGATGGCTTCGGACCGGCGAATGACTTCCAATGCCGTTCCTGCGTCGTTGACGCCAGGTGAAAGCGCTTTCGAAGCTGTTTCGCTTAAGGCACGTAGTGAAAACCTTGGATCTTGATCATAGCTGCGGGACGCACCAATTGAGACAAGTTCTATGACGTGCTCGGCCTTGATGCCTCTGGACACCCTCATGATTGTTTTTCCCGAGAGAATATGGTCACCGGGAGCGCTTGCCAGATATATCTTACCTTCTGCGACCTCCGCAAATTGATGAAGCGCGGCTACATCTACGTTCAGTAAATAACCGGATTGAAGCGATGTGACCTCCTCAAGACCTTCATCGATAGCCTCATCGATACTGTATGAGGACGCTTCCCAATTGGGGATTTCGCGAGCTTGCCTCAAAGTCTGGCGTGCGGTTTGCTCCGCGCGTTCAAGACCATAATCGACACTGCCGAAACGGCTAAGCATATTAATCCATCGGACGAGAGAAAAGATGATCAAGCCGTTTACAAAAACAGTAGCCAGAAAAACCGAAACTGCCGATCCCGACGTGTAATAGCCGCCGTGATACAGGATTATGGAGACCAAAGAGTAAACAAACCCACCAATGAATGTCGCCAATGTCGACTGTGTGGTTGTATCATCCATGAGAAGTCGGTGAATCCTCGGAGTGGTCGCACTCGCCAATGCGCGATGGGAGGAGACCATCACGCCCAGTGAGAAGGTCACGACAGCCAACAGTCCGTTTGCAAGGATGTTGAGCAGAGGGACAGTCGCCTCAATCGAGAACCGTTCTCGCAACTGCTCGGGAAACAGGGGTTCAAGCAAAGGGGCCGAGAGCGCAACAATCAGCGACAAAAGAACGAAGAGGCTGACACGAAACCAGAGGATACGGCTGACTTTTCTTACCGTGTAAAGAACTTGCTTGAGGCTCGGCATTCAATATTCCAACGCTGACAGTTACATGTAGGCAGATAACGTAACACAGAACCAAAGCAACTGGATCAAGATGATCGTTTGGCTCTAATTTCTCGCCTGCATTAAACCGCGACAAGTCCACATTTTACAGAGAGATTTTGATCAATGAATAAGGCAAGCACTAATCGATCAAACGCCAACTTCGGCAATGCCAGTCCGACCGAGCGGACGGAGCTTCTCATAGCGTGCGGTTTGATGGGACTGGTTGGCTCGTTTGCACCGATTTTGATAAACCTTGTCGCCACAAGCGTAGCCGAGCATAGCTTTATTGCAGATACGATCAGTGACTTGGGTCGTGGACCTCACAAGTGGATCATGGACAACGGCTTCTATATAAATGCGGCCGGCCTTTTGGCGCTTGCTGTAGCGGCAGCACATGCACATTTGGGCAAGTGGAGTTGGTCACTTGGCATTTTCTGTCTTCTGTTTGCGGCCCTCGTCACTGTTCTCTTGGGTGTTTGGGATAAGTTTGGTGGGACTGACGATATGTCTGTACACACCATGCTGACATTCTTCCTTGCTCCACTTTATCTGATAGGACCACTTCTGATGATGCCAGCATTCTGGCAGGGAAGAAGACGAGTGGCGTGGAGTTTTGCTATATCTGCAGTCCTATGGATTATTTTCGGCGCTGCATTTAAATTGGCCCCAACCAACATAGATGGCCTCTTGGAGAAAATCGCGGAGCAATGCCCGAAAGTTGGTGACGGCCCCCGTCAGGCGGCGATTTGAACTTGCTTGATGCCGTCTTTGAACTCAACCCCCTGAATGACCTCGGGCAGACGGTTTGGCCCAGAGATCTTTCGCCACTTATTCTTGGCTGACATTATCAACCTGAAGACCATGGCGAGGGCGGTCTTGCGGTTCAAGCAGCCCTTGGTTTGCCGTGTGCGATTGCGGACCGTGGCAAAGACACTCTCAATCGGGTTGGTCGTCCTGATGTGCTTCCAATGCTCGGCTGGAAAGTCATAGAAGGCCAACAACTCGTCGCGGTCTTTCACCAGCTTGGCCACGGCCTTCTCGTATTTCACGCCGTAGGTTTCGACGAAGAGATCAAAAGCGGCGGTGGCTTCCTTCTTCGTCTCAGCCATCCAGATGTCCTGCAAATCAGCCTTGGCCTTTTCATGCAGCGACTTGGGCATCGCCCCCAGCACGTTTGATGTCTTGTGGACCCAGCAGCGCTGTTCACGCGTTTCTGGGAAAACATCGCGCAAGGCCGTCCAGAAGCCAAGTGCACCGTCCCCGGTGGCCAGCTCGGGCGGCACAGTGAGCCCACGCTTCTTCAGCCCCTTCAGCAGGCCACGCCAACTGTCGGCGTTCTCGCGGAACCCGTCCATAATCGCCAGTACGTCCTTCTCGCCGTATTCGTCGGCACCGATGACCACCAACATACATTGGCGATCACCGTCCAGGCGGGGCGTGAAGTAGACCCCATCCGCCCAGATATAGACGTAGCGCTTGCCCCTGAGATCACGCTTGCGCCAGGCCTCGTACTCTTCCCACCACGCGGCCTTCAGCCGGGTGATCGTCGAAGACGACAGCCCCGCAGCATCAGGCCCCAGAAGTGCCGCCAGTGCTTCGCTAAAGTCCCCCGTCGAGATGCCCTTCAGGTATAGCCACGGCAACAGCTCCTCAACGGACTTCGCCTTGCGCAGATAAGGTGGAACCAGCGAAGAGCGGAACTTGATCTTGCTCCCATCTTCATTGCTGCCGCGATCGCGGACACGCGGCACCTGCACAGGGACAGTCCCGATCCCGGTCATCATCTCGCGCTCGGGCAAAAAACCGTGGCGCACCAGTCTCTGACGTCCTTCCTCGTCCAGCAAGTGCGCGTGCTCAGCGATAAACGCCGACACTTCGGCTTGAACAGCCGTGCGCAGCAGCTCCTTGGCCCCGGCCTGGATCACCTCGGTCAGCGGATCAGGAGAAAATTCCGATGGCAGTTCGAACGGGACAACGGTAGTTTTGCCCATGGTGGCATATCCTTTCTCTGTGAGACTGACGGCGTCTCAACACCGCCATGATATGCCGCCCGCTTCAGGCCATCACCAACTTTCGGGCATAACTCAAATCGCATTCGTTGGAACACTATTTTGGACAGTTCCACTGAGTTGGGTGATGTTCCGACGGGGCGTAAAAGCGTGAGAACATGAAAACCAGCGAAGCGACAGCCCTGGAGAACCGATGAGTATCTCCAGAACTTTGAATCTACTTTTTCCCCTGCATCAAACCGATGATAAAGGCCCCGAAGACCAAATAGGGACTTAGGGGTCGAAGCTCATTGACTGTTTGTCCCGCTAAGTCTTCAACGCCCTTAACTTGCATACGCATGTCAGTTCTTTTTCGCACCTTGAACGAAAGCATGAGAGCAATCGCCGCTAGCACGAGACAGATACCAGCCATGTAAAAAGCAGCCAGAACCTCACCCACCTCATGCCGCAATAAGACGTAGCACCCTGCAGCCACAAAGAATGTCGCAATTGTTGCAAATATTGCTGCAACGCCTCCTAATAGGACCTTTAACCCAGCGACGCGCGCGACCTCCTTCGCTTCGTCGCGCGCAGCACGTCTGGCTTGTCGTACAACAGATGACAGAACCATTATCGGCGATTAAAAATGGCAGCAACGGCGAGGCCAAGCAGGAAAGCGATCCCAGTAGCGGTAAAGGGGTTCGCCTTGATTTGCGCCTCTGCAGCCTGACTTGCCTTGCGCCCTTCCTTGATAGCATCGAGATATACTTGACGCGCATCGTCTGACAGTTTGTCCAATTGCGCTGATGCCGCGTCTTTCATCTCTGATGCAGCCTCTTTTGCCGTCGATCCCGCCATTGCGGACAACGTTTCGATATCCTTCTTCGCGAGCTTGAGCTGCGCTTCTAACTCTTCGACTTTAGCCATGATGTTCTCTCTTTCTGTTTAAACTTTATAATCCTGCGTCAGTTCTCGTCCTTCGCTAAGCGTGTACGAGCTGGCTTCGGCACATCACCTCGACCAGCAGGCCACCCTTCACGCTGTGTACGTCTATCACCATCGGTCTCTTCTGTCTGGTCATGAAACAAATGAACCTGCGTTGGGTACGGCATATCAATACCTTCTTCGTCGAGAGCGACGTAAACGGCCTGCAAAACCTCACCAAAAATGTGTATCTGGCTGGCCCGATCAGACTTTGTCCACCATCGCAATCGAATGATATTGGCAAAGTCTCCCAGTTCAATTGGAATGGTCTCTGGCTTGGGCTCAGCAGACACGCCCTCTACGCCAGAACAGGCCTCTACCATGATCTGGCGAGCCTTATCCCAATCGTCATTGCAGCCGATACCCACATCGTACTGGGATCTTCTTTCTTCAAATGCTGTGTTGACGACTACGCTGTCAGTATAAATCTCGGAGTTTGGTATTACGACGCGCCGCCCATCATAAGTCTTGATCAGCGTGGCTCTTGTTTCGATCTTCTCAACGGTACCTTCGTGGCCACCGGAAACAATCTGATCGCCGACTTCGAAAGGTTGCCTGAGCAGAATAAGAATACCGGCAAGCATATTCTGAAGAATGTCCTTGAATGCAAAGCCGATCGCAACCGAACTGACACCAAGGCCAGAAATCAAATCGCCGGGAGATATCGACGGCGCTACAATCGTAATGGCGAGCATCGCCCCGACGATGATGATGGCCCACTTGACCATCGACCCACCGACCTCAGCGAGACTCTGTCGCTCGTGACTGCGTGCCGTCTTCCGGACGATTGAGCTGACCCCTCGCGCAACCAGCCAGAACACGACAAGAACCGCTAGAGCGAGGGCGATATTGGGCAACAATCTGAACAGCCCATCTAGCCACGTATCAATCTTGTCAAATATCAACCCAGGGTTTGCTTCAACTTCTTCCACGATACCTCCAATGTTCGATCAACTTTCAAGATGTTCTCAAAACACAGAGACTTGGACAACTGTTTGCATAAATTTCATCTTATTGACCTTGCACTGCTCCGCCTACTTTGGATCGTCGGAATGTGAATCGGCATGCGAAATTGACCCACTTGGGTGGGTTATGAGCGAGTAAAATTGACCCACCTGCCACGTTAGCATCCGCGCTGGATAGCGCGGAGGAATGAGCAGGTGATATTGATGGAAAGTGT
>Ga0208794_1000233_pt1 | contig 44377 bp, 65 predicted proteins | sample 32_taG_FD_184106 | JGI IMG/M metagenome (GOLD analysis project Ga0208794, IMG submission 184106) | Marine viral communities from the Gulf of Mexico - 32_GoM_OMZ_CsCl metaG (SPAdes) (version 2) | ecosystem: Environmental > Aquatic > Marine > Oceanic | place: Atlantic Ocean: Gulf of Mexico... | reverse complement strand
GGCTACATCCTGAGACTAGAGGATAAAATCCAAGAACTTTATGACTTTATGGTTGACTACTATTAATCAAGTCCCATGATACCGCAAAAAGTCCTCAAGAGCCTGTTGACGCATATCATCAAGCTCATCTCCTCTATTTGCCCGATCTTTTATAGCTTCAAATGAGGACTTTTTATGATTTTTGTCCAGATAATTACTATGTGTATTATCTATAGTAATTATCTGGACATTATCATTAAAATTATTAGGATTAGCATTCCAAAGTTTTATGTCCTCTTCTGTAGCAGCATCCCAGGTGAAGCCTGTTACCGCACCATCTATCTGATCAGCCATCGCGTTGATGCGCTTAAACATAGCCCGTTCTAACTCTATCTCATTAGAGACCTTAATATTTAATGTTTCTTTTAATGCTTTTTTATAGGCTATTTCAGCATCCCGCTCGCTGAGACCCTCCTTGAACAGAAATGGCTTTTTAATCTGAAATGTTTCTGCTTCTTCTTCCGGCTTCTGTCCTCCATTACCCTCTGGCTCTTCCTCTTCTTCTGATTTTTTACCAAGTAATCCGCTAATTCTTTTGCCTTCAGGTACATTCTTGAGGATGGTATAAAAGTTGAGATCAAGGCCGTTATTTTCGTTATAAAGATCATGATCATCGTATCCGAACTCCCACAATTCATCGCCATCACCGTCTGGGTTGTTGTGGATCACCAAAAGCTCATCACCTGGCTGAGGAAAAGCATAGTACTGAAAATTACCCCTTGAGAGACGTTTCATGTATGCACCCCTCTCATCCTCCATTATTCTGTCAAAACGCGGTCTATCACCTAAATTTAGGTGATTTTGCGCGTGATTTAAGCGAGGTTCTATCTCTTCTTTATACTTCTTTTCTCTGCACCCGTCACATTCGCGGTAATACTTACAAGATATAACAATTACATCTCTACTGCCATCGTATTTGAGCGTGTGGCTGTTTTTTGGAGATTTGCTAAACGCAGTACCACAAGCTGCCATATTCGCTTCTTTATTGCGCTGTTTTTTCTCCTCTGGTGTACCAAACGGCGACATGTCATCCATATATGGATTTTCTAAAAACTCATCTAAAAAAGCATTATTTTCTTTAATCATCTTTCATTTTCTCTTTCGCTAATGATAAGTATTTAACCGTAATCCACCGATCATTTTGCCTGCTTTGAATCTCAAGAAAACCGCCTGTTTCACGTTGCCTATGCGTAGGTGGCTTCTTTTCTTCCTCATCTCGTGGATGAGGCCATTTGAAATAAAACCAGTCGTTTTTCATCTTATTCCCAAAACACTAAATTGCCATTCTTATCATTCGCCAAGTGAACACCTAAATGACCGATGCCACGCTCGCATACATCTTCAGTGTCTGGGCGCCGCCTATTACATCTACGCTCTCTCTGTTGTTGTCGCCTATTAGCTGATGTCAAACCAAGCACGTAATTACGCGCTGAGGTTTTAGATATGTTTAATTTGGAGGCTATCTGATGGAACAAATAACCCTTATCTCTTAACCGCCTGGCTTCAGCTTGTTTATCCATAATTTTATTTTCTTTCTTGACAATCTAGTTAAAATACCTTAAAATAACACTGAGGGGGCAGCATCATGACGATGCCGCTGAGAATGCTAAAATCCTTTCTGAAAGTGGCTCGCACAAGCCACTTTTTATTTTGTCTTAATCAACTTTTGTCCTCTGCTTCCCATCTTACATCCTTGACTATGACCTTTTTTGTATGCCTCTCTAAAAACTCCAAAAGTAAAACCAGGCTTGTAGATGCCGGCTACAGCATCCATTATGCCCTTATCATACTTTAGACTAATTCTGCGTAACTTTTCCATACTGTTTATCATAGCACGTTCCTTTTCATCTGTCTAAGTGGACCTTAGTCCGTTTTATCCTCTTCCTCTCCTGTATCATAATCACATGGCCCGATTGAACCATCACATTGTGTTACTCCATCAAATCAAATCCCGGTTGAAATGGTTTTTTGTCTATAACGCCTAAATACTCGCTACAATTGGCCGTTTTAGGAATATGATAAACAGTTTCTCCAAGCCACACTAAGATAAGCCTGCCACATGTGCAAGTGATGCGCTCGTAAGAATTTGGCTTTACTGCAACTTGTTTAAGCATTGCTTTCCCTTCTTTGCCGATCCTCCATATCTAATATCGCATCCCTCGCTTTGATGAAATGTGAAATATGCACTTGTAGCACATTGCCTGTGCTGTCACATTGAATACCAACGCCTTCAACCGCTTTAATAGCAGCATTTAATTCTTTTTTCGTATCAAACTCTTTCAAGTCTTTCATTTGTTACCTCTCAATTTGTCTAAGTGAAAATGCTGGTATCTTCTCCCATTCTGCCACATCGCCTGACACAACTTCAAACATAGGATGAGGCAAGATGTCCCCATCAATATAAAAACCGTAATTAAACCAGTACTCGTTTTCTGACCGCTCTTTTAATTTGGTTTGAATATGATCAAATTCGTATCTAATCTGGCCATCTGTCACGGGCAACTTGAACATCTTACTCGGCTTAATTATCTTGCTGTAATTAAACCTGTAGCCCCTCGTTGTAGCGTTTTCATGGATAAATGTTAGCCAAGTACCTATTAAGCATAAAGGCACAGGAGAAGCTAAAAAACGCCACATCTGAGGGTGATTTCTATAGCCCGGTTCTTCACCGTTTGCCAGGCGCACAATGACAGATTGAGCAAGCAGTCCCTCTCGCCAAGCGGCTAACAAGCCTTGCCGATCAAGTATACTTGGATGGATTGACCAAAGTCTCATCAGTCCTCCGCATCCAAAAGCACATCTCTAGCCTTGATGAAGTCACCAATGTGAACACGTAAAACATAATCATTGTTGTGTTCGCAACGAATACCAGCATTTTCAAGTGCCGTTATTGCTGCGTTTAATTCCTTTTTTGTGTCAAACTTCTTTAAGTCTTTCACAATACAAATTTCACCTCAATAACTGTATATCTGCTCTAATTCCAGAGCATGCTTGTACGCCTCGTCTATAGCCAATGTCAATTTTTCTCCATATCCACACTCGGCTTCCCCCCAAGTGTTATGAGAAAAAGCCACCTGAAACCATCCCTGGTTATCCGATATTATTTCAACACGCCATCCCTTTTTTACTAATGCTGTTATTTTACGCATTCTTTCACCTCTCTAGCGAATAAAAAAAACCGCTTAAAATCTTTAGTCTTACCTAGTTACCCTGCTATTCCCTCAGAACAAGGGGAGTAACAAGGTAAGACTAAAAACCCTAAACGGTTTCAGTTCTGATATGGCCTAGCAGGTGGCCTGTTGCAAGCGAATTATTTCATTGGAAACATGTTAACACAGTTGTTATTTTTTATCAATCCTATGTCGCCATTCGGCCGGTATCATATTCTCCGGCCAATTAACCTGATATTGGCCATCGTATTCTTTTGTTGGTTCACTCTTGCACTCAAAGAAAACTATCTGCGCTATGCGTTCGCCGGCAATCAAAAATGGTCTATCATTACTATTGGAAACGAACGCAGTTAGTTCTATAGTCCAGTGACCATTATTTGTTTTCCTGCCTAGATCATTTCTGTGCCATCCGTACCCAATATCTCCCAGACCAGCATCACAATTAGTTGTAATGCCTACACGCCTGGTTGTGGACCTACTTCTTAACTCCGCACCTACTTTTCCATGTGTGGCAATTCTCTCTTTAGTCATTCCCAACAGCGTGCCGGCTGTTGGGATATAAACCCGTTCCCCATCCTCAAAGTGATATGGGCCTATGAAATAAGGCCCCTCCTTGTCCCATTTAACTTCATAAAAATCATTGCCAAGCCGCACGTCATAGCTATTTGTACCGAGTTGGTCCTCGTCAAATGGATTAATTTCTATGTCACCGTTATGAAGCGATTTCCATATGTCCGTGTCACTGTAAATCAAAGTTCACCCCTATTATTATTACCTTTACCTTCTTTCCTGTCCTTTGACGCCTGCTCTTTAGCTTGCCACGTCTCATTAGAGATTGCAAAAAACCATACTCGTAACCAAGTTCTTCACGCAGTTCAGGCATAGTTAGACCGCTATCTGAATTACTTACGCTTTTCTGTATTTTCTCTAACACCTTGCGATCCCTTTTTTGCTTTTCTCTGTCAAGATCGCCTTTTACCCGCCTCACCTCATCTTTTATCAGGTGACATAACTCCGTATCAGTTCCCACACAATCTGGATAAGGGCAACTGGTACAGATGTCTATGCCAATGTCTAAAATGATCAGTTCGCCATTTGCCATATTTTTACCGCCAGTAATATAGGATAAATGGGATATTAATAGCTAGTATAGACATAATGGACAGTGCAACAATAAATCGAAGATCAGTCTTTTTCATCACACCATTCCTTTATCATTTTTTCCACTTTCTCTATGCCGGAAACTAACGCTAATTCCAGTCCTACAAGCTGCTCAGAGAGTTTTTCTGTCTCTGGCGTGTATTGAGCCATAATTAGCTCAAAAAGTCCTGAAACCAAAGAGTTTAGGCTGTTGCCGTGATAGCTAATTATGTTCCAGTTCTTGTCGCCAAACTTCTCGATAACTATATTTTTGGGGTCTGAACGCCTAATCCGGTATTTGTTATCCATATTTTTGCTTCATTCGTTTCCTTGATTTAGCCTTAATCACACTTTCTCGAAATTTGTCATAATCCTTGATTGTATCAGGATGGAATTCATATCCTGCTTCTTCCATGTTATGCCTGAAAAGCTCCAAAATGTTATCCGCTAATTCAACTGAAATTGTCACGCGAATTGTTTTTCTCATCTTGCTTTCATCCACTGCTCACCGCGTTCTGATCCGGGCTTAAGTTTCTGCCAATTGGAGGCGGTTAGTTGATCAAGAGTTAGGTTGTTACATTGGCATATTCTTTGAATTAAACCATAAGAAATATTAAGAAATGTGTTATTCGGTTCAATGCCTCTACAAACAGCGAAAAAAGCCAAGGAGATCTCGTTTATAACCACAGCTATTAATTGGTCTAATGGAATACTGTTATCTTGATATTCTCCAGTCTGCAATTTAACGTTCTTTTGATAAGCTAATATCCTCACATAATACCATATATCCCCCAACTCATCTTCAGGCTCAAATACATAGCCCGGCTTGTAAAGCGACTTCATGTAATCGTCTAAAAGCTCTCCCCATTCCCCAAGCAACTTGCCTAAAGGATGGTGAGGGTTAAGGTGCAGAGGATGGTCTTTTGGATACCAGGTGCGGAGCGCGATTTCAATTGAATTACACATCTTTATTTTTTCTCCTTACGGCAATAATAAGCCCCACGACGTATTTTACAACTATATCAGCATAAGCTATCTCTGCTAAAACGACTGTCGGAAAAACACCAAAAAAGGCTATTCCGGTAAATAAAACTGTGTCTAATGGTATGCTGATTGCATTGCTCGAAACAACACGCTTAAACCAGGATTTGTCAAGCAATTTATGATAAATTTCAGTATCAGCAGTTTCAGCCAGCACTATAGATATTATGCTGGCTATAATAATCCTAATTGGCACATCTAAAATAATGACCATAGCTAATGAGGCAATAGCAGCAATGCCAATCATAATATATACTTTACGCCGACCAAATTTGTGTACATAATCTCTAGCAGTAAATGTTGCGCCAAAAACTATCGTGCCAGTAGATAATAAACCAAACAATGGAAATGGCACGAACCATTCTGCGGTATATTGAGCCACTAGAACACAAGAGATATAAATGATAGACCATTTCATTAACCAAATACCTCGTGTAATTTTTGCGCTATATTACCAAAACTTAAAACTGCCGCAACGTGCCAGTGATTAACAGGCTTCAAACCAAAGTCTTGTGTTAATTGTCCTACACTACCATCAGGGTGTACAAAACTTCCATAAATTGCCACTTTATTAATCAAGTTGTTATCGCAAGATACAACAAAATCATATCTTTCAATATAATCAAGTTGCGCTTTCCACGAACCGCCCAACAAGTGAACTTTATAATTACTAAATTTCTCAAACGGTATAGTTGTGCCACCATGAGAGGTGGGGATACTATAACCAAGCATAAAGCAAGGAGGTATTTTGTCTATTACATCAATTTTAGGAATTATTATTACATTTTCCGCATAATCAAACAATTCGTAAGCCCATTCCATAATCTGATTAAAAGAATAAAATTCAATCCCTTCTTTTTTGCATTGTTGTTCACTCATTATATCTCGCACGGTGGCGTATTTTGGTTTGAATTCCTTTACACTAGCAAGATGTTTCTTATGGTTATATTTCTTATAATTGCAATCCACAAACAATACCTTATGACGGCCAGAAAATTCATTTATGCGAACGCAGCCTTTATAACCTGACTGTATACCATATCTTAGACCAGTTTGTATAGCCATACAACACAGACCTTTACTGCTACTATCAGTATAAATAAAATCAAAATCAAATTTGCGCCTATTTATCTTTGGTGGTTTAGATTTTTCATAATCCGTCAAATCAAATAGCGAATTAATCATTCTTATACCTCAATGCCTGCCAAACTAAATAAATCTTCCTCTTTGCTTTGTCTGACCGCTTCTTTGATGTTCTCTAACGCTTTATTGTAATATTCTGGCTTAAGCTCTATACCAATCCCGTACCGGTTGTATTTAACCGCCTGATAGACCTCTGTGCCAATCCCCATAAACGGTGTTAAAACTTTGTCGCCCGGATTGGACCATAGTTTAATAGCGCGTTCTACTGGCTCAAGCTGTAATGGGCAAATATGCTTCGTGTCATCTTCGTTAAGACGTGATCGGCCTTTGCCCGTGTGAGACAACACTTCAGTCTCTTTAATATCATCCCATATGGGATTGCCTTGCAGGTAATGTTTTACAATATCTCTGGTCAATTCCCGTGCAGCTTGTTCAATTTCTGCGCGGTCATTAGATGTTTCTAGCCGCTCAAACAACCCGTTAAGCCAAGTGTTGCCAGCCCACTCAATCCACGTATCCTCATTCATTTCGCCATTGTCCATTGGCAGAATTGGTTCAGGGTTTTTACCCGGCTTGGTGAATACTAAGAGGTAATCCGGCTGAACCGGCATAAGCCGGCTTGCATCACGTTTCATTGTGGCAAACATAAGTTCGTGCGCCTTCAGCCTGATAGCAGTAGCTTGTGGATTTTTAGCAATAGGAATTCTGCCTTGATAATCCCATCCGTGATCAATGTAAAGCTGGATGACGCTACCGCTAAAATCCTTGAGGCCCAAAAAACCGTCCTTAGCTTTGCGCGCATGAATGTCAGCAACATGGACAACAGTTTTTCGTCCCGGCATAGTTACCCGCAGAATTTGATCAACAATGTAACCGTAATGCTTGTAAAAATCTTCTTTAGTGGCGCTGTTGCCAAGATCGCGCTCAGAATTGCTATACACAAATAAATCCTCAAACGGAGGCGAATAAACGGAAAGCCCTATGCTATTATCTTCAATCTCTTTGAGGCGCTCTGTGCTGTCCCCCAGCATAATGTGATATTGGTCTGTTTTAACTTCATCAGTCACATACACGCTTTTTTCACTTGCCTTCATATCTAATTCCTTTTTTTGATATTCGCTTGCATTTTCAATAAGCCGCTGTGTCATATGTTCTGCTTCTTTACCTTTTGCTTGCACGTTCTCCCAAATCTCCCGCTCTTCCTCTGCGAGGATTACATAAACTTCAACATCATGCTCTTGCTTGAACCGGTGAAAACGCTTAATCGCCTGATAGAAACTTTCCCAACTGTCAGAAAGACCAACAAAAATAACTTTGTGGCAATTTTGAAAATTACTACCGTGACCGCAAATTTTTGTTTTTGTCACTAACACTTGAGTTTCGCCGTTAGCGAAACTGCGCAGGCCCTCGATTTTCTTTTCTAGCTTATCACTGCCTTGCACATTAACCGCTTTGTCGCCTAGCAATTTTTTCATTAAATTAGCTTCAGGATTGAGACCGCACCAGACAACCCATTGATCTTGACTGTCACCAATTAATTCTACAGCCATTTCACATTTAGGTTCAAGGGTAAGTTTTCTCACCTGACTGCGATCAGATACGCCGCCCAGACCAGTAAACACCAGTTGACTATCCGGCTTGTAACCGGCATCAATGAAAATAGGCGTGATGGTCAAGTTGGGCAAAATATACCCTTCATCACTGAAGCCTAAATCACTAGGCAGTTTAACCGCCATTGCCCAAGATGCAAGCCATTGATAAAATTTTTCTCTGGCGTGCGGTCTCAGCTCCCATCCTTGACGCACCTTTTTTTCGCTTTTGACACCTCGTACATCTTTGGAAATATCAACAAAGCTCCTGGCTTGCTTGACGTGTGTCATGTCGCAATTTTTGCATACTAGTATATGTCCAATATCATCTAACTCGCTACCACACTCCGAGCAAGTATCTTGAAAAATAGTAATGGCCTTGGTTAGATCAACCTTTTTTTTGTCCTGCCTGTTAACAAAAAACGTAGCTTTCATTTCTGGCACTGTCATAATCCCTAAAACTTCCGCTTGCCTCCCCATTTCTTCAATAGAATTGGGGGACGGTGTAGCGCTTGCGCAAAAGACAAAATCAATATTTTTAGCTATCTTTTTAGCGCGTTCAAAGAATTTTCCATCACCCTTGAAAATCGAGCTTTCGTCGAAAGATAGACCTCCCCAGTCAATCCCTTGGAATTTGTGCAGCTTTTCATAGTTAGTTACATATATATTAGGACCAACTACATCTTCCTTGCCGTTGGCGTAAACTAAATCCATACCAAGCAACTTTTTAGCCTCGTCAATAGTTTGGTATGCTACCCAAAGAGGCATAACAATTAAAAACGGTTTATTGGTGCGATCTACTACTAGCCGGCCAATTTCAAGTTGATCTAGTGTCTTGCCTAGACCTGTGTCATGAAGTATTGCCGCCTTGCCCTTACGAAGCGCGTAGCGGATAGTGGCGTTTTGGTGAGGCTTGGCGATTTTATGTATCTGATCTGGTTCTACATTAAATCCAGTTGACTTGTGAACAATTCGTTTTTCTTGCAAAAACTCTTTGTATGATTTCATCCGTTTTTCCTTTCGCTTATAAATTTCTTCTCATTCTACCACACGGTAACAACCTTGTCAATTCTTGCTTATAAAAAATCCCCGCCCAGGTTAAAGCGGGGATTACCCTATATATTGTGTGCTTTTCGCTCTCTTGCATCACCCCCTTTCTTTTTTGCAGCTAGGCAGTTGTGTGCTGAAACCGTCAGTGTGTATATGTTTTTTTTAATCAACTGCCTAGCTAAATTTATTTTAACATGATTAAACAAGGTTGTCAATCTGAAAGCCCGTCCATTATTGACTTGGCAAAATCAATGTCATTGGTATCATCTGCGGTCTCAGTTTCGGTTGAAACTTGCTGCGTGCTAGACATTCCTCGCCGGTAAACCAGTTCATTTAACCAATCTGCCATTACATCTTTTGGCGCAACGCTACCAGCTATTTTGTTTTGTGCTTCCTGGTACAGGTCAGGAAAACGAGCCTTTAAGAGGGTGAACCGAAAGTTAATTTTGCTCATACGATTACATCTCTAAATATTCACTAATTACACTAGTAATTTGAATTGCACTTCAACCAAAGGAGTTCTCATTTTTTTATCCGTTCAAACACTAACGTTTGTTGCCCGGTAAAATCTGTGTATATAGCCATTTCCAACTGACCGCTTTTGCAGAAGTTTGCTAGTGTTTTATCTAATCTGTCTTTGCTGCTATCTGAAATGTTTTTATATTTACGTTCATCACAACTTATCACAAACGGATTAAAACTAAATGTTATTTGTTTCATTTCTCAACTCCCTTCTTGGCCAACGCTTCAAACCACCTTGCATTACTAAACTCATCATAACCGCGGCCAAGTGTGACATTCTCCGCATAGCCTTTTAAGTCCTTAATTGTTTCAGCGTCCAACAACTGAACACCTCCGCCAAAGACAACCAGTTGAACGAGTGATATTTGCCTTGCCACTTGTCTGATTTTGGCCTTGGTAACATTAGCATAGTTAGCTGGTTTATCACCTCTCATAACGCTTAATTCAGCTTCCCAAGGTCTCACAGGATTGGTTTCATGGTGAGAATGAAGCAAGCCGTTATTTAACGTGGTTGTAGCAATTGGCATCTCTTGGCCGCTATGAAGTAATACTAAGTCACTCGTTCCGTAACCTAAATCAACCAGTAAGGTAAATCCATTTCTTGGTTTATTAACCCCTCTCCAGACTAATGTCTCAGGTTTTAACCCACCAAAAGCGGTAAAATATGTCATCCCAGGCTTATTAGGTTGCTTGATGTAATCAGGCTTGTTTTGATTAAAAATAAACCTATAAACTTTCTCCGCCCTACTTCGCGCCATTCTGTCCTGATATAATTCTGGAGGCATACCACAGACTACATTTAACCGTTTATCTGATAACCATTCTGGATTAACTCTGTGTTGATCAAGCCAGCGGAGCAAAGATGCCTTGAACATCATGCGAATGTAATCAGGTTTTAACTTGTCCTGGTCTATCTCTTGATGGCCGGCTATCGACAATGTATCTTGACCAAACCACTGCGTATTTCCACTGATTTCAAGCGGGAAAGCTACAGGCTTAACAGTTAACATGGTTTTTTCGTTCAGTCTCCCTTTTGGTTCACTCGAAATTGACCAATTAGGAATTTTGCTTGCTTTTCCATTTAGACAAACTTTAATCCATCCGTTGCCAAAGTCTGTGCCACAAGGCGTTAGTTCAAGTGTCATAATTTACTTACTCCGTTCATCACATTCAATTTCGTCAGCTTTATCAACTAAAATCTTAGCAATTTGCCTCATTTGATCTGCGTTATCTATCTCAGTTCCCCACCACTGATAACCATTTCTGTTGATCATCAAATGATATGAAAATACTTTACCGCCTGCTTTGTTTTCCTTAATTTCAATTTTCATGATCTTCTCCAAACTGTGCTTTAACACTTACTTCCTGTTCGCCTAAAAAATCTTCCACTGTCAATTGATCAGCTTCGCTTTGCCAATATAATTCAATGGCTTCAATTAGTTCTTTCATCCCTACGTCCTGCGCGATTTCTGACAAAAATTTCAATCTTTCGCCTGACGTATAAAACATCAAATGAACCATGATTTCAATTAATTTTTTTCTCATGTATGTTTCAACAAGTGCCATGCTAATCCTTCCCCCAATACCATTTAATCGCTTCTTCCAATTCTCTAAAACCTACAACCCGAGCAGCTTCAAGTAACATCTCCAAGCGTTCATTTGGTGTATAAGGCCTAAGCCATTTCATTAGTTCGTTCAAGTTTTTTTGCGCAGCTTCTTTTTCGATTATCATTTAATCCTCCACAAAATACAATTCATCTAAAGTCCGTGTATCCCTTACGTAACGGATGTTTGTCTCTTGCGCCTCGTCGCCCATCGGATGATTGCCCTTTGGACCTATTATAAAGACACGCTCCCATTCTAACCCTTTGGCTTTATGGACTGTACTGAAAACTACTCCCTCTTTTTGGTCTGAAAAGACTGACTTGCACTTACTTTTTAGGTCTCGGATGCTTTCGCAATCCGAACTAAGTGCGTAGATGGTCTCTTCCTGGTCCATTAACAGCGCTACTCTACCTTCTTGCTTTCGCTTAAGCGCTTTTCTGGTTTCGTTCTGGCAGTATATACTCACTTGTTCTAATAAGTCATCTAAATTGCTTACTCGCTTAAGCTTTTCGCGCTTTTCAATCAGTTTGATCAATCCACTCCCTATATCCCTGCCCAAAATCGTGGCCTTAATGCCACGCCTAATTAGACTAAAACAGGGTTCCACAAGTGGCGCATTGGTGCGGCATAACACGCCATCATTCTGATTAATCAAACTATAAAATTGATCTAAGCTAATCCATTCTATTTTGCCATTTTTTGCGTTTTCCCAAGCCTCAAACTTGATATGGTTATAATGTGCATTTACGTGATTTACCACGCTTAACGGCGCTCTGTAGCTTATTGTGAGAGGCAATTTTGTCGCGTCCATTTCGCCGGCCATAAAATCCATAATGCCGCGATGCGCCCCACGAAAAGCATAGATAGATTGATTTGGATCACCAATTAACAACATTCTGCCATTCTTGGCGAGTGACTTTTTGCTTAACACGTACTGCGCCGTGTTCATATCCTGCGCTTCGTCTACAAACACCCAGTCAAATTTTTCACAAGACACAATGCCGCTTGCCGGATAATATACCATATCATCAAAGTCTATCTCGTTAAAATCTTCTATGCTTCTGTAGAAAATTTGCCTGATGAAACCGCAATTATTTTCGGCGATGTCTAAACCAAATTCGATGGCAAGTTTTATGATGTTGGCTTGCGTTGGTTCTAGCAAACCACCTTTGAGCAAGCTAATCGTTTTTACAACTTCACCCTTAAATTCGCGGTCAATATTTGGAGATTTGTCATCTATTAAGTTATGCACTTTCCATTTGTTGATTTTGATTTTAGGATAAGCCTTTTTAATATTGTTTAGTCCCCAGGAATGGAACGTAGAGACTGAAACATAACTCGGCGCTTTAGCTGAAATGTCTTTTTCGATATGTTTGTTAAAAGCAGCGTATTTGATCTTTTTATCTCTGGGCACTAACTTAAGCGCCTCAACATTAGTTGTTGTTTTCCCGCAGCCGGCCACACCGGAAACAACACCGTGACCGCTGCCATTTTTAACCCAGTCGTATATGGCTTGCTGATATTTTGATGGTTCAAAAGTAGTTTTTTCTGGCTCAGGCTCATCTTCTGCGAACGGATTAGCCAGAAATTCATCTAGCGAATTTGACGCTTCTTTCTCCGCTTTATTTGCTTCGCCAATTGCTTCAATCTTATCTTTTCCCATTCCCGATCCGTCAACTTGTACAATTTGTGCTTGAATTTCATTATTTTTTCCTTTCGGCTTAATTAAGCCTGTCATATCATCCATCTGACTTGCTGGGCTAAACCATCCTTCATTGTCTAGGTTGCCATTAACATTTTTATTTAGCCGCTTGCTGCAAGGAAAACATTTAACAAATAGCTTGCCATCTTTCTTGCGCTTATAAATCCCAAATGGCTTGCCACAATCTCGACAGTCACCGGCTAACATACGGCGTTTGGCAAGTTTATAGATTTTATCAAAAAGCCTATCTTGCCAGCCATTAACGCGATTAGTCCAATTATCTAACTTGCTGCCTATCGGTTTGTCATCATTCCCAACTAACCATAACCTAATACTGTCTTTGCCACTTTCTTTGGCCTTGCCATCAGCGCCTATACTTGATCGCAGCATAATGGCTGATTGGCCGTCAAGGATGAGCTTGTAGCAATGCTCGTCGTCAATCAGGCCAAGTGGTTCACAGGGCCTATGATTTTCCAGAAATCTCTCAAAATCTTCAAGTGTGAATTGGTCAATCATTTTGTATTCTCTCTACTTGTATGCTCTCTATAATTTCTTCTAATAAAATTGTTTGATTACACACTGGGCAAGTCCAAGTGTCTTGATTGCGATGCAATTGACAATGGCACTTGCTGCAATGTATCCAAGATCTGTTGTTTTTTTCAAGATAATTTATTACTGTTTTAATCCATGTTGAGTTATTCATATCAACACTTCCCTTTCTCTAACCACCCAATGATTACCACTAATTACAATTTGCCAGAACAGTTTGATTTCTTGCCAGAATGTACGTTTCATAATTTCCTTTCTCTGGTCAGTGCGCCGTTATACACTGTCATCATGTTGACTGAATTTCATGCGCCAACCTGTGTTACACACTCGTTACCGATGACTTGACCAGATATATCAGTCTATTCCTTCATCGCCTTCATTGCCGCGCATCAAGTTGATGTTGTGTTGTGCGGATAAAATTTGGGTGGTTGGATAAGATTTCTGCTCAGGCAGTAGCGCCTTAAACTCTTGCTTTTCTTTTTTTCTATCAGACCTGCGATACACGCACCACACTGCGCCAGTCCCGTTATTGTTTTCAATTTTAGCCAACGTGCCGCCGAAGTTAAGGCCGTTAATGGCCTTGTGATAAGTTTCAAAGAAACTGACTTGAAAGCCAGCGTTTTTCAGGCTGAACCAGATTGCGCCTAAACAGTGGTAGCATACTGTGTGCTTGGTGTTGCCCTTGCAGTATTCGTTTTTTTCAGCATACGGATTGTCTGGATTAACTTCTGACTTCTGGCAAGATGTGTGGAAAATCTTAGTGGGCCGGTAGCCATCAGGCGTAATCAGGTTTTTCGTTCCAGATTCAAGACAAATCTTGTAGTGGTCTCCCTGACTGCCATAAGTGTTGTAACACCCTTTTTGGCCGCTAACATCAGGTATAATTCTCAATTTCTTTGCTTTTTCTGTTCGTTTGCTTAAATTACTCATTTTTAATCCTTTCGCTAAAACTGCTTTCTTGCTACTTATTCTAATCTATTTTAACAACCTTGTCAAGAGGGCAAACAAGAAAAAAGAGGGCTAATTTATTTTTAGCCCTCTTTCTTGTGGAAAAGTTGTGGAAAACTAACTAGTTATCCACGTGTTGCCCGTATTGCCAAGACTTCAGGCACGGTAACAGTAAAGCTAAGGTCGCGTTCTGCCAGATTTTTATTGATAAACTTAACTTGTTCTGCTGGTGCACTGTCAATCGGAAAGGATTCATCCTTCATAATGCTTTCAATCCATTTTTGTTTAGCTAAGTTATCTTCAGGTTGTGTTGTTTCAGCCAATTGTTCAAATACAGGCTCATTTTCAATAACCAAATTTGGCACAGGTTCAATGATTTCAATTTCCTTGTTTTCAATTTCACCTGGTATATAAACAGCTTGGCCATTAGTAACATCTGGACAAAACCACTTAACACCATTAGACATTGCGCGCGCAAATAACATGTTCCTTGGAGTTTGTTTGTAAGTATCCTTATTTGCTAATCCGGCTTTCTTGGCATCGTCCATCGAGAATTCAGATACGCCAACACTTTCATCATTTTCAAAAAATTCAATTACACAGACTTCATTTGTGTGCTCTCTAATGATGTAATTGTACCTGCTGTTAGGTGATTTCACCAGAGAGGCCAGAATATTTGCCCCTACTTCTGTTTTCCCTTGAATGATATGAATACCACTCATAGCCGCAATTGGTCCAATGCCTAACTCTTGACCGGCCAATACTTTAACCACTGCTTGGCTTGCCTCTTTCGCGTCGCTAAAATACTTGCTTTCAGCGAGGGCCTGGCCCAGTGTCATCACTTCGGATAGTGCTAGTTTATTACTCACCATATTACTCCTATTAACCTTTTTTTATAAACCATCCGAACAAGCCATTATTGTTAATACGATAAGCCGGCGTTGAAACAGGATTAGACACTCCGTCATCCTCAAAACTAACGGGAATATCTTTTACATACTTAGAATCGCTTGTCTCTACATCCGATCTAATTCTGGATGGTGCATAAATAAAGTCTTCACTTGGTTTTACCATTGCGATAGGTTGAAATTTAGTCTTTTTACTCATGTTTCACCTCTCAAATATCTTTTAATTTTTTCAATTGTGCCTGAACCAATTCCAGGCACATCAGTCAAACTTCCATCTTCCAACGCGGCCATAAAGCCATAAAATGACTTATCATCAAGCCAATCATAAATGTCTTGTGCTTTTTTTTCTCCCAAGCCGGGCAGATTAACAAGTAAGTTGCGCCAACCATCAATTAAGAATAATTCTTGCTTAGGCTTCCAAACTTGCTTACTCGCTGGTTCGTTAAACGTTACTTCAGCCGCGCTTTCAATCCATTGAGACAAGTCTTTTCCTGTTTCTATTTGTTCAAATACTCCTCCTCTTTTCGCCCATAATAGACGCTGTTTCATTATGCTTTTGAGTGTCAAATTTTTTGCAGGTGAAACAATGTCCCTCACCTGCATTTTATTGTCGATCATCAAGACAGGTTTCAGCATATCTCGATCTACTTCCTCATGTATCCATCCCACAAATAGCAGAACGATTTGGCTGAAATGTGCGCCAGTATCCAGCATCTTAGCTTGGCTATGTTTTAGCCGGCCATCTATAATACTAGCCGCCAAATCAACATTGAATTTAAGCTGGACCAATAATGCGCCTTGATCCAAGTGCATCTTAAGGAGCATAGTGTTAGCCGGTTTGGGAAGACCATATTTCCCTATCATAATGTCTGCGCCGGTCTGTTCTTCCAGACCAGGCAAAGCGATAGCAAGTTCTTTCATTCCTTCACATTTAATGAACTTGCTATCACTTTTCAATTCGCCTGGATCAACAAAAAGATTGTACTTCATAGATTTTTCCTAAAATGCAATCTCAACATCAAGCAATTTCAAATCGGCCTGTTCAATTACATATGCCGCGCATACCATTTTTATGGCAGCATCGTTGTTCATCGGTTTGTTGTTTGGTGTGTTTTCACCCTTTAATGCGCTGGCAATTGCGTTGTGAATATTCTGCGACTGTTCTTTCAACGTTTCAAGTGTCCAGCCGTTTGTAATGGCATATTCTGACAAGCCGCTGGTATCATCACCGCCAAAGTCATCCTCTATAGACTTTCCAGCCGCAGCATATGCAGCTTCTTTACTTTCAAAAATTTCTTGAATTATATAAACGCGGTTAGGGTAGTCTTCATTCTTTCTTTGCTCAATTGCTTCTGTGTACCAATTAACTTCCTGACTGAGACGTGCCCAAACCGATCCACTTAAACACTGCCGATGTTCATTAACAGATTTTACAACCATATCATACGGAAGCAGACCTTTAACTCTTGCTTGTTGGTCTCTATCCAATCCTTTGCCCGGCCTGTCCAATTGGAATTTAGCTGCAAAAAATGAATTTGTAAACTGCTGAACATCCCAAGTCATTTTTTCATGTGCTGTTAAGAATGTTTCAATAGGGATTTCAATCAGCACTCCCAATTTTGGGAAACCGTCTAAATTGTTTTCATCAATATATGCCTGGCAATTTTCTTTTTCTTGAGCCATAGCCTCTTTTGATGCGCCAAATGGGAAATATGTTCGTGTGTCATTGCCCCATTCGTACTTCCCCGCCTGCCAAGCAAACGTTACATGAATTAAAGCTATGTCTTCAAACGAACCGCCGCTTTCATTATCAAACGGATCGGCCAAGAATTCATCTAAAAAATCATCACTCATTATTTTTCACCTCTTACAAAAAACTGAATTAACTGATTGCCAAACCACAACGCCGCACTATTAGCGCCGCTTTCTAGCGCATAATTGTACCAGTAAAGCGCGTCATCAAGACTGTCAAAATTCCCGTTTGCGGACTTATCCGCACCATCAATTATTAGATTATACATAAGAATTGGCTTCCAAGTGGATTTTGTTTCCATCAGGAGTAATAATGTAAGCAAACCAAATCATATAACCAATACTCTCATAAAAATGCTTGTGTTCCATATATCTCTTTCTTGCTTCTTCTTCTGTATCAAATGGTACTGGGGAACTTGAATCTCTACTAGTAACTGTTCCCCTGTGACACCCATAATGGAGCATAAATTTATTGTCCATGATTTTCCTTTCGCTCTTTGCTAAAAAAATCAATTTCTTTAATCATACACTTGTTTGACAAAGTTGTCAACATGATTTATAATGTTTAATATTATGAGTAAGAAAAAATTGAGCGCGAAAAATATTTTAATACTGACCGGCACAACAGCAGGTTTAGGCGTATCTGTTAGCCTTGGCATTTCTTATATAATGGATTGGCCGGCAGGATGGACCATTGCGTTAGTAAACACAATAGCCAATACGCCATTATTACTTGCCAGTTCAGACGCGCTCAGGCAAGAATTAGGCTTGCGTTCACCAGTCCAGATAATCGGCAATTCTGGCCGCCGCACCTTTGGCCGAAAGATACCAATCAATGTGGACGGCAAACAAGGTAATATTTTTATGCAAACTCTAAGCCTTGCGCCTGGCTCATCCAACAAAGGCGATTACGAGCCGGTTCAAGTAGACACTATTTCAATCTGGCTTGATAACAATGAATACACACTTACAATGCCAGAAATAGAGGAGTTTATCTACGTGGCTTGGAGACGGCAATCGCAAAGCAAGAATGGTTTCAGCCGGCAATACTGGACAAAACAGCGCCGGCCCAGACTGAAAACTTTAGAATACAATATCCGTATGTGGGCACTTGTATCCTGTTCTGGTCTCATTGTAGATAGAAGTGAAGGAAGATCAGGACGATTGGCAGTACCACCAAAAGAAGCGATTAACATCATAAGGGGTAATTATGTATAAAGAGATTTGCAAATGCAATTTATGCGGAAAAAACACAGAAGTTAAATTCATTTTACCGCCAACTGAGGAAGAAAAACTTGGCTGGATTTGCGAAGACTGCGAGAAAGAATTAAGCGAAAAAAAGGATAAAACGGACCTAAGTCCACTTAGAACGGCTTTAGACCGGGGTTAGACTGCGTTCTAAACGGACCTAAGTCCACTTAAGGGGAAAAATGGGAAGCGCACATATTTTTAATGTCTATATCGACTTGCCAAAAAGTCAGTATTATTTTACTGGCCGTATGTCTTTTTGGCGCGTCGTTTTGGCCGTGCTTTCCATTCTTTTCATGAGTGTTGACACGGCAATTGACGACATACTCATAAGAATTTCGCGTAATATTAAAAGGAAACTTGAGAGTGTGTTTATGGGGATTGGGGGATTGTTCTGCCCACGAGTGGCATATGTTTGATACCCCCCCTACTGGAAGTGGGTATAACCGGTTTAATTTTTCGCCATCTTGTCCGGTTCTTACCAGACCTTACCAGAACAGGCAGGTTCTTACGGAAAGAGGCAGGGTGATACTATAGACAAATGGAGACTGTTATGGGAACCAGACAAAAAATGATTACAAAAGCAAAACGATTTTATCACAACGAGTGCAAAGAAAACCCGTCAAAATTTTTTGGTGTTTTGTATGCTCATAACTTGATTGACGAATTTAATCAAGTGTGGTCTGCCAAATTTGATAATGGTAAATTTGTTGCTATAAAACTGGTGGCGAAAGAGGCGATATGAAAACTAAAAAATTTTCACTAAGCGACAAGTTGACTTTCGGCAAACACAAAGGCTGCACAATTGAAGAAATCATAGAAGACGATCCTGGATACCTCGAATGGGCCATTGATGAAATAGAATGGTTTGAACTAGACGAGGTGGCTGCCCGAAAATTAGAAAAAAACCTCCGTGAAGATTACGGGTATCTTGACGATTTAATTAATGATCGTATTGGCTTGTAACTTAATTTGACAATCTTGTCTAAAACGTGGTAAAATAGCGATATGAGCAATCAAGGATTTTTTAGTATATCTGGTGTGGCATGTGTGGCGCACACGCCAGAAACAAAAAAAATATGGCAATCCATATCAGGATGTAAAAGCGACTACGGGCGAGAAGCCATAATAAATTACGCAGAAGGTTTGGGTTTTAATCCTGAAAGTATCGAACCTGGGGCAAGCATAACAAAAGAGGCGCTTAACTTTGCCCTAAAAAAGTTCCAGGGTGTGTTTGGCGCAAAGTCGCACATTATCAGAGAAGCTATCATAAACTACTAGTCAGTCTCTTTTTCCTTTCGCTGAGGGGGGTTATCTAATAATGATAACCCCTCTTTTGCTTTCTCTAGTTTTGCTTTCAATCGCTCCAGTTCTTTTTGTAGCAAGCGATTTTCAAGTAATAATTCACCAAGCCACAACTGAATATCACTAAATTCAATCCGATTTTGATTGTTCATTACACGTCCGATCTAACAGCGTTAAGCGTTGCATCGTAGTCGCCAGCAGTTACAGCAAGATTACCGAGAAAATTGTTAAATTGCTGAATAAGTGTAATCAAACTCGCTAATTCAGCCGCAGTAAAATTTAATGATGCTATATCATCATTAGTGATTGGATTAGAGCCTCCGCTGTCATAACCCCTATCAAAATAAACTGTTTCAAGATTAGCTAATTTATCAGCTAATTGGGCCATAGTTGTTGCTTCATTTTGCGCTTGAGACGCAAACTGAATTTTAGTTGCCATATTTACCGCATCCTCTTCTAAAGTAAAATAATCTGATTTTATATCATTGCTGACAACAAGCCATCTATTATCAGCAGCTTGATAAACTCTTGGTTCCATCTTGCTTGCCTCTTAAGGTTCAGTTGCAAGTATCTGAATCGCACCCGTATTAAATCGGACTGCAAGCTGAGTTTTTCCCGCACCATTATCTTGAGTAAATAATCTGGCTGTATTGGCCGCACCAGCAGCAGGTGCAGTCATTTCTTCAAACTCAATTGCGCCGTCACCTATATCTAATTCTGTGGATGGTGAAGTGATGCCGTTCATTCCTATGTTGCCATCATTTTTGATTACCATCCGAACAGACCGGGATGTTGCGCCAGCAGGCGTTGTCTCAAATGATAGTCGTCCTGGCGCATCTCCTACGCTCCATGCGCCGTCCGCAAATCCGTTAACAGCAGCGCTATTATTAGTTGTTGATGCATCTTCTTGCCCACGAAAAGCAAAGCCTCCTAAACGATCTCCATCAGCTTGTGCTGCTCCGTCATTGTGTCCTAAAACAATAAAAGCCCCTGCGTTTGAAGCGCTTGCTGATGTATTTTCAAACAATGCTAAAATAGATGTAGTTCTGGTCACTTCGAAAACGTTACTTGGTGCATCAGTCCCAATGCCAACGCGCAGATTTGCAGTATCTACATTAAATGCAATTGACCCGGCTGCACGCCGGACTTGAAAAAAATCTGTGCTATCGGTTGTAGGTTGAAAAATAACCTGACCAGTACTACTTGGTTTAACAGTTAAATCATGATTAGTATCAACCGTAAAATCGGCATATTTCACAGCATCCTGAAATGTCAATCTCAATTGTGCGCCTGAATTATCAAGCACATCTAACTTTGCGTCTGGTCCCGATGTGCCTACACCCACATCGCCACTGGTATTAATCAAAATGTGTGGCGTCCCACTAACATTATTGGCAGATAATCCCAATTGTCTACCTGTTAATGCGCTTAAGAAAAATGTGCCAGTACCCCCAACTGATAAAGCGGCAAATTGCCCAAGATTACCGCTAGACGTTTCAAACCATGTCAGTGTGGGAGTTGCGCTGTCAGCAGCATTTTGTCTCAATGCCCAGGGGATTGTGCCAGATGGTGAGCCAGTCCTAAACATAGCAGCAGTTGGCAAAGTGGCCGAACCATCACTGATGACAAATTTCCCATCATCCTCAATATAAGTTAATGCCGTTCCTGCATTATTTTGTGCTTCAATAATGTTTCCCGACTGTGCAGCCGCACCCTGGGCGATGACAACTTGTTGGGCAGCAGTATCATTTAAGACATGCAACATAGCATTAGGTGTACTATCGCCAATGCCCACATTGCCCTTATCATAAAAAATATCTGTGGTAGTACTTGGCACAATCTTCCAAATGTCAGAATTGCCTGATTGACTACCTTGCTGAAAAGCAATAGCCTCGCCACCTTTGGGAAAAATCACGTTAACTAAATCGTTATCAGAATAAATAACTGAGCCAACTTTCTTAGCCAGTATGTTGTCGCCGTCTCTATCGTCTGAGACAATAACGAAGCCATCCAAGCCGCTTGGATTGGCATTTTGAACAGTGAGATTGGGAACCATCTGACTACGTTCATTCTCTCCGCCAAGTCTGACAATTTCAGATAGCATGTTTTCTATTTCAGCTATTAGAGTTTCATTAGGCATAGACAGTCCCCTCTATGTTTTCTTGCTCTAGTTCCAACTCGGTTATCGCTCCAAAATTACCCACACGATTTACCCTAATCTTGTTAATAAAAAATGGCTCATTTGTAAAAGACAAACTCACTCCATTTCTTGCAGTACCAGAATAAGTAAAACTCACACGATCAAATAATTCAAGATAAAGACCGTTCGCGCCGGCCAATTGAATACGCAAATTGTATTGACGTGTCTCAAAACTGAAAGCCCGTTGAGCCAGATTGTTAAGTCGATTTTGATCATTACAACGCAAGTTAGTAATATTCTTGCGCCTGCCTTGCGCAGTAATGTTGTCTGGATATTCTGCCCTCAATATTTCCCCATCATCTGTTAAAGCAGCAAGCACAACTTGATCGAAATCAACCTGATCTCTAAATTGCACTTCAGGCTGTCCAACTATCATACTGCTATCAATATCCAAAGTAAATGGGTCAAGTACAGTCTTGAAAACAGGGTGAGGTTCATAATTGAACTTATCATCCTTGCTCATATAGGCTACATAAAATTCATTAGCCGCCACGCTTTTAACCGCCTGCCATAACGCATTAGATTGCCTGACCGTAATCACATCTATTTTGCTTGAAAAAATCACATCAATATTTAGGGTATCAACCCAACCGCCGATAGGGTTACCACTATCCGTACCATCTGTATTTTGTACGTTAGCCGTACTGCTTATGTTATTGTGTTGCTCTATTATATGTTTGACAACAGTCCCCAGTCTTAAATCTGCATACTGGTGCGGATTAGTAGGCGGATCGGTGTCAGTAAAATAAATTCCTTGCAAGCCGGCAGATGAAAGAAAATTATCAGTAGTAACAACATTAAAACTTGTGCCAGACTGACGAATATCCCACCTTACATTTTGCGGAATTATTGAGCCAGTAATACCAAGAATTGGCTCATCGGCCCAAGTTCCATCACCTTCAGGTGTCCAGTATACGTCCACTCTTCGTCCATATTCGGCTTCATCTTGATCATTAGCAAAACTGGCAGTGGCTTGCCAACCGCCTCGGTCGCCGTCGCCTTCGATACTCTGTAAGATAAAAGATGTTGAATTTTCAATTGCCAATTTTCCACTCTTTTGATATAATTATTTTATAAGACAAGGCATGGTGCGTCATGGCGAGCCAAGGTAATTTACGGCAAAGTTTGGTATGGTTTGGTCGAATGGGGCAGTTTAGAATGTGGTAAGGTTCGATTCGATATGGCAAGGTAAACCAAGGAAAAGAGGTCATTTTTATGGCCTTTTTTTATACTTAAATTTATCACATCTTGCCCAAAAAATCACGTTCTAAGATACTCTAATATCATAATGTAATAATACACGATTATGAGTTAATTCTGTAATCTGACTTGTTTTTGCGCATTAAAAACCAGATTTTTCTAAGACGATTTCATGCAAACTTTGAATGTTCATACCTTGAATATAATCTTACCGTAATTTGCCTGTTTTTTGCGTTTTAAGCGCCTTAATTTTCAATTTACTATAACCCTAGTCGCATTAGAATTTGGATAAACACCAGTCTGAAAATCCTCCAAATCGTCGCCGGAATTCACAGAATAATTGATAGAATTTGATACGCCGCCTTGATTACCAAAAACACTCTCCTCAACATTTTCGCCCAATCGTGCAATCGCATTTACTTCAGGAGTGACCGCGCTATTGATAGTTGTCCAACTTTCGCCACTATCTCTTGTCTCTAAAATGTCACCGTTGTCTTCATCAAAAAGCAGAATTCTTTCATCACTGTCTGGCCCCATGACAAAGCTGCGAACGCCGCCAATTGTCGCATCGTCTTTAACTACAAAACTACTACCACCATCCTCGCTTTTTTCCACAACATTTGTACCATCAAATTGACCGGCAATCCAAACAACATCAGAGTTAAACCGCCCACACTCAACACCTATATTGTCACCGCTTCCAGGGTCAAAAACTGTTGTGCCATCGGCGTCTAAATCAGTTGAAATTTTGCTTAAAATTGGCGTCCCACCATCTAACAATGCGAGATAAATAAATTCGCCCGATGCGTCAATATCTGCGGGTTTAGCCATTGAAGCGAGTGCTAAAACAGCAGCAGGGCAACTGTCTATAGAAATTGTAATAGCTTCTGTGGTAGCTTCCCAAACACCAATACATGTACTGCTATCACCCAATAATCCCACCACACAACTGCTAGTAGCAGCATCAGTTGAGATACTTGTATCTGTATCGTCAAATACACCATTAAACCAATCATATTCAACGATTTCCAAGTTTGGCCCATCTGTATTGTTTACAATGATAATGTTTTGATCAAATGTTGAACCGTCACTGCAAACAAAATCAATATCTACACTATTGGCATTTCCTAAGACTATAGCCGTAGTCCCCGAGGAGTTGAGTATCCCCCCTCCCTGGTTTTCAAAATCAGTGATATATCCCGTGTTACTTCCCGTACAACTAACTACAACCATGTAATCAGGAAATGTTTCTTGTCGAGCTATGCCTATTTGATGATCTCCAGCAGTAGATGTTTGGTGATTTATGCCAGCAGCTTCTTCTGTGTTTCCAGTTATTGTAGTGCTTGAAATGTCTAACAGTTCCCCTGTTACTTGCTGATTTGCGCCCCAGACTACAATTGCTTGAGTAGTGGAATAAACATCTACCACATTATGATAAGCATTGCCAGCATTATAATATGTAAATGCCGCATTTTCTGTTATTGTAGTGCCTGAAATAGTCAGGACGCGGGCTACACCATCAAGTGAAGAGTTGGAATAAACATAAATTACCTTGTTTGTATCAAGTAATTTGCAATCTACAAATGTTACACCAGTATCAGTCATATTGGTGATGGCATTAGCGGTTAACGTTGTCCCTGACACTGATAAAATTCTTACTCTATGCGTCGCACCATAAGCATAGCCAATCAAGACAGCACTATTAGTCAATTTACAAATGGCAATAGCATCAGCTTGATTGCCATCAATTGACAAGACAGTGCCACCGGTGATAGTGCCACCAGAGTTAGTTAAATGACGCGCCTCAATTCCATTGGCCGCACTGGAATACAAAGCAATGCCAGTGTTAGAAGTAAGACCAACAAATCTTACTCTATCATCACCATCACTATCAACCTGGAATTGACTGCCTAATGTTATGGTCATGCCGTTACAACACCTCTACTAATCCAACTTGATAGCCCGTCGCTTGATTTGTAAACCCATTGTCTGTTTACGCTTGTTTTAATGCCAAGCACATAAACAATATTGCTATCTGTCGGGTCATAATCAACCCAATGAAAAGTTAATTCGTCAACAGTGGCCGCTGGGCTATCTCCAAATTCTGCATTGCTTGGGTCAGGAAGCGGTATTTTTGCCCACTGACGCCCTCCATTGGTCGAATGGTATAATCCGTCATCTGTAGCAATTAAAAGCTCATGCGAGGTAGAATTAAGGCTTTTAGAGGCAGGCAATTGCACTATGTAATTTACGTTTAATGCCGTGCCAGTTAGCCCATTATTTCTTGCGGTCCAAGTCATAAGTTATAAACAAAGAAGATAATTTTTCGCAGCGTCTTGATTTATCAATTGCTGTACTTGATTTTCCATTCTGATTTTTTGTAGTCGGTTTTGTGCTGACTTAACTTCATTAATCAATATATCTGTCCAATCGCCACAAATATAACGATGTAATCCATGAATGGACCAATGCAACATCAAATCACCACAATGATAAATTTTGATACCGCTTCGATCTTCAGTAATTACTAAACCATTGATACCATATGGATTAGCATGTTTTAATAAAGTATGTGCGCCGCCAATAATCTTATGTGATTCTTGCAAGGCTTTTCGTTTTAATTCTTTTGTCAAATCAGGCACAATTTGTTTTTCTTCACAAAGCATAATACCTCCAATATCTTGACAACCTTGTTTGCTCATGTTATACTATTCGCGTATTTCATTTTAGTACCCTTTTCGTTTCTGCTTTTAGTTTCTTCCTTTAGTGTGTGGGCCAACAATTGGCCCACTTTTTTTGTTTCCTATTCCCAATAATATACGCCGCTTCCATCTGTGCTTGCATAGATGTTATTCAGCAGGTTTGTATTTGAACAATCAATTACGTTAACCTCCTCGGTCACAGTCTGCGTTACCCCTAAACCATCTGTCACCGTTGCGCTTACTATATATGTGCCAGCCGCCGCATAGGTATGATTGCCAGATGCGCCGCTATCTGTATTGCTGTCTCCAAAGTCTATATCACGACTAACAACAGTACCACCTGGTACATAGCTACCTGTAAAATCCCAGGCCATAGCCGAGCCTAAGCAAATAGGATTAGGTGTCAAGGTGAGAATGACAACCGGCTCTTTTGATACACCCATAACCGTGTTACTATCCAAATTGCAACAATATGCCCTAAACTCTCTTACTTCTCTAAGAACAGCCGCCCAACGGATTGATTGATTTCTGGCCTTTATTCTATTTACAATTGCTACTGGTAGAGGTGGAGTTGCCATTAATTTTTGTACCTACACTTGCAGTATACTTTATTTTGTGGTACACTGTCTGTATTAAGGTATGGCATGCTAAGATGTGATAGCTTAAGGCGAGTTCCGTTGTGATGTGGTATGATTTGGTACGGTAAGGATATGCAAAAACAAAACAAAATTAAAACCTCGTTTACACTAATGCCAAAAGTCAAGGCTTTAATAGTTATTCTATCAGAAAAACTGGCAATAAGCCAAACTTCTGTGGTTCAGATGGCTATTGTTAAACTCGCAGAACAAGAAAATGTGAATATTGAAGATGAGGCAGGTTAGGGAAAGATGGGGCTGTGTTAGGTTTGGCGAGGTGAGTTTTGGCGGGACGGGTTAAGGCATGACAGGGTAATGTGATGTAAGGAAGAATCTGGCACGGCACGGTAAGCCCAGTTAGGGTGCGATTTGGTATGGTGCGATTTGGTTAGATCAGTCAAGGTATGGTATGGATAACAAATTAAAAACAAAAGTCAAGGTGCGGCGGGCTATGGTAGATTAATTTTCGGTGAGGTGCGATAAGGTTCATTTTGGTGCAGTTCGGTTGTTTTCGACAGGGTAGATTGAGTTAGGGTTAGATGAGATACGGCGAGTTATGGTTTAGTGAGACAAGGTTGGACAAGGCGCGATGTGACGCGGTACGATGTGGCAAGATGAGGTTTGACAAGGTATGGAAATTAAATCAAAGCAACATTATCAAGATTTAATAAAAGAATTTGGCCGACGAAAAGCCTATGAAGTTTACATTGCTTCGCCCAACTGGAAACGAAAAAGAGAAGAAAGATTAAAGTTAGATGGGCATGAATGTGTAGCGTGTGGTGAAAAAGAGAACTTGCATATTCACCACAAATACCCATCGGGATATTTCAATATCCCAAACGAAAATGTTAATGACGATCTTAAAACATTTTGTGAAAGTTGTCATATAGCAATTCATGATAGTATTAACAAAAGACGTTATCAAGATCGTGATATAGAAGTTCAGAACTATTCAGAGCCTAGAGAGGCTCAAAAGGAGCTATTAAGTTATGGCGTGGAAGAAAGCGCGATTCAAATTAACGGGCGACAGCCCCCTGATCATGCACAATGGCGATTTGGCAAATCCGCTAAATCCAATTGTGAAACAACAAAAGGAAATTTCTGGCAAACGAAAGAAGACAGACGCCGATTTAGAGGAATTGGCTAGATTAGAATTCATTGGCGGTCTTTATTACTCTGATAATCCTGGTTTTATTCTCCCTGCCGAAGTTATTGAAGCCTCTATTAACGGCGGAGCGCGAAAATTCAAGCAAGGTATGGATGCCAAAGCCGGTTTGGTAGTCATGGAACATGCTAAACTTGAATTCCCTGACAGTGATTTGACACCTCAAGAGTTATGGGAAAAAGAGGAGTATCGATTTCAAAAAATGGTCACAGTATCACGCGCTAGAATTTTACGCACACGTCCCATTTTTGAGGATTGGAGCGCCGAAATCGAAGTGACCTATGAAGATACCGTTTGTAGCGGTAACGATGTGGAAAAGTGGCTTAAACGTGCTGGTGAAATTGTAGGACTTTGTGACTGGCGTCCAAGATATGGTAGATTTTCTGTTGAGGTGTTGTAACTTTTAGGGTAAGACGAGGTGCGGTGCGACAAATCAGGGTCAGGCGCGACGCGGCGAGGTTAGGCTTGATTTGACAAGGCAAGGAAAATACACCAAAAACAGACTTAGGACAAAACATGATATGATGCGATGCGGTCCGGTCGGGTGCGGTTGGGCGGGGCTGGATCTGGTTTGGTCAGACAAATTAGGGTGTGGCAAGGAAAAGGAGTGGGATATCCCACTCCTTTTTTTACGCAAAAACTTCAAAAGTAATAGTCACATTCAAATAAAGCGGTAATCCCCGCGTTCTGGGGGCAATATTCTGAATGAAAAAATCCGTGTATTTCTTTGTTCCATAATCCTCACAAGATTTATCACTTTCATAAGGGTCAGTCTCAAGTATGCTTAGTTGCGCGTTATTGCTTTGTTGTTCATCAAACAACGCTGCCAAATCATCATAGTCTGAGCCAAGCATGTTTTCAAAGGTCCACGTGTGGATTTTATAGCCAGAATTCACCGGAATTCCGTTAAGACCGCCGGCTATGGGCTGTTCGTCCCAACTTGTTTCAGGAGGTGCGGGAAATTCTTTGTTTAATGTGCTGCTTTCTATTCTGTAGGTTCCACCACTAGCCATATATTTTATCCTGTAGTATAATTATTATATAAGATGCGGTGCGATACGGTCGGGTGATGCATGGCACGGCGAGCCGAGGCTTGATAGGGCATGGCGCAGCATGGCAACGCAAGGGTTAATTTCTACGTGCCAATCTGTTAACAGCAATTTTGAAATTGTTAACCATCTCAGTTGTCGCCGCTTGTAAAATCTGCTCATCCGCTTGACCATCGCCAGTGATGTTAAATCCGCCGCTCATGTTCACATTAAGACTTTGACTTGGTATTACTGGTGCAGTCATTGTAAAAGACTGTCTATGCGTAGGCAGCACGGTTTCCCCAGCGTGAACAATTGCTGGTTGTGGCGATCCTGTTGGGCCAGCCACCACGCCACCATCCTGAAACCTTTGCACGCCGCCAATTCTGCCGCCAAAACCGCCGCCGCTTGTTGTTCCCGTTGTCGCTGGCACTCCTAACGGTTCAGGTTCGATTTTAGCCTCACTAACAATTTTCTCCAAATTAGCAAATAATTCAGTGAATTCATTTTCGGTCTTCGCAGTAAAGCCAGTCATAATGTTGTCAGCCGTCCCGCCAATGCCAAACACGCTCTCAAGCTGATTAGCTATGGCCGTTGTGCCTTCAGCCGTTACGCCTTCCTGTTCAGCAAAAGAGCGGCCTAAATCCTCCAATTGCCTCGCTTGGCTTATGCGCCTATCTTCCTCTTCACGCTGTAACTGTATTTGCCTTTCAGCGGCTTGCTCTGCAAAAGACTGTTGTTGCGCTGCTTTGGCCAGCGCCTGCGCTTCTTGTTGCGCTGCCAGTTGATCGTCAAACGATTTTAGCAACTCCGCTCTTTGATCTTCAAGATTAGACTTAAGTTCTTTAACTCGCTTTTCTAAATCTTTCGCCTGCTCTCTCTGTTGTTCCTGCGCGCTTGCAATTTGCTCTTTTTTGCCTAAATCAAAGTTTTCTTTTTCCTCTTGGCGTTCTAGCTCTCTATCTTCTCTAAGCTGTTGTAACGCTAAAATATCGCCTTCAGCGCGTAATCTGCGCTCAGACAAGGCAAATCGTCTCTCTGATTGCAACTGAGAAAGATTAAATCTCTCTTGCGCCTGGGCCAGTTCACGTTGCAATTTTTGCTGATCACGTTTTCTTTGGTCCGCAGCTTCCTTACGTGCTTTTTGTATATCGCCTTCAGCTTTGGCGATTTGTTTGCGTCGATCAGCCTCAAATTTATCTAGCTGCTTCGTTTGATCTTTAAGGAGTTTCTCTCTGTCCTGTTTTTGCCTTTCTTCCAAATCAGATACCTGTTTAGCTTGTTTTCTCGCTATATCTTCATTGGCCCTGGCTAATTTTAACGCGCTGTCTTCTGCCGCACGGGTGAAAGAAAGTTGTAATTGTTGTGCTTGTTTTAACGTGTTAGAATATGCTTGTATTGACTTATTGGCTTGATCTTGCGCCGCCGATTGAGATAAAAACGCATCAATAGCCGCTTTGCTTTCATCTGTAAAACTGCTTTGAGCATTAGCCGCTTCATCTACACGTTTTTTATAATCTGACTGCCTTTGTGAGGCATTATTTACCGCCTCGCTAATGTTGCGGAAACTCTGACCAAAATCAGCATCTCTAATTTTGTTAATTCCCGTTAGCAACTGATCAACGTTGCCAGTGAGCAAGCCAAAGGCAGTTTGTATTACACCAGTACTAAACGCTTCTCTTAACGTCACTCCTAGAACACGAACGCCCTCAACAAAAGCGTTCAGGCGATTAATTCCCTGCTCTATAGCTCTAAAATCCAGACTGTCAATAAAATTAACAATTTCAGTGCCAACTAATTCGACAACATTAGATGTTACCTCGCCCAATGCTATAGCAGTTCTTTGTAACCCCTTCTCGTTTCTGTCAAGTGAACCTAATAAATTTTCTGATTGTATGCGCAATTGTTCAAATGTTGGTTTGCCTAATGTGGCTTGCAAACCAGTAAAAGTAGATTGTAAATCTTTAATATTTGTGCCAAGCGTACCAGAAATATCAGTTTTCCCTAATCTGGTAAATTCATCAGTTAAAACGGTTATAAGTGCCTGCGATCTGCCAAGTTCTGGCGTTAATTCCTTGATCCTGTTTATTTGTTCTGTGCCAAGATCAAATCTGTCTTTAAGACTGACAAAATCGCCTGATAATGCTTCTCTGATTGAAAATTCAAGCTCACTGATACTTTGACCTGTTGTGTCAGCTTGAATGTCTGTCAAGCGTAATAATTCTGTAAACTCATCCAAGCCGCCAGTTCTGGGCAAAATAGTTTGAGCAAAGCTGGCAGCCTCTCCTCTGGCAATTCTCAGTCTATCAGCGGTTTCATTGAGAAAATCAACAGTAGCTTTACCTAATTGTGCATCACCAAAGACATTAGAAAACACCTTTTCTGTCAACTCGAATTGCTGATTAAGCGCTACGCCACCTTTTGTTATTTCAACAAAAGAACTAGCCGCAACGGATGCCAGATTAGTAATAGCACCAGTCAACGCATTTACAGCAGCTAAACCAGCCCCAGCCGCCCCAGCCGTTGCCAATCCTACACCTTTAGCCGCTGCGCTTGCCTTTCTGCTTTCCTTGTCAATGTCTTTTAATTCGTTTTCAAATGTTTTAGCCGCTTTTGTGGCTTTATCAAATGCCTTCGCTAAATCTTTGTCATCAACATCAAAGATGGCTTGTTGCGCCTTGTCTATGCGATCAAGCTGTTTAATATATTTATTAAAATTTTCGGCTTGCAGCGATATACCAGCTTGATCTAGTGCCATTACAACAAAGCTCCCAATGAACTGCCCACAATTGATAATCCTACGCCAATAATACAACCGAGTAATAACAAGATTAAAGGTACTGCTAAGGCCATAGCTAATCCAAATCCAATACCAAAATTCCATCCATCTTTTACACTTACTCCTACTCCTTCAGAAAAACGTTCAACTGGCCATGACGAAATTGCCACAGTATGTGTTTTTTCTGGAATAGTACCATCGTTTTTGAGAAGTTTCACACTCTAGCCGCCTTAATAATACGATTAGTAAACTTTTTCCTCCGCCGTTTCACGATTTCACCAGTCCAATCACGGGCTTCAATACCGGGATGCGTCACCCGTTTTTTCTGCACGATTGCGCCGGTATTTGCACCTGGTCCGCTAGAAAAAGTCTTTACCTTGGTTTTAGCTCTAAATCCTCTCCCATCTCGAAAAACAAGATAAGGAGCATTTTTAGCCACGATGGGATAATTTTTCTTTGTCCCATCATTTAACCGTATCCACTTTTGAGCGCCTTCAGGATTGCCAGCCGGCCCAATAAGCACAATAGCATCAGTTCCAGTTAGTCCTATGGCAATCTCAAAAGTCGGCTTTGCGCCTTTCCAAGTAGCAGTTGTTTTCTCAAATTCCTTTTTAACTGCTCTGCCTTCAGCACGCAGTTCATTAAGGATATTAAGTCTAACCTGTTTTATCTTTAACTTTTTAGGCTTCAACCCTTTGACAAGTTGCGCTACCATTATTTCATTCACTTAACGCATTATGTAATAAAACATCTTCCTCAACTGTAGCGATAATAAACTCTTTGTGCCATTTCGGGAGATAAGGCCAAATAGCCATATTGCCAGATTTTAGCGCAGCATTTGCACTACGCCACCACATAGGATTATGAGACACAATAGAGTAAGAGTTGTTTGGTTGATCTTTAATGCTTTTCTGTTTTACTCTAATGACTAGCCCGAATTTTTTTTAACCTCGTCAACACCCTCTTCCGTTGGCTCGTTTTCACCTCGCAGTTCTGCCATAGCCGCAAAAATGGCCTCTGAATCGACACGCTTAAACATAACGGTCCAATCAAGCCAAGCGCGTTTTCTCAGCAACTCGTTTTCCGGCCAATGACCATTATACATCTCTTGCGCTCTTTCAGATGGAGGAGGCTTTGATATGTCATAGTCAGACCAGTCAATATCTTTTAGCGCCAAAACCAAATGGGCAGCATTTCGCATATCTGATGTTTCATTCCAATATGCGCTGATAGCTTTTTGATAATCGTCATATTCCTTATCGCCTTGTTTCGCTTGTCTGTTTTGATAACCTGTAGCAATTTTCATTCTAACTGTAGGCAGTTCAGGCTCAGATTTATCTAATCTGCCCTCAGACAATAGAACAGTGTCAGGGACATGATAAACCCTGATAACGCCAAAAGAACATTGCACATCTCTATACGCATTATCAGCTTGTTTGGCCAAATTCATTAAATCTAATGTCATTTAATCATCCTCTGTGATTTTGTAAAATTATAAATTTATCTTAGTCGCTGTCACGGAAAGACGCGCCGGCTTGCTTGAAAATTGTGCCGTCATCGCCAGCGCCATAATAGGTGTTAACATCACAACAAACAAGAGATGTGATACTTTCCGCGCCGGTTATGCTTGACGTGGTAACGGTTGTAAATGTGTTTCCACCATCAATTGACTGTCTAATAGTGCCTAAACCATCGGTATTATTGCCAGATACCATCACGCGGTTACACTCACAAATTGCAATATCGGACACGCCACCCGCAAACGGAGCAGTGCCAGTACTACCATTAAAGACTGTAGTCCACGTCACACCTTTATCTATACTACGATAAACAATACCCGCCGCTGAACCAACAAAAACGATGTCAGTGTTCGGGACTGCGCGAACCACATTTAATACCACGCCAGCCGCCGGCCCAGTACCAGCCGCCCAAGACGTACCGCCATCCGTAGTGGTAACAAAAGCGTTGCTTTCCCCAACCGCATAGCCCTTGTCAGCGTCCGCAAAATGGATGCTGTTGAGATTTTCAGCCGTTGCTACACCATCGTCTTGAGTGGTGATAGATGAGCCTTTATCTTCGCTAAAATAAATGTTGCCATTGTCTGCGGCCATCCAAATCTTGACGCTAGAAAGAACAAAAACGTCGTTGATGACTTCATCGGGTGTGGTGACGAGCGTCCAAGTAGTGCCACCGTCATTGGTGAATTGATATTCTGCCGTGTCACCATTTGTGATAATGACCACATCGCCAGAGCAATCAACCGCGCTCAAATTGTCAGTGTCAAGTGTCATCGAATTAGTTTGCTCAGTCCAAGATACGCCACCATCTGTTGACTTGTAAATCCGCGCATCACCATAAAAGCCAGGTGAACCATTAGTCACAATCCAAAGCGTTTGGCATCCTATTGTGTCTTCGTCACAATCGCCACATTCCGCATCAGTATCACATACGGAAATATCAGCAATAATGCGACCGGTCAATGCCGCCAATGTTAGGTCAGTGTGCAAAAGCGGCTTAATGACATAATATTTGCGAAACTGTAAACTGATTTCTTGTGTCACATCGCCGCCCGGTGCAGTCTCGCCGTCTACACCGATCTGATTAACAACATTTGCTTGGCTAACATTGGTTTTGTCAATCGCGTCTAATACATCAATAAAATCATAGTTAGTTGGGTCTTCATCTGCGCCGCAATTCGAGTAAAAAACCAGCAAGCTAAATGGGCATGGCAACTCGTCAATTAAATTAACAACTTGCCGATAGAGCGTAAGGGTAGCCGTTCCCGGTTCTGGAATAGAACGTTTGGACGCTACCGCATCCCATTTGTTTTTGCCTGTCCTCTGATAACTTAGCGTCACTTCGCCTGCAGGTCTGTCCAAGTCCGCCAAATCGCGACACCCCAAAAACTCCAAATTCCCATAACACTCTCGTTGCAGCCAGAGAGCATTATTTTTGCTTTCGTAAACAATAGTAGCCATAATTAATTATCCTCTTTTCTTGTTACATTTTTCACTTTTTGTTCTGCGCCTGCGCTCTCCAGGTTATCTATATCCTCTACCAACTTTTCCCCCTGCTCCCATCGCAAATAATTTTACAATTCGCCACGCTTCAAGCGCCCCTCGCTTGTAAATGTCCCACGGCATACTAGCCGCTTCAGGTGTTAGCGGATCAATTGCTTTTCTATCATCCTGCCAAGTTCTAACCGCTACATCGCCACAAAATCCGCAAGGTGGTTCAGGCAATAGCGCGTTAGTCAATTTGACGATTGCGCGTTCCATATTTGCGTTCATTCTACAAGATTTTGTTAACGGTAAACCAGCCCGATAATTAGCCAAAATACTTTCAGGCGGGAAACAATAAGTGGGCGCTGCGTAAATATTAGTTGTGCCATTCCAAGTACTAGCCCTTGGTGCAAAAAACCCACGTTTTTTATCAGTCCGATAAGCACAAGCAGTCTGTGTCTTATGTTGACATACACCAGTACAATCACATACGCCATCCCATTGCAAGGTGATAGGACTTTCCTGATTAACAGTTCTACAATACACATCAACCTGACTAACCAGATTAGACACATCAAAATCAATTCTCCAAGCCGCGTCATCATTTGAGCCAGCAGCGTCTAATTCTGTTAAATCCCAAAGTTCAGGTTTAACGAACAACGCACTATCAGCCGTAATCGACATAGTGCTACCATCTATATCAACTTTAATCGGTCTAATCTCCCATCGACAATCCGCTGGGTCTTCTGCGCCGTCTTCCTCCCTAAAAAACACCGCGACTTCGCATTTGTCATCACAAGCGGCTAACTCATCTACATATAAACCAGTGCCGCTTATAGTGGCTAAATTTTCCCTACCGAGAGGGTTGTTATTGTCATTAGAGTAAATCACATATGCGCCGGCTTGCACAAGTGTTAATTGTTCAGTGCCAAAACAATCAATGTGAGCCCACTCTGTTTCTATTTCCGCGTTCCACCAATCACCCCTAACACCCGGCAAGCTGAAAGCTATCTCTTCATCTGTGATAAATTTGGGAGATGGCCAAAAGTGCAAATACTCAGCTATCATTTCCTCTGCCTGTGCCATCGTCCAAGCAAGAGCGTTCCTAGCTGTTTGGTCCCATATCCCCCCATCGTCACAGCCAATAACGATTGGCGCTTTTGCACCATTCATTTGGTTAAAATGCGGAAGGGACAACTGCATTATTTCAGCATATCTGTCAAGGGGCAGTAATGTAACTGTGTCTGATCTAGCCATAATTAGCCTTAAAACAAAACAACTCACCTGAGTTAAATAGGTGAGTTGCCAAACCTTAGCTGCGAGGCGTTGCGCCAAGCGTATTAATTTCTGTTTACATTATAGCAAGTTGTTGCTAACTAATCAATTTCTTTGATAACAGCAATGATATTTGATAAATTAAGAATTGCTACATTTTCTGTGTCAACATAAAAAGCGATATATGTTTCAATATTATCTATTGTTTCTATTTTCATAATGCGCGCATCTATCAAATAAGTCGCATTATTTATATCGGTCACTCTATATTTATTCATTCCCGAAACCTTTTATACATTCTTGCGCCTTTTTAATAATGGCATGCGCACGTTTAATGCCGATGCCGGGCAATTCAATAAGCTCTCCAGGTGTGGCTTCTGTCAATTTCTCGACAGTCCAATTGTCATGTTTTAATACCCTGGTTATGGTATCGCTTAGCTTAAGATTATCTACGCTTAAGCTGACTTGAGGCGGATTAATTACCATAGTGTCACTGTAGCTTGGGGGGGGAGTTGGTTCGATAATCACTTCATCCGTCATGATAGCAGAACTAACTATTTCAACTTCGCGTGTCCCTACACCAATATCGTCCAGACTAACCAACGTAGATAGTTTGGGGGACTTAGGGACTTCAATCACCTGCGGCTGAGGTGTTACAACAGGTTCAGGTTGCGCCTCTTGCCGTTGTCTTGGGTCAGGCTGATTGACTACAAAGCCCAACCGTTGCCTGTCTGAAAATATTTTACTGTGCGCCCTATGAACCTGGAAAGAGTGACCAGTACCAAGAATAGTATAACTACTTGGCAAGCCAATTGGTCCACGCGCTAAAATGTCAAATCGCCCCCGTTTGCCACCTTGATATGTTACCCAAATTAAGTCTTTTTCTTCATAGCCATCAAGCTCGGTTATTTTAGTTACTGTCTGATTTTTCTGACTAGTCACTATTGGATCAATATTCCCGCCTTGATTTTGTTGTTTACCTTCTCCGCAACATCCCATAGGATACCTCCCGCTATAAACGTCACTATGCATAGATTTGATTTTTTCTTGCACAGTTCTTAATTCTCTATTTTCAAATTTCAGTCTGTAGTCTCTACTTTGCTCATGCTTACGATAAAGCAAAGTAGTATAATTTATTTTCTGACCACAATAACCCGCTTTGCCGCAGGCTATCCAGTACTCTAAATCTTCTCTACCATGCGTTAATTCCGGCTTCCAGCCGCCCGCATTGTAATGAGCTTCTTTACTATGCATCGTCGTGACTGGCATCAATCCCCATTCGAGATGCATTGCACCCTCAAAAGAGTAATAGGCCAACTGATGCACCTTGGTGCGCTCAAAACCATCTGGCGTAGGCTTATAGATTTGCAAATTGCCATAAATGGTTTTGGTCTGGTCCATAGACCAAACATCATACATGCGCTCTAACACTTCATTGCCGGCCAACATGTCATCACTGTCTAGCGGTAAAATACATTCGCTTTCAGCAAGTGCTACCGCTGTGTTACGCGTCTTTGCCGGCCCTTCATTCTGTGCATTTCTAAGCCATCTAAGCCGCATATCGTTGGCGTGCTTTTGTTTGACTTCATCAAGCGGCAAAAGGCTGCCATCGTCAATTAAAATCAATTCCCAATCTGTTACCGTTTGGCTGATAACAGATTGGATCATTTCGTCAAGCCAGATAATCTTGTCTGGAACATCCGCATATATTGGTGTTATTATACTGATTTTAGGCATTTTCTACCTCAAATATTATCTTAGGAAGATGATTACAAGTAATGGCACAATCAAAACTCTCATCACGATCAAAGCCATATAAAAAACAATCCTTAAAAACAGCATATCTTTGGTGACATTCATAGTTCATGCCACCAAGAGCATTAATTATATCTATCCATGCTATGTAAAGCACTATTTTTAAGTCGTTAGAAAGTTTGTCTACCATCTCCAATGTTCACCTTCCTCTGCGCCAATTCCTAACATTTCCCACAGTTCTGACACTCTGCTATCAAAGCCGTGTCTTAAGAGTGCCAATTTTTCACCGTTTGCGGCGATTTCAGCCAACAAATGACTATTACTATCAGATAGCCAGAATTTAAGAATACGCTCTAAATCGCCTAAATCTTGCCATATAAGACAATTCACTTTATCGACTAATCCAAGTTCCTCATATCCTCTAAACCATTGATGGCACAAAACGCAATTACCCGCCGCCAAAATTTGCATAATCCGATTAGACACAAATCCACTTTCTGGCCATTGGCTGTCACCTATAGCAATTTTTGCGCCTCTATATATCTTACACGCTTCTTTGAAATTGTATAAATTCTGGCCTTTACTCATTCCCTCCGGCCAACTGCTGCCATAAAGCCCGAAAGACCAGGACTGTTGTGCTAAAAATTGGCCTAACTGTTGTCTTTTTTGGCTATAGCCGCTGGCGAGAAAGACAATATCATGATAAATTTCAGGTTCATGACCTGTACCATCTGGCTCAAAACCTATCTGCCAGTATTGTGTGTTGATACCTAATTTCTGATGTTTTTCCACAACGTCCCTGTTAACGCTAGTCATCAAGTCAAATGACCGTGCAAGGCTTAAACCTTTATCGTCCAAGAGTTGGTCAGGCCAATAATCACCGTTCCAATTTATAAAGTGACATCTATCTCCATATTCTTTTTTAAGGATATAAATATCTACTGAATTAATTTGATCAGAATTGTGAAGTTGAGATAAGAAAGTAGTCGGGAAAAACTCTTGACAAATATTATGCAATTTATCCATCATTTTTGCTTTGCCTAGTCGATTGAATTCAAACATGTAATCATACTCATAAACAATTGCCACCTTAGCCAACGCGTCCCTTAATCCTCTTTTTTGCTCTTTTTGCACCTGCCATCCTTGCTCAAACAAAGGCAGATACAACACGCGCTCTTTTATTTGTTCTGGCAAAGGATTAATAATCATAGGCTTATCCTTTAGTATTGGGCCAGGATAATGACCACGAATACCTATTCTATTGTTTCTCTCGATCCACTTTTGACCAAACTTGAAACTATCAGGATGCTCACCGCGAATGGCACTCGGATCATTAGCACCATCAATATTATTAATAATCCTTAAATCGTCTTTAGCCTCTTTGTCGGTAATTTTAGCGCCTGGTATGGGATCAATCGTATATCCCAAATCCCATATTCTTGCGCTTAATTCGTTATCGCCGCCATAGGTGTGCAGGCCAATACCGCCACTGTATCTTTTGCCTTTTAAGTATCGCCCGTACTCCAATTCATCACACCACCAATGGACATGATCCCCCAGCCATTTAGGGAAAATGCCCACCTGTGCATAATAAACATGCACACGCTCAGGTTTTTTACTCCTGCCTAGTTTAACCGCTTGCATGCCCTCGACGTGCCAATCTCTGCCGTTTCTGTCCTGATAAAAACAACCGCCGCCACAAGCAGGATGACTTTCCATATAAACATAAGCAAGCAAAATGCTGTTGTCCACAAACTCTATGTCATCATTAGCCATGATGACATATTTACCACTTGCAGCAAAAGCGCCATCGTTAAATGCTCTGACTGCGCCGTACAATTGGCCATGCTCTATTAATTTAATATCAGGCTGAGACTTACACCATTCTTGTGTGCCATCATTTGAGCCGCCATCAACTAAGACAATTTCATATTTCAGACCGTATAAGCCGGCCAAAGAATTGCGGACTGATGAGACCATTTTTTGGAGATAAGAAAGTCTGTTGTAAGTGCCACTAACTATTGAAATATCCAAGAATTATACCTTTTGCTCTTTCAATCTTTTTTCAACCCTTTCTTTTTGCTCTTCAAATTTTTGTCGTGCTATTTCGCAGTCGCTAATCTTTTTGTTCACCTTTACAATATTCACCACAAAAACAAAAAATAGCACATAGAAAGTCAACCATACACCGCCCGGCAATTTATCCCAAGCAAATCCTATAGCTATCTGAGTGTCAAAGTAGAAATTCGTGTTTACTTCCATATCGCTCCAAATCCCCCATCAGTCGGACTTTGCGAAGGATGCAAAAAATCAAGCCTCATTTTAGTTTCCGGCATTTCTTCCCAAGCCAAATCCATGCCGGGCCTAAAAAGATCATCCAAACACACAACTGCTTTATCGCTCAAATATGGCAAATAAGCAAAATATTCAGCCATTGTTTGCTCATAAGTATGTGTTGTATCAATGAAGAGTAAGTCTACTTCCCCAAAGTTACCATAAATCCAAGGTGCGGCTTGCACACTGTCACCGTGAAAAAAGCGAAAGTTAGGATAACTGCGTTTAATATATCTTATGTTATCCTCGTATTCTAACGCCACATCAACTCCAATCACCTGACCACCGGCCATTGCTAAATGAAGTGAGCCACCACCACCGCACAAACCTAATTCCACTGATAAGCGGGCCCCCATCTCTTTGGCAAGCAAATTTAGAAATCTGTAATAGGGCGATGGGGGAAATGTCACATTGGAGTTTTCAGGATCAGGATAATTAGCCACCATTTGACCTGCTAAAGCCGCTTGTTTAGCTATTCTGGTTAGAGTTTCTTTATTCATAAATCAACACTCCATAACCATTGCCAGGATGAAGTCTGTCATCCTGAATTTTCGGATAAGGCAATTCATAAAACGCTTTCAGAACTCCGTTATCCATTGCATGTAAGTCGTCAAACATAACCATTGCGCCGGGCAATAATTTACACTTGTATTGCATAAACTCATTAAGTGCATTACTATAACTATGCTCAGTGTCAATATGCAAAATGGCAATGTCGTTTATAAAATCAGGTACCGGCAAAGCAGATACAAGGTGAAATTTTACATTGTCAGGGCAAAAAATAGGCGATACGTTAAGGTCTAAACCAATCACTTTAACATCAGAATTGCCGTAAGCAAAAGATGATACGCCATAACCCTTGCTGACACCTAACTCTACTATATCGCCTTTCTGTATTTCTTTGGCGAGTAAATACATAAGATAATAATATGGCTGATAATAGTCTTGGCACATATCAGTAAGACAAGTTGGCGGGAAGCCATATATTGCATTTTCAATCAATGTTGCAAGTCTTGATAAAGTCATATCTTCAGAAACCCCATCTGCGTGCCAGGATGCAAGTTGCTGTTTAAGAATTTAGGTTCAGGAAGCTCATTCCAAAACCGCATCATTCCGCTAATTGGATCGCCATCCGTTTCGCCCTCTTGAATATCGTCACAAATAACAAGCGCTGGACTATTAAGTAATGGCTGATAATATTTCCAGTCTAACACGGCATTACTATAAGTGTGCCAACTGTCAATAAATAACACATCTATTTTATTTCTGACAGAGCGCACAAAGCCAAATGCGCTCTCGGCGTCACCAAGGGCATGATTACCTTTTTCTCTTTCAGCCACTTCTGGATTTGTCCATCCTTGAACATACACCAGATTTTCAAACTTATCACACGCTTTACTCATTATAAGTTTGTTGTATTCATCTCCCGTGTCAGTATGATGATCAATTGCAATCACACTGCCAGAAGGCCATCCAGCCGCAAAATGCGCCGCCGCAGTCCCTTGCCATCCTCCTAATTCCACAATTAAGTCAGGTTGCAGCATCTTGCTTAGATGGTAAAAAAAGCGGTAATAAGGCCACTCCACGCCATTAACTAGCTCTTGCCATTCATAGCGATTATCAAGAAAATTGTCGCCCGTTGGCAATGGATTAAATCGCATTGCCATATGTTCTAAGTGTTCAATGTCAAAAGGTCTCATTTATCCCCCCATCTTTGCAGCAAACTTTGGCCGCCGGCGATGGCAAAGATTAAAACAAACAAATTGCCATAAAAATTATTCAACACAACTAATCCGCCAACAAGCATGGCTGCATACAAACCGCAGCAATAAACGCAATTAATACCGCTATCAACGTTTGCCCAAAATCCAATCTCGTTATTTTCATTCATCGCTTTGGCAGCAACAAATGAGCGGATGCGCGTAAAAATAAAGAGTGGGCCTTCATCTTCTGGTAACAAATGAGCCAGGCGATAGGTAGCTAAAATTGCAGTTATTAGGGGCATTAAAGTCATTTACAACCTCTTTAACTCCTCTAATAACTGAGGTCTCAATTCATATTTTCGTTTGCCCAGATGAAATTTCATAATTTCAGGTATATTAAATTTAGTTGAATGCAAATCCCATTCAGATTTCCAGTCTTGCTGCTCATACCATTTATCAACAGTTAGACCGCCTTCATCCGCCGGCATAACATCACCTTCATTCCAAAATGGCAAATGCATGCGTCGCCGATCAGGAATATTGTCCAGAAATGCGCCAGTGAGCGACACATCTAAAATCATTTCATTGGTGGGCAACGCCACAGGATTATATTTATACTTATCTCCCCACTGCGTAAATTCTCCTAAACCATAATTACTAACCATAGTAGTATCAAATGTTCTGTTCGTATTCATGCCATCATTATCGAATACAAATTTATCTCCCCGCTCACCAATTCTATGAACCGGGTGAGGATACCATTTAATCTCTTGAAAATTGTACTTAAGCTGATAACGCCAAAAAGACAAATCACGTTTGCCTTCATCCAGTGCCTTTTTGGTCAATTTAACCAAGTCTTCATGCCAAATTTCATCAGCTTGATAATACAGAACATTGTCATAAGCGCACCAATCTATTAAATCATTTGCTAGTTCAGCAAAAACTCCGGCATCATAATACGGAAATTCGCCCTCATCAACAATCTTGACTTTCGAGTTGCATGCCGCCAATTCCGCTAAAACGTCCAATGTGCCATCGTCGCTGCCCAAATCCATAACAATAAACTCATCACATAGCGGCAATAACTGGTGCATAGATTCAAATAAGCAGAACGCGCCCTTGAATGTGTTGCGAATAAATACACAGCCTGATAAATTATAACTCATTTAATCATTCCTCTAATTCTCATTTCTTGATTAACCATTCCCCAGAAGTTCCCAAGGCAGTGATTGTAATTTTCTTCATTATCAATTTCCATTTGTTCTGGCGTCCGGCTCAATCCATCATGCCGATTGATCACATCAAACCAAAAATTATCATCGGCCAAAATAGCTGACTTTATTTTCATCAATCTATTGCCTGTTATACCGCTGCCTCCGCCAATTTTTTCAACAAAATATCTGCCAACAAAATGGTTCCAGTATTCAAATCTCTTTGCCAGACTACTGTTCACTTTTGCGCCTCTTTCATCTTTTCCAACCCTGTCTTTATATCACTCAACATAAAGCCATGTTCAGCCAATTTCATAAGATCATAAGTTGTATCTTTTGGTCTTTTAGCTTTTACCGCACTGCCAACACTAAAAAACTTAGATTCAACCGGTCTAAGTAAGTTTTTTTCTAAACCAAAAACATCACACACTTTAAGCCCAAATTGGTATAATGTTGCACGTTCGGGCGAGGCAACATTAAAAACCTCTTTGTCAATTTCTTGAGATAATAATTTCCATATCACATCCGCACAGTCCTGACCAAGAGTGGGCATCCAGGTGATGTCATCAACTAAATCAATGCTTTCATTGCCCAACCTGTTCACAATATCAGCCGCCCAATTAGTACGTCCACCAGGATAAGGCCATCCATAAAGCATAAATGGCCTTATAATTAGCCATTTTTCAGCCGTATCTCTCACCAATCTTTCAGCCTCCCTTTTTATTGTACCATAAGCGTTAACTGGTTCTAATGGCGAATTCTCGTTATATGGAGGCTGTTTACCGGAAAAGACCGCGTTAGTGGAAATATAGACAACTTTCGATTTATAACCATTAGCTGCATCAACCACATGATTTAGACCGCCAACATTAATATCTCTAACAGACTGATAATGATCTTCTGTATAATCCACACTGCCAATTGAAGCACAATGGATAACAGCATTAGGCTTGACAAGATCAAAAACATCAAAGACATCTGACCTGTTTTTCACATTCAAATGATACCAAATAACATCTTCTGTATGATTTTGCCAATTCTTGTTGTATGTTGCGCTTAATTCGCAATCCTTTGACGCTGTTTCAATCAGACTTTTGCCGAGTAAACCAGATGCGCCGGTTATTAAGATTTTCACTCTTTCGCCTCTGCTTTCAATTTTCTTGTCGTTAACGGTTGCATTGTATTAATACACATTGCGGTTAATTTTGTGCATTTAATTATGTCGCCAGGTTGTAAAATTTTTGGTATATTGTTTTCATCTTTAATAACAAATGTTCTGCAAATTCTATACTTGTGTTCAGGATGTTTTTTATACTTTTTGACACCATCCATTAATATTTACTAATATCTGTTTCAAATAAATCATTCTCAGTCAACTTGTTATGATGCCAATACCTATACTCTGGTCCAAGCACATAGCGATACTGATCAGTCGCCCGGCAATGCAACTCCATACGTCCCTCTAACATTGCCCAATATTCAGGCATAGGCCCGCCCGGAATATTCACGTTACCATTCCATCCCGGCTGATTAAAGTCAGCATTGCGGAATTCATTAACACGCGCCAAAAACATTTGCTGAGACATTCTTTGTGTCACCCGTTGCGGCTCACCATCATTAGGCGAAACTATAAATATCTCTGGATGACTTTCCAAGTACTTAATACCTATATCTACC
>Ga0208794_1000232_pt1 | contig 44416 bp, 28 predicted proteins | sample 32_taG_FD_184106 | JGI IMG/M metagenome (GOLD analysis project Ga0208794, IMG submission 184106) | Marine viral communities from the Gulf of Mexico - 32_GoM_OMZ_CsCl metaG (SPAdes) (version 2) | ecosystem: Environmental > Aquatic > Marine > Oceanic | place: Atlantic Ocean: Gulf of Mexico... | reverse complement strand
GTTTGATGAAAATTTAAAAGGGTTTCATCATTACGACATTAAGTTTTGTATCGATTGTAAACTTGCAGGTTTATCTTTAGGTACATTAGATATTAATATCATTCACCAATCACCTGGTTTAGATGTGTATGATGATTCATTTAAAGATTCCGAAAAGTATATGAAGGAATTTTTAGAAAACTTAAGTAGGTGATGTTGTTTTCTTTTGGTTAACAATTGGATTGGCTATATTTAAAGTAGTTGTATTATTAGCCTGAACTGCATCTCTAACCTGTTGGTTCGAATTTTTTAATGTTAAAGGTAGATTTCTAAATATGTGAGAATGGTCATACATTCTTACCTTATCATCATTACTATCAGCAGTTACTGTTATAGTACAATCACCCCCAACTAAAGTTGCATCAGTTACAGCACCTGTTGGTGTATTACCCAAAGTATTACTAATATTCGCAGTAAAAGATAAACCTTGTAATAATTTACCAAACAATTTAGTCATTTCAGTTTCTTGGAATTCACAAGGAGCAGTAATATGGTTTAACGATAATTCCCCATCAACATGTAAACCACCTCTTACAATCATATTACCATTAACACCCAAACTACTATCAATTAAAACTTGGCCGCTTTGTTTGTTTTTAATTGAAACTATATTTGCTTCTAATGATAATCTTTCACCTCCATCAATGTTTACTTCATTTTCAGATGCAATATTTACCTGTTGTCCGCCAACATTGGTTATAGTACCTGATAAGTCTACCCTACCATAAGACTTTAATGATAACCCACCTGCTCCAACTTGAACATTATATCTATTTGCAACATTTAAAGTATAGGTACCACCTGGTAAATCATCTACATGGACATATTCCAACATTGGACTTTCTTTTTGTCTAGGATAAACACCAAATGAATCTATCTCAACTGCATCATTTGTAATCTTTCCTACTTTATCGATTCGAAAACTACCGTAATCGTTCATTACTAATCCAATAGTCTCTACTTTGTTTTTAGTTACATCAATAATATGATTACCTCCAAGACCCATTTTTTCTTCTATTTCAGCTAACTTGGTAATGTTGTCTGTATATAATGTTTGAAAATTATTAAATTCTTTTCTTATTTCGGGATTCCAAGTACCGTCCTGAGAACTAGGACTTATTCCCGTACCCAAACAAGTAGGGCATCTAAATATAGGTGGGTATGCTATTGGAGCAGCAGGTTTTCCAAAACCGAAACTAACTGGAGAAAATGTAGAAATTTCATTTCTTAAACTTCTTACTGAAATTCTACCACCATAAAACGCAGAAGAACCGTTAGGTGAAACATAAACGTTACCACCCGACCCTAAACATACAGGACAAACAGCTGGTAGCCCAACTTTAGTTTGTAATGTCGATGTAGGCTTAATATATTTTTCATCTGTTATTGCTTCTGCTCTTTGAATTTCAAAAAGCTGTTTTACATTAGCGATACCAGCAACTATTTCATGCCATTCTTCAAATGCTTCTAGATTAAAATTACCTATTTTTTGATAATAATCACCTTTTACTATATAATCAGAATCTCTACCAGTGTATAAATTTCTAAACCCCTTTACTGTATCAAATTGATTTAATTGAACTAATTTTTGATCATTATGTGTTGCAAGTTCTACACTCGTTTCTCTTGCAAATTGTTTAAACGATCCATTATAACCTGAAATTTTTACACTTTCTCTATTATCTGAATTTACAAATTCTAAAGTCCCTCCTTTTTGGTTTATAACGTATTTGTTTTTATAGTAATCTATATCTTGCTGATTAACATTACTAGCTGATAAACTTACATTTTCAAATGACCCGGGATAATCATAACCTTTATTACCTCCGTAAATACCTAACCAATCGCCTTGACCATAACTAGCAGCGAAATAAACAGGAAAGAGAGGATCGCCATTATGGAAAAATACCCAAACATGCGACCCAACAGATGGAACTGCAAATGAACCTTTTGCTTTATTTGAATATACACTAGGGGCATACTCGTAACTAAACAAGTTAACATTATTATTGTTATTAACAATTGATTGATCAAATGCATCATTGATTCTAAATCTATATTTTTCATATATATTACCTTCTTTTTCTCCTACACCGTCGTTATTTTGTTGACCTGAAGTTAAATTATCGTTAGTTTCAAATTCAGTAGCTTCAAATCCAGAAACACCAGAATAGCTACTATCTGATATAGATGCATAATTCTCAGTAGCATTGAATCTACCACTGCTCATTTCACCTGTGATGGGAGATGCACACATACTCCAAGGCAATAACATTTTTAAATCTTCATAAATTTCATTTAAATCACTATTAATGTTACCACCTAAAAATTTAAATTTTTTGTCTTTAGGAACTTCGTTCCAGTTTTTATATACGGTCGGCGATATATGAGGAACAAAAATTTTAACTCGACCCCTACCTTGAGGGTCGTCATTCTGTATTACTATTCCTAAATAATTACCGTTATATTTTTTCATTTGTAAGCGTTTAAAAAGTCTTTCGAAATTTGTTTTGATATTTTTTCAAATCTTCTACTATAATCTTGCATATATGAAATTGGGTATCCAAAATCATTAAAAGCATCACCAACTGTGAAATTTTCATCTGTAGACAATGAGAAAAAAGAATAAAGAGGTACGTATTTTGCAAGATAAGGTTTTTTATTTTTAGATTTGGCTAAACCCACATCTATAAAATTTGGTAAATAAAAACTACCATACGGACTATTCAAATCTACTCCAGTTGTAGCGTTAAAATTAACAAGTTGACCTGTAAATTTAGTACCTGAAGTAGCGTAAGTACCTATATGATTGTAACCTAATCCACCTTTTTTAATAATTTTTCTTGAGTCGGAAGATAATTTCCAATACACATTTAAAATTTGGTCGTTAGGAAAATCTACAATCTTTTCTACTTCCCATTCTAATTTTGTTAAAAATTCTACACTTACTTTAACACTACCCGTTTTGCCATTTGATCCTATTACACCACTAAAAACTGAATTACATAATATGTCATTAATACCACCATTTTTTTGTCCTGGAGCAAATGGACCTTCTTCTAACCAATTAGGAATTTTTGTATTGTTAACTGTATTTCTTACATTTGTATATTCATTCCATGGCGATAACATGACTTCTGGGTCATTAAACAAATTGTTAGTTTGTATTTCTTCTTTATTAAAAAGTTTATATAACTGTAAAAATGTATCTGACATTTTTTCAGCTTTATTTTTATTCAATTCAATTGGTTCATTATTGTAATATATAAAATTATAATCAGTATCTTTCTTTGCAGATGCATAAGAAGGGGAATTTGCAAACGTTTGATAACTAAAAGGGGTTCCTTCAGGTATTAATTCAACTATTGTTAAGGTAGAAATTTCTTTTTGAGATGATTTTGTAGGAACTAAAACCGGTCTTTCTATCTCGCTATCAAATGTTTGATTTTCTATTCTATCATCTAATAGTGCTACAGATTCTTCCGCTAATGCTTGTTCACTAACAATCGTTTCCCTTTTAATAACGTCTTCTACTCTTTTAGGATCTTGATTATAATTTCTTCTATCTTGTTTAGTAAAAGTTGTTTTTACTTCTTCACAACCTAAAAGTTTTTTTAGATTTAATTTTCCTAATTCAAATTGTTCTATCTTTCCTAATTTTTTTAAATTATAAGCATCTTTTACTTCCGCAATAGCGCCTTTAATTGCGTTTTTAATATTATTAAAAGCATCTTTAAATGCAGCTCCAATATCATCAAAAGAAGGAATTAAATCATCTAATGTAGGTAAACCACCAATAAAATCACCTATTAACCCTTTTATTTTATCAGCAATACATTTAACTATATCTTTAATATTTTTAGCAGCTCTTTTTAAAATATTTTGTTTTGCAGCCGGTTGGGATTTTTGAACCAAATTACCTAATGCATCTTTACCTCCTTTAACATTAGCACCCGATGTTAACCCGGTTAAATTATCTGTAGGTGAGGTTAACGTGGGTGGTTTTAAGGTAGTTATGTCTCCAGTAATATTATTTTTAATGGAGTCTTTTATTGCTACACCTTTTTGAAATACATTTTTTATACTTCCGGCTACCCCACCAACTGCGGCTCCCACTGTACCGGCAAACGAAGCAGCAATACCAGTTATACCACTTATCGCTCCGGAAATCCCACCAGCTAAACCTCCAGCAATACCTTTTGCTTTATTTGAAGCTGCGGATTTTATTTGATCAAATGATGCCACATTAATATTTAGTAGTATATTTGAATTATAAAACTTGAATTAATGGATAGTTACATTATAATATTATTATGCGATTATGTGTTATACCAGACCTACATACTAAAACTTTTGTAGCAGATGAAATTATTGAAAAAGAGAATGATAATGTAGATCAGTTTGTTTTATTGGGGGATTATTTTGATGATTATTACGATACCCCTGAAAAAAATAGAGAAGTTGGTTTATTCATTAATGAATATGTTAACAATGATAAGTTTAAATTTTTAATAGGTAATCATGATTTGCATTATATTATTGACCATCCAGCTTTAAGATGTAGGGGTTCATATGAACAAGAAAAATTTGATGCAATTAATGAAGTAGTTTCTGCTGATGCTTGGGAGAAATTTGAATGGACACATATTGTCGATAAATGGCTATTTTCGCATTCAGGTATATTAAGTGATGGTGTTTTCAATCAAGAAGAACATGATGGTAATTTAAATTTACATATACAAAGCCTTTACGAAGAAGATAAAACAACTTCTGAAATTTTAGGTTATGGTGGTTCATTTTGGAATAAAGAAGTAAGGAGAGATATTCCTTTCTTTGCTCAATCAGAAGATTTTATTTACAATCAAATGTACGGCCACACTGTTTTAGCTAAATGGCAATGTACTCAATATGTAGGTTATAGATCTTATTGTATTGATGAATCAAGCCAAGTATATTCTGTAATCGATACTTCAAACGATTATGTTGAAGTTAAGAGAACGTCTTATAATCATAGATATTGGCCGGGTGAAATAAAATGGTTAGCAAAAAACGATCAGATAAAAAATTTATAAGTTTTTCAGGACCGAGTTGTTCTGGTAAAACTACTTTAATAGATGCTATAAACTGGTCTGATTATTTTGATAGTTACGAACTAGTAGAGTCTCATACTAGAGCTTTGAAAGCTAAAGGTATGAAGATTAATGAAAAAGGTAGTGACGAAACTCAAGTATCAGTAATGGATATTCATCATTCGAATTTTACTAAATTTGACACAAATCATAATAATGCAAACTTTATTACTGATAGATGTGTTTTAGATGGGATTGTGTTTACTGAATGGTTAGCTAATACAGGTAGAATTCATCAGAATATTTTAAATTATGCTAGTGGTATTTTTATGGACGTAAAAGATAAAATAGATGTTTTATTTTATTGTGAACCTGTTGAGTATACTGATGATAAAGACAGAAAGATGTCAGAAAAAGATCATGAAATAGTTTGTAACTTATTTGAAGCCTATATTGGTATGTTTGATCTTAATCAAGTAGTTAGATTAAAAGGTTCAGTAGAAGAAAGAACAAAGATTGTTCATAACAAACTTAAGCATAATAAAAGACCTAAACTTAATGAACAAGAGATTTTATGGAACAGTTAGATAATACAAACATTAGTACGCATCTTGGTAAGTCTAGTGATTATAAGTCGCAATATGATCCAAGTTTGTTAGTAAGAGAACCAAGACAAAGTAATCGAACTTATCTTGGAATTGAGGACGATAATCTACCTTTTGTAGGTTATGATGTATGGAATGGTTACGAGGTTTCTGCATTAACAAATAATGGTAGACCTATGGCTGCAATTGCAAAAGTAATTTATCCATGTAATAGTAAGTATATTGTTGAGTCAAAGTCAATGAAGCTTTATTGGAATAGTTTCAATATGACCAAACTTGGTAATACAGTACAAGAAGTTATGGGTGAAGTAGAAAAGAAAGCAATTGAAGACTTGTCTAAACTACTTGAAACCAACGTAAGTGTTCAATTGTTTTATGATGATATGATGATTGAAGATTACCTTAACTTCGAAAACGTTACTCAACTTGATGCTGAAGTCAGTGAGGATATTGTATTTGACACCTATTCAGAAACACCTGAATTACTTCAAGTAGAAGAGTATAGTGATGTACATACAAGACAATATATTTCTGGTTTGTTGAAATCAAATTGCAGAGTTACATCTCAACCAGATTGGGGTGATGTTTTCATTAGTATCAAAGGTAATAAATTACCGACTAATGATAGTCTACTGAAATATATCGTTTCATTTCGTGATGAATGTCATTTTCATGAAGAGATCTGTGAATGTATATATAAAAGACTATGGGATACTTTCTCTCCCGAAGAGTTGGTAGTTAAGTGTTTATATGTTAGACGCGGTGGCTGGGACATTAATCCTCATAGGTGCTCCCATGAGCATTTATATAATGAGATTACGTACGACATAGGTAAGATATTTCCTAAACGACCTCGACAGTAGTTCGTGTTCCATAAAGTAAAATGGCCCGAGGGTTCGAATCCCGGGCCATTTTTTTGCGTGCGTAGCGGATAGAGCGCGTCGTCTCGTATTACCTAGGTAAATTAAACGTAACCTAATATTCTTCTTCTTGCGTGGTTAGGGCCAACAGCGGCACCAACATCTGCAAAAGAAACGGTTACTACACTACTTGCTAATGTAAATCTTACAGCATACCCATCGTCACAAATTAATGCAAAACTAACAGGTCCTGGAGTATCGTCAAATTTTGTATCAAATACAGTGTTAGTACCAGCACCAGGGTCAGTAACAGTAACAGTTTGATTAGCCTGATAAGCACCAGGATCGTCAAAAATAACACCAATTACTTGATGACCATTATAGGTACCAGCAGTTGTTAGTACCACTGCATCGGTATTACCAGGTGCATCATAAGAAGCTGAAAGATTTGGAGAAGGAGGAGCTCCGTAAATTTTTGTTTTGTCATAACACCCTAAATCGAATGCTGGAGTTGAATCAAGACTTGCCATGTATATATTTATTGTTCTCCATTAAAAAAGCCCGACCTTTCGGCCGGGCTTGTGAATAACAACTGTATATTTCGATTAGAAGTATACTGCCTGAGAACCTGGCGTAAATGCATCGCCAAGATTCTTAACAATGATAACGTGGTAGTACAAGTTAGCACCGAAGATGTTGTCAACAACACCATAACGGGTTAACAAGCCGACTCTCGGAGCGAAGTCGTTAGGACCAATTGTTCTCTGAACCATAACAGGAATGTATGGACAGTAGATGATACCAGTGTCATAAAACTCAGGACCTTTATAACCAAGCAATGCATACTCAACACGTGTTGAACGAGCACTTGCAGGTGTGTAAGAACCCTGGTTAGGCTGTGTGATGTAACCTGCATTCTGCTCGTACTGAGCTTCTGTGCGGGTATCACGGTAAACATTGAAGCGACCACCGAGGTTACCAACTTTAGCAACACCAACGGGCTGTGTGTTAACATTACCCTGAACGGGTACCCACTGGAATTCAGGCAACATCTCAAGGATGGCTGCAACACGAGGTGTGGAAACAATAAAGTTAGCAGCACCACGTCTGTTTCTGATAGCAATTCTGTTTGCTTCGATGATGATTCTCTGATAGAAATCTCTGTTACGCTCAACTAACCAGCGACCGTCAGCAGACTGAGGAGCCCAGATGGAATAACCAATTCCGGTTCCTGCATCAAGAGCAACTTGAACCATTCTCATAAGCATTTCACGGTCAATCTCAGCCTGTAACTCATAAGACATAGCGTTTGTGAGTTCAGTATCGATATCAATACCGTTCATGTTCTTAAGATCCTGCTCCAACTCAACTGACCAACGAGCGGCCAATCTACGAGTACCAGCTTCAACAGCTGTCTTCTCAAAGCTAACAACGACCTGAGGAATACGTCCAGTCAACTCAAAGTTAGCAAGGAGTTTTGCAACACCTTGATCCTGAGAAACAAATGCGAAATCACTGTTACCAGACAACTTAGTAGAAGAGGTACCTGTGAAACGTGTATCCAAGAACTGGTAACCCAATTCTTTACCATTTGCATTCTGAGCTGCACTTCCGTTAGGATCGATAGCAGTATTGTAAGCAGACAATGGTCCCTGCACACCAGCAATGTTAGCATTGTTGTAAAGCTGTGTAGGATGTCCATCAGGTCCAGCATGACCTAATGACTCAGTGTCATATTTATAACGTAAGGCGAAAGCCAATCCAACGGGTCCACTCATAGGCTGAACACCAACAATTTCGTTGGTAATCAACTCTGGGAATGTACGACGGATCATGGGGATCAAAATCTTAGGTAAACGGAAGTCACCAGTTGCGTATGTGTCACCCTGACTGTAAGAGTTAGGGATCTGATTTCCATACTGACCAATGTTAACTGAACCGTTACTAAGAGCAGATCCGGTTCCACCGGAAACGTTAGCTTCGTTCAAACACCACTGCTCTTGGTTTTCCAAAAGCATGGCTGTGTTAAGACGACTATGGTCGTCATCAAGGGGTTTGACATTATCAGAAGAGTAGTCCAAAACTGGACCCCACTTTTCCAACAACGTCTTTGCCCTATCTCCATCAATATAGGCCTGTGTCGGTCTAATAGTATTAGTATTCATAATTTTAACTATACGGGTTTAAGAGCACTCTACCAAGAGCGCTGAAAATTTTATGTAAGGGAATAAGTAATGAGTTTAGTACTTACCAAGTTCGCCTAAGTAAGCATTAAAATACGGATTGTCACCATCTTTAGATTGTTCGGTAGACTCAGTAATTACTTCAGCTGGTCTATCAACATCTTTGCTGACATTCTGTCTTTTTGCTTGCTCGTGCAAAACTTCAAGATGTTCTTCATGACTCTTATCAAACATCTTCAATGTGTAATCAAAGTTCTCGGTAATAAACTTAGCGGATTTACCTGTAAGAACCTTCTTACAAAATGCAGCTTTATCTTCAGATAATTCAGAAACTTTCTGTTCGAGTGTTAACTGAGATTTCAATCTTGCATTTTCTTTAGCTAACTTTTCAGCTGCGGCGCTGATTTCGTCAACTTTCGCTGTAGACTCATCAATTCTTGTCTTACCATCAACGATAGCATCTTTGATAGCATTTTTCTGTAAAGCAGCGTCTACTGCGAGTACTTTTCTCATTTCAGATAGCATTTTTGCTGATCTCTTATTTTTAACGGCTTCATTAATGCTCTTTTGAGGAACGAGCTTTTCGAGGTATACGTCAAGGTACTTACTGACCTTGTTAACAATGTCGCCTTTAAATTCAGAAGCCTCTGTTGTAAGAGCCTTGCTGTATTTCTCAACCAATTTGATTAATTTATCAGAATGGTTCTTATCGATTGCGCTAACAACCTTATCTAGCTTATTAGAGTGGTCTGTATCAATAGCCTCAAGCAAATGCTCAAGCTTAGCAGAATATTCATCATCTTGCTTAACTAAAGCAGCTTCAACATGAAGCTGAACCTTCTTGTTAAATGCTTCTTCAATTTGCTGCAATGTTTCCTCGGTGAGGATTTCTTGAGCTTTTTCTTGGAGTATATCTTTGATGTTTTCCATATTAAAATAATTTCTTTTTGTAAGCTTTCGCAATTTTTGCTTTTAACTTATCTTCGACTACAGTGCGTAAATTAGAGTGAGCTTTTTTATACTCACCATTGGTTATATTTCTTATAAAATTTCGAACCTCTGTACGCTGCTGTGTCATATAGTTATAAAGATTATTTATGCTTTCCCGCCTAAATTATCTAAAAATTCAATTACCTGTTGTTTTAGAAAGTCGTTAATTTCTTTTTTAGGTAACTGAGTAATACTTTTTTCAAAATTTTCGTAATGTTCTTCGTATCTTCCATTTTCAGCTAATACATATTGCTTACTCTCTAAGATACCATTAACAAATGCTTTTGGGCAAGAAGGATCGGATACGCAATCAACTGCAACCAATCTCATATCAGAAACTTTATTAATACCTTCTTTCTCTTCGGTCAATTGTCCTAATGCTCTAGAACTCATACCCACTTTTACTCCATCATTAATAAGACTTTTTACAATTTGCCCACAAGGAGTAGAAAGAACTTTAGACTTACCGTAAAAGATATTACCTTCACACCATAAATTGGTTACCATGTGGCAAGCTCTTTCAAGGTCAACTTCAGCAGATGTAGGGTGGTTTAACTCACCCATACTTCTTTTTTCAGCGACCATTTCTTTCATATATCGTTCAACTTCACGATTTAATTCATCTTTTGGATAAATTCGTTTGTTGCGATTTACATCTTCCGCCATCATGTAAGGGCCTTTAATATAGAGTGTTTGTCCAGAGCCTGTGCTCTTTTCCTCTACAATATATTCAAACTCTTCTTTCGGCGCCGGATTTTCTACTAATAATCTGAAAGACATCTTATTTATTATTTATACTTAATTTAAATTTTTTAAGATTATTTTAACAATTCAATTCTTTTTCGGTTAGTATTTTAAATTCAATACCTTTCTTTTTAGCCCATTTATCTGCTGCTTCCCATTTTGCCTTATTAACCGCATAAGTTTTTTGTTCGTATAACATTGTAGTTCTTCTTTTATACTTTTTAGGTTTAGGAGCACTAACTTGAGAAGAAGGTTTTATTTCTATTAAGTATGTTTTAACCCCAGCAGACTCTTGCAAGGTAATAAGACCATCAACAAAGTAACGGTGTATCTTTCCATCAAGAGGGCTTTTATATGGTACAACCACACCTTCACTATTCCAAGCAATGATATTTGGGTTACAATCACACCATCTAAAAAATTTTAACTCCCAACCTGAACGATAAACAGGAAGGGAGTTACCTTTATATTTTTCTTTTGCTTTAGGTCTGAATACTCCTTGTTTGAAAGGCATGTAAATATTTACAACTATCCAACTAAGAACAATGGTGGTTCTGCATCACCCATACCTGGTGAAGCACCAGAGAATAATTGTTCTTCTAATTTGGCTTTTTCTTCTCTTCCTTCTTCTAGAAGATCATAATTAAGAACACCACCGCCAAATAATTGTACGTTGCCATATTTACCTCTTACTCGTCCTACAACAATCTTAGTAAGAGCTAATGCATAATAATAAACCCACTCTTCTTTTACAACCCACGAAATGGGTTTTTCTACGTAACATTCAATTGTAGCCCAAAAGTTTTCATCTTCTTTTGGTTCAGGGAAAATTTGCATATATTGAGTACGCTCATTAAAGTTTACTGCTTTTTGCAAAGCTAGCATTTTTTCTCTTGTATCAAGCCAATTCTTTAAAATGTACCAACTAATTAAATCGAACCCATAATTACCCATCGAGTAACTAAAATATGTTTGCTGTGCTAAAGTTTGTTCAATTGTAAATAAGGTGTTAACACCGTCAGATGAACCAACTTCAAAAGTTCTAACTGAATTTACTTTTCTATATTCATCTAAAAGATAATCATAACTTTGATTTAACTCTAACTGATTAGGTTTTAATTCCTTCCCTACTTGAAAAATATAAGGGTTAGCAGCTTCACCTATCACCATTTTGCTTAGATAATAAAGAGGAGCAAATTGTTTACCTTGACCGTCTTTATAACGATAGTTAAACATTGGGTTTAATTTAGCTTCTTCAGAAGTAGCTAAAGTTTCGCCTCTGTTAGCTGTGAATAAAACATCAAGTCTAACACCTCTTCCTCTTTCGTATAAACTTGTGTTGAAAACCAAATATTCTCTAGTAAAGCCTGCGTACTTAGTAAACATCTCTATAGCTATACTAATGTTCTCAAATAATTGATCTTGATGAACTTCAATGTTAACTAGAGGTGCTCCTAAACTACGGGATATTCTATCGGCTAATCTATTATAACCATCAATTCTACTATTAAGATTAGTAGAATAAAAAGACGAAATAGGTTCTACTTGCGTGCAATCGTGGTTAGACATTAATATTATTTAAGCAAAGTTTGAGACATCCATAGTAACGATTCTATTTTCGTTATTAGTAATGCCTGCAAACGGTAAAGATATAATTCTTTTTTGTATGTCTTCTTGTCCTAAACTACCTACATTTTCTCCATTTTTAAAAGACCCAATTGAAAAATTAAGATTTCTAATCGATAATGTGACATTGTTAGACCCATATTCGTTTGTAAGGGTAGAATCTTGTAAAAATGTATTTGATAATAAATCAGGAAAAGTTAAATTATTTTTTGTAGGGTTGTTTTTAAAACTATCTAAGGGTTTAATAGTAAAAAATTCTCCTGCTACATTTTGTTCTATTGTGTTAAGATATGAAAAACATATAGGAAACCCTATCGGTCCCATACTCACCATTCCATTCCCAGAGGCGATCATTCTAACCCAATCAATTACAAAATTATATTCCTCAGTTACAGTTGAAAACCTTCTTAAAGTTTGAGATTTAGTTCTCATATTAATAACTGTTTTTCTGTAACCACTAAAATCTAATAAAAATAATAAATCCCAATTACCGGTTGTTTCAACCCCATCAACCGTTGTTAGTGTAACTTGTTGAGTTTCGGGTACGGTAAGTGAAGCTAAACTTCCTATATCATTTACATTATAACTAGGAAAATAATTAATAACTTTATTTGCTACCTTTTCTATACCTGCATTTTCATCTTCAGATGCTATTGCAAAATCTAATAAAGTTATTGCCCCGCCTGTATATCTTTGTCTTTCTTTTGGTAAAATTCCATTTAAGTAAAATTTTCTTTTAGATTGATCTGCTTGTTTTAAAGTATAATCAGTGATACAACCGAATTCGTTAAAAACAAAAGATTGAATATTTGAAGCATCTACTGTTTGATTTTTTACTTTAGATTTAACATTATTATTGTTTATAAAAGTGTTAGAAAAATCTATAGGAAAGGCTTTTGAATAATTTTTAAATGCATCAACAAATGTTTCTAAAGAAGTGTTATAATTTTTTATTCTTCCAATATTTTGCTCTGGTGTTTGAGCCCTAGCATACAGTAATAGATCGGGGTAATCAATAACACTTATTGAAGGATAAGTAGATAATTCTGTAATTGATCTATTCATTAGATTAAATTTTTAACAGTAAGTAAAATTGGTACCGCTATGTTTTGATAGCCATTTGATTCTTTTACTGTAGGTAAAGGTAAACCAGTTATTGCCCTGCTGCTTAAGCGTAAAGATATTTTAGGTACAGCTAAATTTTCAGTAAAAGCTGGTCCTACTTTTCCTGTAATTGTAACATTATTATCTGACGGGTTGCTTACACTGTTAAAGGTAAAAGGAAATGCATTATTTTTAGCTGAAAATACCCCTGCACCAGATACCGTTCTATTTTCCCAATCAATAATAATATTACAATTACTTGTATCTGGGCTTAATTCATTACCACCATAAACTAAATCAATTTCAGTTTGTTTATATCTTTGATAATTTAATTCATTGAAAAAATAATTCCAATTTATATCATTTTCTTCTCTTATGTTATAATTAATTTTTGCTGGGTAAGTTGTACCAGGAGGGTAGTAATAATTTAAACCACCAAAATATCCTGCTATGCTATCATCATTTCTTTGATCAGCTGTCACTGAAGGTGGTTGAGGTTGATCCGGTTCACTTAAATCAGGATATGGTAAATTCAAAGATGAAGCAGTACCAGTTGCTAAAACAATATTTTGGGATTGAGCAAAATCTGTATTTGGTACGATATCATAAACTCTACCAAAAGAATCGAATTTTAAAAATCCTATATCTGAAAATTCTACTGTTTGTTGACTTACACCTTCTGAAATAGGAACGTAAAAAGGGTCACCATCAACCACTATAACAGCATCTGTTTTTATATAGTCACTTGTAAAATCAACAGGAAATAAATTAGTATAGTCTCTAAGATATGTGGTAAAATTACCTACTGTAATTTTTTTGTTTTTATCTACATTAGCTTGCTCTGAAACATCTACTACGGTTAAAAAATCATTTGGATCGATGTTTTCCGCAATCAAAGAAGGTAATTGTGATATCGATTTACTTGCCATTGTTATTATTTAAGATTAAATCCAATTTATACACTCGACTCTTGAGATATTGTATCATCGAATGGAGTACCTGCCTCGTTAGAATTTTCATCATTTAACACTCTATTTTCTTGCAAGAAGAAATCATATTGCTTTCCAGCTAAATAAGTTTCTAACATTAAACCAACTAAATTTACATTAGTTAATAAATTTGTACCCCTACCAGGTAATGTTATATTCGGTTTCATCAAATTTAACAGATCATTTTGTAATGTAAATATTAAAGATAATACTCTATTAACTACTGCTCTTGAAAAAATTTCATTGACTCCTATAAAATTATTTGCATCGGGTTTAAAATCAGTTATATATAACTCATCAGGATTAAAATAACTAACTCCATTATAAACATCTAATATTTGATTTTGATTAAGTCTTACTTTTTTAACATTAACTTTTCTAAAAATAAAATTTCTTAACTGTAAAGTATTTGAAATCATTTTTAATATTGATTTATTATAAGAAAAATTAGAAGCGTATTCCTCTTTCTTCAAAGTTATTTCATCGTTATTGTATATTTCAAAATTATAATCAGATAATAAATTTAAAAAATCATTATTTTCATTACAAACTACAAAACAACCTCTTCCATTTCTGTTAATATATGAATAAAGTAAATCTCTATCTTCTTTTTCAAATATATTTAAAAATTTTAAATTAGTTTGATTTATGTTAATTTTTTCAAAATCAAATTTACCAATGTAATCTAAACTATCAATAAAATATTTGTATATATTTCTATTAGTTAAAACATAAAAGTTATTAGTTTGATTAGATAAAACTATATCCAAAAATTTCTCATTACTGTCAAAAACTAATTTTTTTCTTTTTAGTTCGTTTAAGTCTAAATCAAATATAATTAAAAGTCCTTCTGAAGTTAACCAATAAAATTTATCGTTAAAAATGTTTATGCTTGTTGGTTTATTTTGAATAATAACTCTATTTTTTCTAATATTTCTAATAAACCCTAAATCTTTATTGTAAACTTTTATACAGGAATTACCTTCGTCAAATACATACAATTCGTTTTTATAAAACTGAATAATACTTGGTCTTTTAAAATTATAGTTATCCCTTACACCACCCTCACCACCGATAATTTTAGTATTGTAGAAGTTATTTTTTCTGTGATTATCTTTTGTTGTAAAACCACTAACATTTAATTTAGTAATATTATTTCTTCCTTTATCAGCAACGTAAAGATAATTATCACTGTATGCTGCTCCACTAAGAGATACAAAATTTAAGTTATTGTTAAGACCGTAAGTATCAGTAAATCCTACAAATTTAAAATTAGGATTTTTATTTTTAGTTTTACCACTAAGAACTTGAATTCTAGTATCAGAATAACAGAATACACTTTGATAATTCGGAGTAACAGCATCACCTAATACAACACCGTTTAAATTATCAAAATTACTAGGATTGGGAAATTCTAAATTATTAATTGAATTATTATTTAAATTAAAATCTTTTACTCTTTCACCTTGATTAAGTTCAATTGCAACATTATCACCAAACAAACTAGCATAAGTCTCTTTATTATTATTACCTTGGAACACTGCACCATTATTACTTGATTGTATTGTTAACGTAGTTTCATTTCCTGCGGTAATACTTTCACTAACAAACCCATAATCGTTAAGTTTTTCTGAAACTAAATCTGATAAACCCTTATCTTGATACCCAAGAGAATTAATATCTAATACTTCAACTATACCAGACGGTAACAATATTGTATCTGGATTAGAAATACCATCTCTTAAAAATTGAAATATAAAAGTTTCATTTTTATGATTAGTTATATAAATGTAAGGTATAGTGGAAGGAATAACTTTACCATTATCGTCTCTTTTTATAACACTATACAATTGAATATTTTTTATTTTTACATCTAAAACATTACCGCTAACTTCTTTAGTACCTAACCAACCTTTATAGTCTACGGGTAAATCAGGATTAGAATATTTTGAAACAGAATATAGATAAATTAAATTTGATTGTAATTTTAGTATACTATTATTATAATTAACACCGTTAGCTAATTCGTTAACTCCAATTAATATATCATTTTCAGTGTACGGTAATTCAACCGGTGAACTTAAACTACGATTAAATGAATATTCACTTTGTTCAAAAATTTTATCTATATTAATCATCTGTTTCCCATTTTATATCTTTAAGCTTTGTATTAGCCGGAAGGGCCTTTTGAATAGAACCCCTTATTTCTTTCGAAAGAATATTTTTTAAAGATTTCTCTGTAATGTTAGTATCTTGAATACCTAAATTTATCAAATTACTTTTTCTACCTGGTAATTTATTTTTAAAGAATTTACTTATGTTTTCAACGTAACTTCTTTTACCTGTAGGTAATTCAAAAATAACATCCTGAACATTATATTTTGTACGTACAATATTTGCTATCTCATAAAGATAAAGTGCTTTATTATACATATAAAAATCTTTTAATTTAAATAACCCATAATTATAATAATTGTAATCTTTTAAAAGATCATTTAATTTATTATTACCATATGCTGGTTCTGTACCAACATATAAACTATTATCAAATACCGTTCCAAAACTATATTTACCAGGAGAAAATGTGTATGTATCAACTACAGACCCGTCAATAAGTAAGTTAAATAATCCTTCTATTGTATCGAAAGTAATTGTTATATTATGCCACCCAGCAGAAATAGATGATAATGGTATCTTTACAGTAGCTGTCTCATATGTTTGAGTATCATATTCATTTTTAAGTTTTATCTTAGCACTTAAATTTTCACCATCATCATAATTATTATAGTTATAATTATAGTTGTTTATATTCTCGTTAGAAATAAAATTTTCAAAAGGTTGTAAATATTGTCTATCAGTTTGAACAACCGAAGTACTACTTAATAAATTATTTGATACTCTAGAATATACAGGAAATGAATCATATGTATTACTACTTAAACTTATAATAGACAAATCATTAGTTATATGTTTTCCTCCATACCATTCGTCAACAACATCAATAAGACAACTATAATTACCCTGATCTATACCAGTAATGTTAGATAATTTTTCTGTTGTGGTTACAATATCTAAATCATTTATTACAGTTATATCACTATCATTGTTAAGTAAAAATAAATTTTTATTACTATCAAAACAATAATCAATAATATAACCTTCAACTCTTGTTTTTACATCACCTGTTTCTATATCATAATAGTTTAAAAATGGAAAATTAAAATAATAAATTTCGTTATCTAAAATTTTTCCTCTATAACCTGATAACAAGTAAACGTTGGTATCTTTAACTACTATACTTTTCATAGGTTCATTGTAAGGACCTACGTAAAAAGTATTATATGTATCTGTTAAACTACTTTGAGCTTTATATTCTAAAGTATCGATATCTAATCTATACCATTTATTAGATACTAGAATAAATGCGTAATTGCCGTAGTTACAATAAAAAATTTCATTATCTTTACTACCATTTTGTACTGTTAATGTGGGATCGATAATATCTAAGTATTTTTTATCAATAATACCACCATTATAAGTTACCTTAAACACATTTCCTTGTTTATCAAAAACTAAGAAAAATGAATTGGGTTCAAACATTAACAGCCTGGTTATTTCGTTTTCAAATTCAACCTTTTTAAGCAGTCTTCCAAGAGTGTTAAAAATGTATACACAATTACTATTGTTATAATTTCTAAAAATACAAGTATACGGTGTAATTTTTCTGTAGTTAAAAATACCAAACCCGACATTTGTATAATTTCCTATAATTTGCGATCCAAATGGTGTTTGATAATCTTCATTATACATGTCGAAGTTTAATGTAAAATTATCAAATTTAGATACAGTATCCAATGAATTATCTAATACACGTGTAAAATTATCAAAATTAATTTTTAATTGTTTTTCGTAAACTTTTCTATCCCATGTAGAGGTATAATAATAATCGAAATTATTTACAATTAAATTTGAAGATATTGAATTTACATATGATTGACAATTTTCATTACCAACATGATGATAAGCATAAAGAGCGCCTTTTTCGAAAGTTAAACTACTCTTAACATCGTATATATCATATGACAAATTGTTATTATCTACTAAAGAACTAATAGTATCAAAATTAGTTACTAAACCCGTAGAAGGGTTAGTTAAACTATCATAATGTGAAACGTTATTGGGATTATAATATCTATCTACCCATAAACCTTCATCATTAATACTGTTACCTCCCGATAACCAAGTACACAAATAAGAACCAGTTTGGGTATCGGATACTTCTCCAAACGGTGAACTATATTTGTAATCATTTAGTCTTTTAAAAATTTTATCTGAATAATAAGGGGTATCAGATGAAGTTGCTCCTGATTTTACTAAACTACTATCATTTACATTTAATTTTTCATATGGGTATATATCATACGGTATATGAAAATAATTTAAAGTATCTGCTTTTAAATTTGTCGATAAAGTATAACTTGCAAATCCTAATCCAATATTACTATTACCTTTTTCTTGATTTACACCAGTGTATAAATTTTCATAATATCTGTGTTTAAAATCAGGCTGATTTAAAAATACACCACCGTAAGTCTGGTAATTTTTTACAGATTTTTCATTTTTAAGATTTAGTAAATTAATATCCATATAATTGTTAGTATATGGATTAATATTATAATACTCTGAATTAATTAAAAAATTACTACCATAATCTAAAGTAGTCCTAGATTTATCAATGTTAATTTTACTAACGTCTAGATTTTTTTCATATACATAATTACCACTACTTAAAGTGCTGTTTATAACAGAGTTATTATTTCTTAATCTAAAAATCTGATTTGACTTAAACGGTATAGAGCCTGATACTAAATCTGTTGAATCAAATACTAAAGATGAATTATTTCTATCAAAAGTTAAAACGTTTAGTTTATCATATATTTTTTTATAAAAACTAATTACATTGTTTTCTTTATCGTAATTATATTGAAAAGTGTTTAAATCTTCTTTATCTTTTAAATCATTACCAGTTAGAAACAAAAATTTGCTATCTAGATAATTATATGTTAAATATCTAACTGTATTTTCTTGAGTGTTTTTAATTTTACAATCATTATTGTTTAAAAATAAAATTTCAAAAAAAGTATTTTCAGTTATCTTTTTAGAAAATGATATTTCAGAAGTAGGTGATTTACTATCTCCAAACGAACTTAAAAATAAAGAAGCGGTATTTAAATTATTATTACTACCAAATGCAATATATGAAGTGAAAGTAAACTGGCTTGGTAATGTTAAAGGTGCTATTTTAACAAAATCACTATATTTTTTACTATCAGTTAGATAAAAAGAAGAGTAAAAATTAATCGAACTATCATTAGCAGATAATAAGCTATTACTTAAATTTAAATTTAAACCTTGATAGCTACTTTTAGAGTCGGTAATAATTTCTACATTATTATCGACTCCATATTTTGTACTTAGACTAGCAAAATTAGAATTAGTTAATACCTTAACTTCCATTTAAAATATTTAATACAGAAGCATCATTTAGTTCTCTCTTCTATCTTCAGCTTTGTAATAATCAAACCTTTCATGATAACAAGGAGTTGCTAATAAAATAGCAGGATTTAGATTTCCTGTTACGGTTTCTTGGTACATGTAAGACATCCAAGTTTGTTCAAATGGAGCTGGCCATTTTTCAGTTAAAAACATCTTTTTATTACCTTCTTTTGATACTAACTGAGGCCAGTTACAATAAAATATCTCTCCGTCAGTGTAAGCAAGACCGTCTAAGTTATATATGTGATTATATTTGACTAATGGAGCGTTAGGATCTAAACCATTAGCAGGTAAATATTTCTTATTAGGCCAGAATTTTTCTCTTATTTCTTGAGGTACATTATACCAAGACCATTGTGTTTTGTTATCTCCAAAAAATTCAGTAAAGCAAAATTTAAGAAAATCGAATCCATGCTTTTCCATAATCTTATGAGATTTATCAAATAGATTAGGTACATATCTTACAAATCCACTTTCACATGAACCGCATTCTCTATCATGAATATACATATCATCTTCTAAGAAAATATAATAGTCCCCATCTGTAGTGTCAAAATGTTCAGCTACCCATTGTCTCCCCCCACAAATACCAATATTGTCTTTTTTGTATTCGGTAAACCCGTAAAGATCAAATATAGCTTCATATTCTGTATCTGTAGATCTATCAGTTGAATTATTCAATACCACTTTTTCGCATTTTTCAAACCATTTATCTACTGTAGACCAATTTTCACATAAACGTAAAAATTGAGATGGTGAATTATATGTTATAACATACAAATACGTTTTTAATTCATCAATAGGTCTAGTTCTTCTCGTTGTAATAAGATCAACGGTATCATTTTTTAAATGCTCAAAAAAGCATTCAAACAGACCGTCATCTCTTATCATTGTCCTATCTACAATATCCTCGTGTTTATATGTGAGAATTGTAAATACACTTTCTTCCGTACCCATTTGACCTTCGGATAAAGAAGATTTTAGATAATCATAATATAAACTATTAACTTGCGGAATATAATCTTTATGACCTCCAAACACACCCGCTCTTGCTACTCTCGTAGTTTTATCCACGTTACAATAGTCTCTTAAACGGTCATGATCGAAACCGTGTATCTCAAAGTTCTCATAAGGGAAACAAACAAATAAGAACTTTTGTAGGTAATGATGAATCTTATTTACAACTTTATCGTGTGTAAAGTATCCTTGATGAACCGTACTAGTAATACCACCATCAACCCATAAGAAATAATCTGTATCAAACGGATTAGCTATACATGCATCATTAAGCAAAAACATTTTGCTCATTACCATAGGATTATAAAGTTCTAACCCAGCCTGAGTACTCTCTGCGAGCCAGGATGCTTTGTTATACCAGTCCGGGTTAGAACGAATTGTTTGTACTTGTTCATAGAATTCAAACCAAGTTTTAAAGTCCTCAGTTTCTTTAATCATAACACTTGTGTTATCTCTACTTCTATGTTGCCATACGAAATCTTCATACTGACTTTCAATGAAAATAATCATTGGAGCATCAGTTTGCATTAACTCTTCAAATTTATCTAGATAATGTTGAAACGGTCTATTAAAACCACCTTCAAGATCACCTCTTTTTAAATCCCAAATACCTGTTACAATTGTGGTCTTAGATGGACCTTCATTGGAAATAGTGACTTTTTCTTCTTCTTTCTTTTCTGGTACAAAACCATCTTGAAAATAATCACCTTCTTCAATTTGTTCAGGTACATCTATAAAATTACCATTAGCATCATTTCTAAATCCATTACCTTCAACACATTCTCCTAATTTAGAAACTTCAGCCCATCGTCTATTAGTTTTAAACTTTTCTATTTCTGAAGAATGAAATGCCATAATATCACAACCCTCCTGATTGGTTAAGATATAACCAGCATCAATTAACCTATCAAATAACTTGATAAGTTTATCCTCCTCATTATTGAAAAGCTCAAACTTAATTACCTTGGGTAAGTAACGTTCCACGTCAAATCCCATGAAAACATCGAAATCAAAGCCTTCCGTGTCAATAGTACAGAAATCAATCTTTTGGATATTATGTTTTCCCAAAAGATTATTAACTGTGGTTACCTGTACATCTACTATTTCCCCATGTTTATCTAACAGTTCCTTAGTTTCTGGGTCGGATTCAAAACCATTTTTAGGTGGAATAAAAGACCCCATTCCAATAATAGCTTCGTTTAAACCTTCAGATTCAATTTTTTCCCACGGTATGTAACACATCATTGCCTGTCTTTCTTCAAAAGAACAAGCTACATTTTCAGTGATACAGTCTTCAGGTAGTTCTTTAGTTACGTATTCTGTTAAAGCTTTATATGCATCAGGAATTGGTTCAATAAACATACCCCTCCATCTATATGAAGTCATATATGCAGAAATAGTATCATGAAATGTACCATTACATGAGCCAACAGATAAATTAAACATTGGATCACCTTTTCTACCGTAATGATGTAAAATTATATCATAGATTCTTTCTACTTGCCATGTGTTATATTCGGTAGAAATACGTCCATCGTAATCATCCCCCACTATATGATTTTGTATATTACTCATTTGCAAAAATTCCGTTTACGTTTTCATATTTTGAATTTGGTAATTCAATAGGATTAGGTCCTATTCTTTCTAACCAACCGTTTGATTTGCTGTGAGGTAAAACTGCCCATGATTTGGGTTTTTTATCACTGCAAAACTTTAAGAAAAAGCTTGCATTGTCCTTTTCAAGTTCTTCTCTTATTCTATATTCGTTTAAATCTTCTCTATAAATTTCATCTCCATTTTCATCATGAGCGGTGCAACACCAAAAATCACAATCTTCATGTTCTGGAGTTGAAATCCAATCATGAGCTAACCAAATATCAACGCACCAATTACGACCAAAACCATTTAACCAATCTTCTTTAGTTGGGTAAACGTCTGGGTTATCTACATAATTAGGAGTTGGTGCTTCTTTATATTCTGGCCACGTATATTGCATTACACCTCTTCGATCAAACTTAATACCCGCATAGCGTTCATAATCTTCAAGAGTTCTTTCTGTACCGAAACCAAACTTACCAAAATCTAAATTACCTTTTTCGGTTTCGTCCATTCCAAATAATGTTCGATTTCTAAAATGACAAGCATTGTTAACTGATGTCCATCCAAACGAACTACCGGAATCAACATCATGGTCTTCCCAATGTTTATCTCTACCCACTCTTGTATATTCGTGCCAGCAAATTACTTTATGTGGGTGAAATAAATCATAACCGTGAGTAAATGCTCTTACAGCAATACTAATTTCTTCACCATGAAAATAATAATCTGGATCATGAGGTACTTCATGACAAAATTGACCCAATGTAAAACAAAAATGAGCTGAGTAAAATCTAGATCTTACAGGGTAAATTTTATTATGATAATCTGGAATTGTTGACGGTAAAAAGAAAATAGCACCTTCAGGAATAAATCTATCAAATTCCATAAACCACGGTTCGTTAATTCTTTTCCCGGGGTCATTAGAAGGATCGTATGAAGGTAAATAAGCAGTTAACAATGGTTTTTTATGACCTTTTTTCTGCAATTGCTTAATACTATCAATACAAATAGAATCCCACCCAGGTACAAATCTATGATGAGAATCAATTTGTAATGTATATGTTTCTCCTTTATATTCGTTTTGTACTAAATTTCTAGCCCAGCATACACCTCTTGCGTCTCTCCAATCTACTTCAATAATTCTAAATCTAGGATCGTCTTCTAATTCACCTAACCTATCAAAATCATCTCCTTCTTTAGATTGTCTGCAAATACCGAACCTTAAATTTTCGGGTCTATTTGCATTTTCTAAACACGATTGAATTGTTTTAGGTAACTCCGGGTCCCTGTATGAAGCAATTTGTATAAAAATAGTTTCGTTATTCATAGCATCCTGTAAATTATTTCGGGTCAATAATATCTTTTTGAATTTTATCTAACCAACCTTTGTCTCTTAAAAATGGTATAACCGTATAAGAATGAGGTGTTTCTTGACAAGTTAACGACATTGGAAATCTAGCGGCAAATAAATCTTGCCTATCATCATAAATTTCTCTTATCTTATCAATATGCATATCCTCTCTCTTTAGTTCATTACCATCTTTATCATGCACACCTACATACCAAAATTCAGTGTCATCATAAGTTTCTGGTAATTCATCCCAAGGTATAAAGAAATCTATACACCAATTTTTACACCATTCAATTTCGTTATGAGGTTTAATATTATCATATGTAGGGTTTACAAAATCTCTACACTCAGGAGATATAGCTCTCAGTTTAAAATTAATACCTGAATATGCTTCATAATCTTCTAGTGTTCTAACTTTACCCCAACCATATTCATCTCCAAAATTAATTTGGTTTGGATCTTCACCATCCATACCAAAAAGAATACGATTACGTCTATGACACATATCATTTACTTCCCACCAATCATGCTTGCGTCCGGTTTCTTTATTATTATCATCCCAATGATGAGGTCGACCCTTTCTTGTATATTCATGATATACAATAATCTTATGAGGGTGAAATAAGTCATAACCGTGAGTATATGCTCTTGCAGCAATACTAATTTCCTCTCCGTGAAAGTAATAATGAGGGTCATGAGGTACTTCCCTACACATTAACCCTGAAGTAAAACAAAAATGAGCAGAATAAAATCTACTTGGAATTGGTTCAATTAATTCTTCTTTATACATTGATGTAGGTAAAAAGAATATTGCACCTTCAGGAATAAACCTATCGATAATCATTTTCCATGGATCTACTTCAAACCCATTTTCAAATGAATAATCATCTGTACCATCGTTACCTTCTAGCCAAGGTTTATAACTAGTAACATAACCTGTAAATAAAGGTTTTTCATGTCCTTTATCTTGCATGTAATAATACATGCTTTTAAGTTCTGCATCCCAGTTATCTACAAATCTATGATGTGAATCTATTGCTAAAGTAAATTCTTCTTCACAATATAAATGTTGAATAGTATGTCTAGCCCAACAGGTACCGTGGCTAATACTATTAGGTACATCAACAACTCTAAATCTATCATCCATTTGCAGATCATACATTTCTTGATCGAAATCATCTTCTTTATTATGTTGCCAGCAAATACCGAAAGTAATATTTTCGGGTTGCTCTGCTCTATCAAGCATATTATGGATAGTTTTTACTAATTCAGGATCTCTATATGCAGCAATTTGAACAAAGATTTTTTGATTACCTAACCTACTTGGTTCAATATTTTTATAATAAAACGTACCTACTTTATCTGAATAATCGTCAGATGATTGTTTAGTAACTTTATTTTCAAATTCTGGAGTTTTATCTGGATCTAGATTAGAATCTGGAGTTTTATGAAAGTTAGCATTCTGCGAAACGCTTTCTTTAGCAAAGGCAGTTTTTACTTTCCCTTTACGGTAAATTTTTATTCCTGGCACATATATATTTTAAAACGTACCAGGAATAAATCAACTTAATAGAAAGCTTCTACTAACAATGAATCTATTGCAAGATCACCAGTAAAGCTTGTACCAGATACGTAATAAAAACTAATACCAACACCATATGTTGTACTATAAGTTACGGTTACGGATCTTTCTAAGTATGCTTGTGTCGCACTTGTTTGTTGTTGACCTGATATACTTATTACTTGGGCTCTAGAAGCTTGATTAAAACTACTATTATAAACCGCAGCATAAGCAGTTAAACCTCCCATCGTAGCTCCATACATGTGATACCAAAATTTATATCTTGATTGAGTACCTGAACCTCCCATATTAGATTTATAATATCTAAATGCCAAAGATACAGTAGGGTAGTTAGGAGATGAAGTTTCAGTATACATATACCTATATGATGAAGATGAGTTAACGTTACCATTAGCAGCATAACCACTAGTATCTACAACCCCTCCATTAGGACCTGTACTACTTGAAGGTGTACCACCTGTATCACTTTGCCAACATCTAGTAGCAGTAGCTGTACCGGTATTACTTGAATAATACTGTTGTTGCGTTACAGTAGCACCATTATTACCAGTCCAAGTTGGGCAACCTGTAGCAGAAGTACTTTGTGGTACAGTACTAAAGTTATCAAAAAATACCGTATTCCAAGCTGCAGGTAGTGCTGCTTTCTGTACAAAATCCCCGGCTCTATCCAACACGTAATCTGAATTACGAGTTATGATATTATCACCTGATGGAGGTGGTGACATTGAAGCTGTTCTAGTTCTTGTTTTAGTAGGCGTCACTGGCGGTGTACCTGATCTAGTTTTTGTTCTCGTTGGTGATTTCGTTCTAGTTTTAGTAGGTGTATAGGTAGGTGTCCTTGTACGTGTTTTAGTCGATGTTACAGGAGGCGTGCCTGTACGTGTACGTGTTCTAGTGCGTGTATAGGTAGGGGTTCTAGTACGCGTTCTAGTGCGTGTATAGGTTGGTGTACGTGTACGCGTTTTAGTCGGTGTTACGGGTGGTGTACCTGTACGTGTACGCGTTCTAGTGCGTGTATAGGTTGGTGTTCTTGTACGTGTTCTTGTACGAGTACGTGTTCTTGTAGGTGTATAGGTTGGTGTTCTAGTTCTGGTTGGAGTCCTAGTTCTTGTTCTACTTGGTGTTCTCGTTCTAGTAGCTGTATTGGTTGGTGTTCTTGTACGTGTTCTTGTACGAGTACGGGTTTTAGTAGCTGTATAGGTTGGTGTTCTCGTTCTAGTAGGTGTTTGTGATCTAGTTGGTGTTCTTGTTCTAGTTCTCGTAGGTGTATAGGTAGGAGTTCTGGTTCTTGTACGCGTTCTCGTAGGCGTATAGGTTGGGGTCCTGGTTCTTGTACGCGTTCTCGTTCTAGTTTTAGTAGGTGTATAGGTAGGTGTCCTTGTACGAGTGCGTGTTCTAGTAGGTGTATAGGTAGGGGTTCTAGTACGAGTTGATGTTCTTGTATAGGTTGGTGTTCTCGTTCTAGTACGTGTTCTGGTAGGGGTCCTTGTTCTAGTAGGGGTTCTGGATCTCGTAGCCGTGTAGGTTGGGGTCCTTGTTCTAGTAGGTGTTTGTGATCTAGTTGGTGTTCTTGTTCTTGTTTTAGTTGGTGTTCTAGTACGTGATTTTGTGGGTGTGTAGGTTGGTGTTCTCGTTCTAGTACGTGTATTCGTAGGCGTATAGGTTGGTGTTCTAGTACGTGTACGCGTTCTTGTGTAGGTTGGAGTCCTGGTTCTTGTACGTGTATTCGTAGGGGTTGGAGTACGTGTTCTAGTACGTGTTCTTGTAGGTGTAAAGGTTGGTGTTCTAGTTCTGGTTCTGGTTCTAGTACTCGTTCTAGTACTTGATGGTGTTCTAGTTCTAGTTTTTGTAGGTGTAAAGGTTGGTGTTCTAGTTCTAGTAGGCGTTTGTGTTCTCGTTGGTGTTTTCGTTCTAGTACGTGTTCTTGTATAAGTTGGTGTCCTTGTCCTTGTTCTTGTTTGTGTGGGTGTTTGTGATCTGGTTTGGGTAGGTGTTTCTGTTCTCGTTGGTGTTTTTGTTCGGGTACGTGTTTTAGTAGGCGTTTGTGTTCTTGTACGTGTACGCGTTCTAGTAGGTGTGGTTGATCTTGTTCTAGTTTGGGTTGGTGTCCTTGTTCTAGTAGGCGTTTGTGTTCTTGTTTTAGTATTGGTGGGGGTTCTGGTTCTGGTTCTGGTTGGTGTTCTTGTTCTTGTTTTAGTAGGTGTTTTTGTTCTTGTTGGAGTTTGAGTTCTGGTTCTTGTAGGAGTTTGGGTACGCGTTCTAGTACGGGTTCTTGTTGCTGTTTGTGATGGTGTTCTCGTTCTAGTTGGTGTTTGAGATCTGGTAGGTGTTTGTGTTCTCGTTCTTGTTTGAGTAGCTGTTCTGGTAGGTGTTCTAGTACGTGTTCTGGTTCTAGTAGAAGTCGGTGATTGGGTACGTGTTGGTGTTTGTGTTCTCGTTCTGGTTGGAGTTTGAGTTCTTGTTCTCGTTCTCGTTCTGGTTGGTGATTGAGTACGTGTTGGTGTTTGTGTTCTCGTTCTAGTTTGTGTTCTGGTTCTAGTACGAGTTCTAGTAGCGGTTTGAGTAGGTGTTCTAGTGGGTGTACTAGCTGGTGTATCGGTTCTAGTAATTGTTCTTGTAGCTGTAGGTGTTTGTGTTCTAGTACGAGTCTGTGTAGCAGTTCTTGTTCTAGTAGGTGTTTGAGTTCTTGTTCTCGTTTTGGTTGGTGTTCTTGTTCTTGTAGGGGTCTGTGTTTTTGTTCTGGTTTGTGTTCTTGTTCTCGTTGGTGTTCTTGTTCTCGTTGGTGATTGTGTGCGTGTTGGTGTTTGTGTTCTAGTACGAGTCTGTGTAGCAGTTCTTGTACTAGTAGGTGTTTGTGTTCTTGTTTTAGTTTGTGTTCTTGTTCTTGTCGGTGTTTTAGTTCTGGTAGGGGTTTGTGTTCTCGTTCTAGTACGTGTTCTAGTAGGTGTTTGTGTTCTTGTTCTAGTTTTTGTACGAGTTTGTGTTGGTGTCTGCGTCCTCGTTCTTGTTTGTGTTGGTGTTTGCGTCCTAGTTCTTGTTCTTGTCTGTGTAGGAGTTTGTGTACGGGTTCTTGTCTGTGTAGGAGTTTGAGTACGTGTCTTAGTTTGGGTTCTAGTTCTGGTAGGGGTTCTTGATCTGGTTGCTGTTTGTGTAGGTGTTTGTGTTCTTGTCTGTGTCGGGGTTTGGGTTCTGGTTCTAGTCTGTGTTGGTGTTTGCGATCTTGTTCTAGTAGCTGTTCTTGTTTGGGTTGGTGTTTGCGTTCTTGTTTGTGTTGACGTTCTTGTCTGAGTCGGTGTCTGTGTTCTAGTTCTAGTAGCTGTATTAGTAGCTGTTCTTGTTTGTGATCTTGTTTGGGTAGCTGTTCTTGTTCTAGTAGGTGTAGACGTTCTTGTTTTAGTTGGTGTTTGTGTTCTAGTACGAGTTTGTGTAGGAGTTTGTGTTCTTGTTTGCGTAGGTGTTTGAGTTCTCGTTCTTGTACGGGTTCTTGTCTGTGTTGGGGTTTGAGTACGGGTTCTTGTCTGTGTTGGTGTTTCGGTTCTTGTTGCTGTTCTCGTTTGAGTAGGTGTTCTTGTAGATGTCCTTGTCTGCGTTGGTGTTTGAGATCTAGTACCAGTTATAGTTGAGGTCGGTGTTCTCGTTCTAGTAGGGGTTTCGGATCTTGTAGGTGTTTGCGTTCTAGTACGGGTAGGAGTGTAAGTTGGTGTTCTTGTTCTTGTACTTGTCTGTGTAGGTGTTTGAGTTCTCGTTCTAGTAGATGTTCTCGTTTGTGTTGGTGTTTGCGTTCTTGTTTGCGTAGGTGTCTGTGTTCTTGTTTGTGTTGACGTTCTAGTAGATGTTTGCGTAGCTGTTCTAGTACTTGTTCTTGTTTGGGTGGGTGTCTGGGATCTAGTCTGAGTTGGTGTTTGTGTTCTGGTTCTAGTAAAGGTTGGTGTTCTTGTTCTTGTTTGGGTGGGTGTTTGAGTTCTTGTTCTTGTTTGTGTTCTAGTTCTTGTAGGTGTTTGGGTACGTGTTCTTGTCTGTGTTGGTGTTTGGGTTCTTGTTCTAGTCTGTGTTGGTGTCTGTGTTCTGGTTTGAGTAGACGTTCTAGTTGGTGTTAACTGAGGTAAATCAAATCTTTGTCTTAAACTACTATAACTAGTTTCAATTTCATTCTCAGTTAATGCAGTATCATATATTTTAACAATAGCAATATCACCGTTAAAATATCTACCACTATCATTATTAACAGGCTGGTTATTGCTATCTTGTTGATTACCTATGAATAAATTAATAGTGCTTGAAGATAAATTACCAGACATATTTGAGTTAGTCTGTACTAAATCCGCATCTACATATACCTTTAATGAACTACCATCGTACGTAAATGCTATTTGATGCCAACCAGCTCCCGTATCAATAACATTAGCGTTAATATTAGCTTCATATCTTGTTCCACCTACGTAAATTGCAGTTTTAAATAACCCAGAATCAGCAGTTAGATACTGTAACCAGCCAGCTGTTCCCGTGTGTGGATATTTCGATATTAATCTTTGACTTTCTGGTGATGTTTCATCCCAATCAGATTTATAAGCCCAAGTAATAACCGTAATATTATTAGGCCTTATTAACACATTATCGTTAATGTTGATATAATCCCCACTAGTAAATGAATAATGTTTTGGTTGTGTTGTTACTAAATCCGTACCATAAGTAAATCCGCTAATATCATTACTTGTAATATCATCTACACCAGTAGCTGGATAAAACTCTCTAGATTGTGGTGTGAAGTTACTTGTGTATCTAGCTACACCTTTTGTAAATCTAACTTCATCAATATAACCTTTAGTAAAATATCTACCACTACCACCGCCATGATTATTATAATAATTAGCACCTATCCAAACACTATCACCGGTAGCATCAAAACTATCAGAAGCTGTTGCAACTTGAGTACCATCCACAAAAAGGTAATTAGTTCCACTAGATCTTGTCCATACAATATTAGCCCAAGTTCCGGCACTAAATACACTAGTGTCTGACATTATTAAACTTGATGAAGCACCGGTGCCTCTATAAACGTATATATCTGCTCCTCGTTGATAAACGGCAAACGAACCAGATGCAGCATAATTATTTGAGGCTATAAGAGACCTCCAACCACCGTCTGTACTGGTACTTAAATCATCTGGTCTATACCAAAATTCAATTGTAAAATTACCTGTACCTAATGTATAGTTAGAACTAGTAGCAGATTTTAATATATCTCCACTACCATCAAAGTAAGCACTACTACCACCAAACTTAAATTGATCTGTATCTATATTAGTATTACCTACAACAGTCATTGTTTGGTTAGCACTACTACTATCGGTAAACGTAGTAGAACCATCGATTCCATTCATATGTAACAGTAATGAAACGTCTGAATAATTAGCATCCGAAAGATCTCCGGTAGTGGTTTGATTAGCCGCATCGTAATATGCTATTAAATTCGATGTAATTGGACCGGTTGGTGTTTGTGTATGTGTTTGAGTTGCTGTTCTTGTTTGGGTAGGTGTTACTGCTGCTGTACCTGTATTTGTTGCGGTTTGTGTTCTAGTTTTGGTTTGCGTTGGTGTTTGGGTACGTGTTCTTGTTTTAGTAGGTGTTTGGGTTCTTGTTTGGGTCCTTGTTTGTGTTGGTGTTTGAGTAGATGTTCTAGTTTGAGTCGGGGTTTGTGTAGATGTAGCTGTTCTTGTTTGTGTCGGTGTTTCAGTACGTGTTCTAGTGCTTGTTCTCGTTCTCGTTTGTGTTGGTGTTTGAGTACGTGTTCTAGTATTAGTGCTAGTACGGGTTGGTGTTTGTGTTCTTGTTCTTGTAGCCGTAGGTGTCGGTGACTGTGTTGATGTCCTTGTTTGTGTAGGTGTACGTGTTTGTGTGGACGTTTGTGTGGGGGTTTGAGATCTTGTTTGAGTAGGTGTTTGCGTTGGTGTTTGTGTTCTTGTCTGTGTTGGTGTTTGCGAACGTGTTGATGTTTGAGTGTTTGTTCTTGTCTGCGTCGGGGTCTGTGTGCGAGTTCTGGTGGATGTAGATGTTCTAGTCTCTGTTGGTGTTTGAGTTCTTGTTCTTGTAGGTGTTTGAGATCTTGTTCTTGTAGCAGTTTGAGTAGGTGTTTGAGTTGAAGTTCTAGTTTGCGTTGTCGTTCTAGTTTGGGTTGGTGTTTGTGTCCTAGTTCTAGTAGATGTTTGAGTTGAAGTTCTAGTAGAAGTTATAGTAGGTGTTTGTGTTCTTGTTCTTGTTTGAGTAGCTGTTCTAGTCTGTGTTGGCGTTTGGGTTCTGGTTCTTGTTTGAGTAGATGTCCTTGTTTGCGTAGGTGTCTCTGTTCTTGTAGATGTTTGAGTCGATGTCCTGGTTTGGGTAGGTGTTTGTGTTCTTGTTTGGGTGGCTGTTTGGGTTGGTGTTTGTGTATGTGTTTGACTAGGTGTTCTTGTTTGTGTTGGTGTCTGCGTACGTGTTCTTGTCTGCGTTCTAGTACGGGTTTGTGTAGGTGTTTGAGTTCTAGTAGATGTTTGAGTTGATGTTCTGGTCTGTGTTGGAGTTTGTGTTCTTGTCTGGGTAGCTGTCTGCGTAGGTGTTTGAGTGTGTGTTTGGGATGATGTTCTAGTCTGTGTAGGTGTTTGTGTACGTGTTCTCGTCTGAGTGGATGTTCTTGTTTGCGTTGGTGTTTGAGTTCTTGTAGATGATTGGGTAGATGTTCTAGTTTGTGTTGTCGTTCTAGTTTGTGTTGGTGTTTGTGTTTGGGTAGGTGTTCTTGTTCTAGTTACACCTGGGGTATCAGTTCTTGTAGCTGTTCTAGTTTGCGTTGGTGTTTGAGTTGCTGTTCTTGTCTGTGTAGGGGTTTGTGTTCTAGTCTGGGTAGATGTTCTAGTAGCTGTTTGTGTAGGTGTTTGCGTTCTAGTACGAGTTTGTGTACTGGTACGGGTTTGTGTTGCTGTTTGTGTGGGTGTTTGAGTTGAAGTTCTGGTTGGTGTTTGGGTATGTGTTTGACTAGGTGTTCTTGTCTGCGTTGGTGTTTGTGTACGTGTTCTTGTTTGCGTTCTAGTGCGTGTTTGGGTCGATGTCTGTGTACTAGTGCGTGTTTGAGTATTGGTTCTAGTCTGTGTAGATGTCTGTGTAGGTGTTTGTGTAGATGTTCTTGTAGGGGTTTGAGTGTGCGTTTGACTAGGTGTTCTAGTCTGTGTAGGTGTTTGTGTTCTTGTTCTAGTCTGGGTACTGGTACGTGTTTGCGTTGGTGTTTGTGTTCTTGTTCTTGTAGCTGTTTGTGTTGGCGTTTCGGTTTGAGTTGATGTACGTGTTGCTGTTCTTGTAGGTGTTTGAGTGGATGTTCTTGTCTGTGTAGGTGTTTGTGTTCTCGTCTGAGTAGATGTTTGAGTAACAGTTTCAGTTTGCGTAGCTGTTCTAGTAGCTGTCCTTGTTGATGTTTGAGTGCTTGTCCTTGTTTGTGTTGGTGTTTGAGTTCTGGTCTGTGTTGGTGTTTGTGTAGCTGTAGGTGTTTGTGAAGCTGTTCTTGTCTGGGTTGGCGTACCAGTTAATTGAGGCAATCCAAATCTAGCTCTTAACTGAGAATAACTTTGTTCTATTTGAGTTTCAGTTAATACTGTATTGTAAATTTTTATTAAACCTATTCTACCATGTAATGAATGTTCTTCATCAAAAGTTAAATTATTACCTATACAACCTAATACAGTAGTTGGTGTTGCTAAGGTTACCGTTCCAGATGCTTCCTCGTCTGCATTAACATATATTTTAGCGTCGCCTCCTGATGTTAATGTTAAACCAACTTGATACCAAGTATTTGTAGACATGGTCATTGCTGTGGTTACAGTACCACCACCATTAGTATCAAATACAATTTGACCAGATGTATTAAATTCTATTCTTCGTTCTTCTTGTGACCCGGTATTTCCTATTACCATTAACGTATGGTCATGTGATGTAAAATCTCCGATATTTACCCATGCTAACATGGTAATATTTTCTGTATCAGCATTACCATTTATATTTTCGTATTTGGCAAAATCCGGGTCTTCAAATAAGAAGTTTTTAATACCATTTGTTGTAGAAAACTGAGCTCCAGATAAAGTAGCATCAACATTATTAGTTGTTAAATCATTCCAATTAGTACCGGAACCTCCATAACTGCTTGGATTATCTGCATCTAAGTAAGAAATCATATCAGTAAACAACGCTTGAGAAGTTGTTACTGTTTTCGTTACAGTAGGTGTTCTTGTATTAGTAGGTGTTTGTGTCTGTGTATTTGTTCTTGTTGGTGTTTGAGTAGCTGTTCTACTAGATGTTCTTGTATTAGTAGGTGTTTGGGTTTGTGTGGGTGTTTGTGATCTTGTTCTAGTAGCTGTTCTTGTTTGCGATGATGTTCTAGTAGATGTATGTGTTGCAGTACGAGTAGCTGTTTTGGTAGGCGTAGCTGTTTGTGTTGGTGTCTGAGTTGATGTTCTTGTAGATGTTTGTGTTGGTGTCTGTGTAGCAGTCTGAGTTGACGTTCTAGTAGGGGTTCTTGTTTGAGTTACACCTGCTGTGGGGGTTTGTGTCCTTGTTCTAGTTGATGTTCTAGTCTGGGTAGGTGTTTGTGTTTGGGTAGACGTTCTAGTTGTTGTACTTGTTTGTGTTGGTGTTTGAGTTCCTGTTTGGGTAGATGTCTGTGTTGGTGTTTGCGTTCTTGTTCTTGTTTGAGTAGATGTTCTTGTTTGGGTAGGTGTTTGGCTTCTCGTCTGAGTAGGTGTTTGAGTTGATGTTTGTGTTTGAGTAGATGTTCTTGTCTGAGTAGGTGTTTGTGTCGAGGTTTGTGTCGAGGTTTGAGTAGCTGTTCTCGTCTGCGTTGGCGTTTGCGTTCCAGTCTGTGTAGGGGTTTGAGTTTGTGTAGAAGTTTGAGTAGGTGTTTGTGATCTAGTTCTGGTTCTGGTTCTGGTTCTTGTAGGTGTTTGTGTTCTGGTTCTGGTAGCTGTATTTGTGGCTGTAGCTGTTTGAGTTGCTGTTCTGGTTCTGGTTCTTGTCTGTGTTGGTGTCTGAGTACTGGTTGGGGTTGGTGTAACACCAGCTGTACCCGTTTGGGTTGGTGTTCTTGTCTGGGTTGGTGTTTCAGTTCTTGTTCTTGTAGATGTAGGTGTTTGAGTTCTGGTTTGGGTTCTTGTTTGAGTTGCTGTTTGTGTGGGGGTTTGGGTCTGTGTTGGTGTCTGAGTACGTGTTCTTGTCTGAGTAGGTGTTTGACTTCTCGTCTGAGTAGGTGTTTGTGTTTGAGTTGCTGTTCTTGTCTGAGTAGGTGTTTGAGTAGGAGAAGCTGTTTGTGTTGGTGTTCTTGTATTAGTACCTGTTCTTGTTTGTGTAGGTGTTTGTGTTCTAGTACGCGATTGTGTAGATGTTCTTGTCTGGGTCGGTGTTTGTGTTTGAGTAGATGTTGGTGTTTGAGTTTGAGTAGGTGTTCTAGTAGATGTTTGTGTTGGTGTAACACCGGCTGTACCCGTTTGGGTTCTAGTACGTGTTTGTGTACCCGTTCTAGTATTAGTTGGTGTCTGTGTACGGGTTTGAGTTGATGTAATTGTTCTAGTAGATGTTGGTGTAAAAGTGGGTGTTCTGGTTTGTGTACCTGTTTGTGTTCTTGTACGCGTTTGTGTAGGTGTTCTAGTTTCGGTAGGGGTTGCTGTCTGGGTTGGTGTTTTTGTTTGCGTATGTGTTCTACTTTGCGTATGTGTTCTAGTATTGGTTGGTGTCGATGTTACTGCAGGTGTGCCTGTTTGTGTGGGTGTTTGTGTTCTTGTTTGAGTTGGTGATTGAGTTGATGTTTGAGTCTGGGTTGGTGACTGCGTAGGTGTTTGAGATGTTGTAGGTGTAACTGTTTGAGTTGGTGAAACTGATCTAGTAGCAGTTTGGGTAGGTGTTCTAGTAGTGGTTGATGTATTAGTTGCTGTTCTAGAAACTGTAGCTGTTCTAGTTTGGGTAGGTGTTTGGGTAGGTGTAGCGGTATTAGTTGCTGTTCTTGTTTGTGTCGGTGTCTGTGTGGTTGTAGCTGTTTGAGTCGGTGTCTGTGTTCTGGTTTTAGTATTGGTAGCTGTTCTAGTTTGGGTTCTTGTTCTCGTTAAAGTTGATGTTGCTGTAGGGGTTGCTGTCTGGGTTGGTGTCTGGGTAGATGTAGCTGTTTGGGTATGTGTTCTAGTGTTGGTAGCTGTTCTTGTCTGTGATGACGTCCTAGTAGCTGTAGCAGTAGGTGTAAATGTAGCTGTTCTAGTTTGGGTAGGTGTTCTAGTACGTGTAGCTCCTGGTGTTTCTGTATTAGAAGGTGTTACAGTTTGGGTTGGAGTTTGGGTTGATGTACGTGTTTGTGTTCTAGTTCTAGTAGTTGTTCTGGTTGGTGTTTGGGTAGCGGATTGAGTTCTAGTTCTAGTAGATGTTATAGTACTTGTTGGTGTTTGAGATCTAGTAGGTGTTTGAGTATTTGTTCTTGTTTGGGTAGGTGTTTGGGTAGGTGTTCTAGTATTAGTGGATGTCTGTGTTTGAGTAGCTGTTCTTGTTTGAGTAGGGGTTTGAGAACTTGTTTTTGTTTGCGTAGGTGTTCTTGTCTGTGTGGGTGTTTGAGTTCTAGTTGGTGTTTGAGTATCTGTTCTAGTATTAGTTGGTGTTTGGGTTTGGGTTGCGGTATTAGTTGCTGTTCTTGTATGGGTTGGTGTTACAGCTGACGTACCAGTTTGTGTATTAGTCTGGGTTGCTGTTCTTGTTGATGTTTGTGTTGCTGTTCTTGTTGATGTTTTGGTCTGTGTAGGAGTTTGAGTTCTTGTATTAGTTGGTGTATTAGATTGAGTGCTGGTTCTAGTTTGTGTAGGTGTTTGAGTAGATGTTCTGGTTTGTGTATGTGTTCTAGTTACTGTAGGTGTGGGGGTATTAGTTGGTGAAGCTGTTTGAGTTGGTGTTCTAGTTTGGGTATGGGTTCTTGTCTGAGTTGTGGTTCTAGTTTGAGTTACACCAGGGGTTTCAGTTTGAGTAGGAGTTTGGGTTTGGGTACGTGTTCGTGTTTGGGTAGCAGATCTTGTTGCTGTAACAGTATTTGTAGATGTTCTTGTCTGTGTGGGTGTTTGGGTACGTGTTCTTGTCTGTGTAGGTGTTGATGTTTGGGTTGATGTTTGGGTTGGTGTTCTGGTTACTGTATTGGTAGGTGTTTGTGTTGGTGTAACAGCAGCGGTTGGAGATGATGTTTTTGTTCTTGTATTAGTAGGTGTTTGTGTTTGAGTAGATGTTCTTGTTTGGGTAGGTGTTTGTGTTGCAGTCTGCGTATTTGTTCTTGTAGGTGTATTTGTTGCAGTCTGTGTTGGTGTTCTAGTCTGGGTACTAGATTTGGTAACAGTTGCTGTTTGTGTAGATGTTATTGTTCTTGTGTTTGTAGGTGTTGCTGTCTGGGTAGCAGTTCTAGTTAATGTTCTAGTAGGGGTTTGAGTTGGAGTTGAGGCAGGAGCAACTATTTCCAATGGCAACGGATTAGTTGATACCGAACTCAACATATTATTTTTAAAGAATGTAATATAAGAACTTTGTTCTGCAAAACTTGTAAACCCTTGCAAGAAAGGAGGGTTACCAGGAACATAAGCAGCAAATGATGCATTTATAGACCCTGTTTGGTAATTAGGTCTAAGTATTCTTAAAGTTTTAGTAATGGTAGAAAGTGTATTATATGCAGTATATGGAAATCCGGCTCCAGAATCTAAATTAGGTGCACCTGAAGTATGCAGATAAAAAGATAGACCAGAATACATTTTTGCATTCACACCAGAATATACCCCTATAGGTGGTATAAAATCAGCTAAATTTCCTGTAGATAGTGGTAATACACTAGTACTTTTAATATAGAACTGATATGAACTATTAGGTGCGAAAGTAGTGAACCCTTGCAAAAAATCCGGAAGTCCTACTTGATATCTTAAGAAAGCATTACTCGTGGTAGCGGTAGCTGCGAAAATGTATCTTATGTTATCAGACGCGGATAAAGGTGTATTGCTAATACTAATCGTATTAGCCCCTACAAATTTAAGGGTTTGCCCAGAGAATTGAACCGTTGCCATTAATAATATTTATTAAATTATGACAATGTAATTTTACCTTTTGTTAATATAAACGTATATTTTTTATCTAAATTTTTATTATAGTATTCGAATGGTTTGTCTAGGTAATCATCATACGTTAAATTAATAAGAGCTACAATTTGATCTTCAATGTATATATCACAAGTAATTAAACTAGGAGACGGTGTATCATCATTTAATTTATGAAATTTTAACCTATCTCCTGCAGCAGATTGAAGTGTTAAACCATCAGTGCATGCATGAGGTTCTTTACCTATACCTGTAAGTTCTACGTAAGTTGTGGTCATATTAAGTTGTGAAATTTACTGTCCCATCCGTAAAGCTACCAGTGAATGGACCATCTCCATTTTGATATCTAACTCTAAAGGATGTACCGGTGTAACCACTTGTAGAATAAGGTACTACAGATCTAATTGTACTATCTACACTAATAAACATTGTTGCAAGTACTGGCGTTCCACTAGAGGTAGTATCAAATTCAAATACATCACCAGCTGCAGATTGGAACGTCACACCACCTGCTGATGGGTGCGGAGCGGCACCTGTTCCTGTTAAAGTGGTATTATACGTGACAGGAGGTGTACTAGTTTGTGTAGGTGTATTAGTAGGTGTTCTTGTTTGTGTAGGTGTCTGGGTAGATGTTCTGGTGGTTGTAGGTGTATTTGTTGGAGTTTGGGTAGGTGTTCTAGTGGCTGTATTAGTTGGTGTTTGTGTTGGTGTAGGTGTTTGCGTTCTTGTAGCTGTTTGCGTATTTGTTCTTGTTTGAGTAGGCGTACTCGTTCTTGTCTGGGTAGCTGTTCTTGTTGTTGTTCTGGTTTGAGTAGGTGTTCTAGATGATGTTCTAGTTACTGTTACTGTAGGTGTATTTGTTGCTGTTCTTGTCTTTGTAGGTGTTTGTGTTCTTGTTTCGGTAGGTGTTTGTGTAGATGTTCGTGATTGAGTAGGTGTTTGCGTATGTGTTCTAGTTTGAGTAGCTGATCTTGTCTGGGTAGGTGTTTGCGTTCTTGTAGGTGTTTGTGTAGATGTTCTCGTCTGAGTAGCTGTCTGAGTAGCTGTCTGTGTAGGTGTTTGTGTTGGTGTGACTCCAGGTGTATTTGATGCTGTTTGTGTTGGTGTTTGTGTACGCGTTGGTGTTTTCGTTTGTGTATTAGTAGGTGTTTGTGTTTGTGTAGCTGTCTGTGTAGGTGTTTGTGTTTGTGATCTTGTTCTTGTTTGCGTTGGTGTTTGCGTTGGAGTAGGTGTAATTGCTGATGACGCTGACTGTGTAACTGTTCTAGATGCTGTTTTTGTTGGTGTTTGAGTTGCTGTTCTTGTTTGAGTTGGTGTCTGTGTTGATGTAGCTGTTCTTGTCTGAGTAGGTGTAGGTGTTTGAGTTGAAGTTCTTGTCTGAGTAGGTGTAGGTGTTTGAGTTGAAGTTCTTGTCTGAGTAGGTGAGACTTGAGGTGTATCGGTTGCGGTTTGTGTTTGAGTTCTTGTCTGCGTAGGCGTTTGAGTTTGGGTAGCTGATTGAGTTGGTGTTTGTGTTTTTGTAGGTGTTTGTGTAGGTGTTTGTGTAGGGGTTGAACCGGTAGTAACGGAAGGTGTTACTGTCTGCGTTGGTGTTCTTGTCTGCGTTGCTGTTTGTGTAGGAGAAGCATTTGATGTTTTTGTTTGTGTTGGTGTATGTGTTCTTGTAGGGGTTTTAGTTCTCGTTTTAGTAGGAGTTACATTAAAAGGTAATGATTCGCTTATTCTATCGATAGCCCTACCTCCTCTACGACTTCTAATTATACTGGCTGCAGCACTACGAATTGTCCTGGGATTAGGATTGTAAATTGAGTCTGGTCTAGACGGTCTTCTTCTATTATTATCTAGACCATCATCACCATTATTTGGATTTGTAATTGAAGCCACAATATTATTTATTCCTTTTAAATGAATTTATTAACTAAGATGAAGTATCTGTTATAATTACAGGATCTACTCTTGTACCGGCATGAGATCCATCACCACCGAATTCCGTAACTTGAGCTTGAATAGCGTCTTTTATGCGTATATAACTACTGTTAAAAGTGTAATTAGAAACAATACCAGGATCACAACTACCTCCACTTGCTACCTTACTATCATATTCAATAGATACACCAACATCATACCACTCACCATCACTTTCATTACTGTTTGCAAATGAATAATTTACCTTAACTAATGCTCCTTGTTCTCTAGATGAAGGACTTACTGAAGTATTATCAGAAGCAGATGTATCTTCATATAAAGCAGCTCCTGTTGATGTATTATCTGCTGCTAATATATCATAATCATTATTAACAGTAACAGAAGCAATATTGGAACTACATAATGAACTTGCATTTTGTACACCTACATCTACAAAATAGAATCCCGTATCAACCGGCCCTGTTGCAGTAGGTGATTGTGTTCTTGTTCTAGTTGCGGTACGTGTTTGGGTAGGTGTTCTTGTTTGGGTAGGTGTTTGAGAACTAGTAGCGGTTACTGTAGCTGTTCTAGTTACAGTAGGTGTTTGTGTTTTTGTTCTAGTCTGCGTAGGTGTTTGCGTACTTGTTTGAGTAGGTGTTTGAGTTGCAGTATTTGTTCTTGTTCTTGTAGCGGTTACAGTAACACCTATTGTTTCGGTGGGTGTTTGTGTTCTAGTACGTGTTTGAGTGGGTGATTTAGTTCTAGTAGGTGTTTGTGTTCTTGTTTGCGTTAACGTTCTTGTTGGTGTAGCATAAGTTGATCTGGTTCTAGTTTGTGTTGGTGTTTGTGTTGGAGAATAATTTTCTGTATAAGACGGGGTTAAGGTTCTAGTTCTAGTTTCGGTGGGTGTTTGTGTTGGTGTTGGTGTTCTTGATTCAGTATTAGTAAATGTTGGTGTAATCGATCTTGTTCTTGTAGCAGTGTTTGACGGTGTTCTGGTTCTACTATAAGTTAATGTAGGTGTTTGAGTTATAGATGCGGTTCTTGTATATGTGGGTGTTTGAGTTTTAGATTTTGTTTGGGTTGCTGATTTAGTATATGTAGGAGAATGTGTTTTTGTTCTTGTTGGTGTTTTACTTTGCGTATATGTTACGGTATTAGTAATTGTTTGAGTTGGTGTTTGAGTCCATGTTTGTGTAGGTGTTCTAGAACTTGTTCTTGTATTTGTTAATGAAACAGTAACTGTTTCAGTTACCGTAGGTGTATAAGTTAATGTTCTTGTCTGTGTAGGTGTGGGTGTTGAAGTTCTAGTTCTTGTACCGGTAACAGATGATGTTTGGGTGGGTGTTTGAGTTTTTGTCCTAGTCTGTGTAGGTGTAGCAGTGGCTGACCCGGTATGTGTAACTGTTTGAGTTAATGTTTGTGAACACGTTCTTGTTTGCGTTGGTGTTTGTGTACGTGTAACTCCAATAGTAGCTGTTTGGGTAGGGGTAGCATTTCCAGTAGCAGTATGAGTAACACTAGCAGTAGATGTGGGTGTATGAGTTGGGGTAGATGTACCAGTTGGTGTCGGGGTTGCATCAGTACCCGTAAAAGTTGCAAAAGGTGTTTTTGTTCTAGTTCTAGTACTAGATCTTGTAGATGTTAGAGATTTAGTATGAGTTATAGTACTCGTAGTGGTATTAGTAGGAGTTCTTGTGAGAGTTACCGGAGGTGTAAGTGGAACAATGTTTCTAGTAGCTGTTTGAGTTCTAGTTCTTGTTGGGGTGGCATTGGCTCCGGCTCCTCCCGGTTTCATTTTACCCCAATTTGATGCTCTTTCTGGCCCTGGATTAGCTAAATCTAATAAATCTCTTACTGTTGGAATTCCTGCCACAAATATATTTATCTAGATATCTAACATTTAAACTTTTTTATTAGGTGGGTACGTAAGGTGATCTAGTGTGTGTAGCTGTTCTTGTAGGTGTAGGTGTTTGTGAACCCGTTCTTGTAGGCGTTACAGGTGGTGTTGCTGAAGGAGTAACGTCTGCTGTTGATGTAACAGTTTGTGATAATGTTCTTGTAGGTGTTTGGGTAGGTGTTCGTGATTGAGTAGGTGTTTGTGTTCTAGTGGGTGTTGCATTAGCGGTAGCAGATTGAGTAGGTGTTTGTGTAACTGTTCTAGTGCTAGTTGCTCCTTGAGTTCCTGTTCTAGTTTGAGTAGGCGTTTGAGTCTGTGTATTGGTAGGTGTTTGGGTAGATGTTCTAGTTGGTGTTGGTGTGTCTGTAACTGAACCGACGGTAGCTGTTTGAGTAGATGTTCTAGTTGGTGTAGGAGGAGCACCGGAACCTGTTCTAGTTTGAGTAGGTGTTTTAGTTTGAGTATTTGTTCTGGTCTGCGTTAAAGTTTGAGTGGTGGTTCTAGTCTGCGTTCTAGTGCGTGTAGAAGTAGCTCCTGTTGTATTAGTTGGTGTGCTTGTTCGCGTTCTTGTTGGTGTCTGGGTGGAAGATAAAGGTGGTTGTGTAGGTGTTTTTGTTTGAGTTGGTGTATTAGATGCAGTAGCAGCAATAGTAGCTGAAACAGTAATAGAATTGGTTCTTGTTTTAGTTCTTGTCTGAGTTAAAGTTATAGTAGCTTCTCTTGTTCTAGTTGGTGTGCTTGTTCTAGTAGTTGTTTTTGTAAAAGAAACTGTTCTAGATTTAGTAGCGGTAACCGTAGGTGTTTGGCTTTTAGTTGTAGTAAATGTGGTAGTTTGAGTTGGAGTTTGAGTAGCTGTTTGAGTTGGTGTTAATGCCGGTGTTGCTGACTGAGTAGTCGATTTAGTTATAGACTTAGTGGTGGTTTTAGTAGGAGTCGGAGTTCTAGTAGCGGGTGTACTTGGAGGTAAATTAAATTGTCCTCCAATACCTCGCTTTGGTAGTAACCCTTTAGATCCTATTAAATCACGAATACTAGGCAGTGGCATTAAAATTATTTAATCAAAATTTTATCAATAAACAATTTTACTTCTGGGTCAGTTTCATTATGAGTTACACTTGTTAATGGCGAAAAATCAGTAACGGTTTTATATGGTTTTTTAACATTGGCAAAAATTAAACTGTTAACCAATTCTTCATCTGGTAGAGGTAAACTAGAATCACATTCTAATATTTCTCTAACTTTTTTAATTGTATTGCCTAATTTAAGTAATTTTTTAGCTTCCTTACTTATATAGGTTTTATGTAGAGTTTCTTCATCCCCTGCTTTATCTACCTTCTTTTTATAATATGAATCTGCAATAGTTAAGGACTTACCAGAAACGATACATGTTATTTTTTTTGCCATCTATGTTAATTATAATATTGTACTTTCTCTTTCAACCATAAATATTTGATATGTCTGACCAGATAACAAAAATTTTAATTAGAAAAGGAACAGAGTCTGAAAAAAATGCTATTGTTTTAAGTGAAGCAGAATTAGGATTTACTACAGATCAAAAAAGATTATGGTTAGGTGATGGTGTAACTATAGGGGGTGTAAATGCAGCTAACAAATATCTTGGTTCGTTTTCATCACCTTCAGCAGTTACCAATCAAGTTATAGGTGATATAATTTATAATCAAAACAATACTCAATTTCAAATACTTACAGGCACGAATAGCGATGGTAATATTGGCGACGAACAATATGTAAATATATCTTCTAATGAAGGAACTGTTACGAGAATTGATGCAGGTACAGGGTTAATTTTTAATACATCTGATTCATTTATTACCACAACAGGTACAATTAACATAAACGTTGATAATACTAAACGTAATGCAGTAACGAACTCTTCTGATGGTATACTTGGTGATTTCGATGTTATATACCCTGTAGGTAGTGTAAAACTAACACAAACAAATGTAAATCCCTCATCATCCGGCGGTGTTTTAGAAGGAGCTGGTCAAACTTGGTTGGCTGCTGGAGAATTAACTACCACTACTTCTGTTGTATTATATGCGTGGATTCGTACCGGTTAAACATAAATATCATTATGGCCAAATTTGACGATAAAATTAACAAGTTGTTAAACGAATTTACTACTGGAATGGCAGGCATGATGAAAATGTCTTCTGATAATCTTGAAGCAGCTCCTGGTTGGAAATATGTTCACGATGAAGATGAAGAAGGAAGTAAACCAGACTATTTAGATTTTGATAACGATGGTGATAAAAAAGAGCCAATGAAGAAAGCTCTAAGACAGAAGAAAGGTAAAGATGAAGATGCCGAAGATATGACCGGTAAGTTATCTGATAAAGCTTTAGTTAGAAAAGTTAAAAAGTCGCCTGGTAAAGTTGCAGGTTATACAATTGCTGCAGCAGAAAAAGAACTTAAAGATAAAGGAAGTTTATCTGCTAAGATGAGAAAAGCTCTTGCTCGCGATGAGTACGAGGACGAAGACGCAGAAGATAAAAATTGGATTCAAAAAGCTGAAAAAGACATCGAAAAAAGAGGCACCGAAGGTGTTTGCACTGGAAAGAAATTCGGCGGACCAACATGTAGGCCAGGAACGAAACGATACAATTTAGCTAAAACGTTTCGTAAAATGGCAAAAGATAAATGATATCCTTTAAGCAATACTATTTATCCGAAGTTTCGGGTTACACCTCTAGAGCTACCGGTAAAAATATACTCGCTATCGGAACACCTTTAGGAAGAAATCCTGGTGGGTTTCTAGGTGATGCATCTACTAACAGAGAACCAACGGGTGATACTATTGTAATTAATAAAACTAAATTAGAAGACGAAGAAAAAGAATCTTCTAAAAAGAAAAATAAAAATAAAAATAAAAAGAAAAAGAAGAGCGTCAAACCTAAAAAACTTGACGCTCAATCTTTAGATAACAACCCTATGGATAATAAACCAATGTTAAATTGGGTTGGTGTTTAACGTTTAATAACTAATTCTTGCCCAGGTCTAATTAAATCACTTCTAAGACCATTATCTTGTTTTAACTTTTTAACAGATGTGCCATATTGTCTAGCAATTCTAGTCAAATTATCTCCTTGTTGTACAATATGCTTTTGATTATACCCTTTACCTGTGATACCTTTTCTAATACCACCAGCTATATCTCTTATACTTT